>Ga0208544_10000339_pt1 | contig 38207 bp, 35 predicted proteins | sample DEB08_DNA_9_FD_184526 | JGI IMG/M metagenome (GOLD analysis project Ga0208544, IMG submission 184526) | Aqueous microbial communities from the Delaware River and Bay under freshwater to marine salinity gradient to study organic matter... | ecosystem: Environmental > Aquatic > Marine > Coastal ... | reverse complement strand
ATTTCCCGCTGACGATTAGTCATATTTATAGCTGGTGTTGGACGTCCTCTACTCATAATTTCTGCTTTTTTTGAAAAACCGCAAAGTTACAATAAATACTATTTAGAACTTCATGCGTAAACCACTAGTAAGTACCTTATCACCTGCTTTTAAAAATTTAGCTAAATCATCTTCTTCCGTTACCGATTCTAGTTTTTCAAATCGGTCCATACCAATGATGTCCGCCAAGCGCATCAACCAACGAGGAGCAGACATCGCCACCCCTCCAGGTGTTCCTGTTAAGACCAAATCTCCTTTTTCCAAAGGCGTATTGGGATATTTTCGATGAATGGCTTGTAACATTTGTAAAGGCGTATAAATCAAGTCGCTGGTCATTTGCTGTTGCCGAATATCGTTATTGACTAGTGTTTCCAGCATAATGCAGGGGATAGCATTAGCTTTAAATTTGTTGGGAATCCAAACTTGCTCACTTATAGGAGTAAAGCCAGCAAAACTTTTCGATACACCCCAATACTCATAGCGATTTGGTCTCCCTTCGCCTAAAACAGCTAGACTACGAGCAGATAAATCATTAGCAATAAAAAAACCTATTGGGGGAGCATAAGCTTCGTTTTCTAAATTTTTAATGGCAATGTCTTCTAAAAGAACAAAGCCCAGTTCCACTTCGTAATCTAATAAAGAAGGAAGCGGGTTTTTGACTTGATTGATTTGCTCACCGATGCCAGATTCCAATTGTTCTACCGCATTTACTAGTTCCGCATGGGTCGGTATTTTAACTTTACTCCCATTTCCTACTTTGCTGTTAACAGCTTTCTTAAAAACAGGTGGGTCTACTCCTGGATCAAAGGCGGAAGCGGTTTCATTGATATGCCCTGCATACGCCAAACCTATACCATAAATGTTTTCAGGAAGTGTATCAAAAGGCACAAAATGACCGTCTTTGAGATCTAAACATTGGAAAGAAGCAGGCTTAATTTCATAGGGCAACCCTCTATTGAGGTAAAGTCCAAAAACTGTCAATGCTAAAAAAAGAAATAGTAAAAAGATACCAGTGAATTTGAGTATTTTCATGTTGTGATAGCTGTTTTATGCTGATATAACTGTTCAAAAATAGGAAGTAAAGAAACGGCTACTTGAGTTTCTAATTTTTGTTTTCGCCAAGCTATATGTCCATCAGGACGAATTAATAAAGCACCAGTTTCTTCAATGGCACAAAGGTTGATTAAATTGGTATAATCGGCAGGTGGTAAATTCAATTGATGCAATTCCACCAATTGTAGTTTTTCAGGATGTTTTATGACAAATTCCTGATAAGCCTTGTTCCAAATTTCTCCTTTTTCTCTAATTATCAAAGTAAATCGCTGATAATCCAGTAAGTCATGGGTAGATTGAAATTGCCCAGAAGTCGATAAATCTATATGTGGAAATCTTGCGCCCGGTCTAGTAGAAGGGATATAATCCATCACTTTATCTTCTGGTATAATCGGAGCAGAACCATCTGGAATAATCGCCCCTTCTTCATAAACATAGCCTATATCTAGGCCAATTCGGTCGAAATGTGCTACTTGGTCTGCAATTACGCTTTGGACTTTAGCTCTTAATTCGGAATTTTTATGAAATTTCTGGAGACTTTTTGCCGCCATAGCGGTAGCAAAATGGAGTAATTTATCCTTCCAAATTTCAGGCAACCACTTTGTAGGTGCGACCGCACGAAATTTCGCCATTTTTTCCAATCCATCTACCTCTAAACCAAAAGTGGCTGGCACTTCCATTATTTTATGAAAATTATAGACACTTTCTTCCGTATTCTGAGCAGCAATGGGTTTCCGTTCCCTTTCATAGGTATCCAAGAAATCTAGCGGTGCTTCTCCTTTTAATACTGTTTGTAATTTCCAACATATATTATGTGCATCCGCAATGCCTGTGTTCATCCCTAATCCGCCCGTAGGAGGAAAACGATGCGCTGCATCCCCTACTAATACCACCTTTCCTTTTCGATAAGTTTGAGCTAATTGAGCAGACATTCGCCAAAAACTAATGGATTTCACCTGAATGTCTAAAGACAAATCTCCTAAGGCTGTTTTGATTCTATTTTCAAAAAAAGATTTATCAAACTGTTCTTTTTGTTGGTAATCTAAATAAATAGGCACCATATATACCCATCGCTTTTCGATATGATGGGCGATAAAAGTACCAGCAGCAAAGGGATTTAAAATCCAATATAATTTAGCAGGTGTTTTTATAAAATCTCTCAAATTCGTTTCAAAATAAGCACTTGCAAATTCTTGGATTTTTTCAGGTCCCTCCATGGCAATATCCAAAAATTGTCGGCAACGACTTCCCGCACCATCAGCTGCAATAACAAATCGACTTTGAATGGTGAATGTAGTTGCTGACTGCCTCTCCAATATTTCATTGTCAATGCCTTTCGTTGTTTTAGTTAAGGATTGCCATTGATGGTAAAATAGTATTTTTATTAACGGATTACTTTGAATTTTTTGTAAAATAATTTTTTCTAAAGCAGTCTGAGAAATATTTAAATAAGGTGTTTTCGATTGTAAATACTGTTCATATTTTTGCCTCCTAGCTGTATCTGCGTATAAATCAATTCTACCAAATTCTTCATTGATGGTATTGCAAAACAAAATTCTTGCCCCATCACTAAACGGTGCAGCTTCCTTTTGTAAGACTTCGCTACTAATACCTAACTCCTTTAAAATTTCAATAGAACGAGTATTCAATTCATGCGCCTTGGGATGCTCAGAAATAAGCGCATTGCGTTCCACGATAATACTCGCAATTCCCAATTTCGCTAAACATAAGGCGCTTATCATACCAGAAGGTCCTCCCCCAATAATTAATACATCGGTATTTTTAGTCATATCAAAATTAGGCTTTAATTTTACGTAGGAAATAAATAGCAATGAACAGGATAATGGACAATACACCAAAAACAAAAGCATTTTCCTCAATGCCCAAAATAAAGGTGTGGTAACGATGATCTACCAATTGCCCATTATATAGGGGCGCCAAGGCAACTGCTCCCCAAAAACCTGCCAAGTGCATCCCCTGCCATAAAGCGGATACTTTCAAATTATCTTTGCTTTTGGGCTGTCGAAACCATATTAAATAAAGATTAGCCAGACCAGAAAAAAACATAAAACCCAGTAACCAAGCTAAGTGAATACGAGCATGCCCAACCCATTCTGTATTCATCAAATGAGATGCTCCTGTATCTTTCAGGATAGGACCAAAAAACTCAAAGCAACCAAGCGTTAATAAAATTTGGACGGTTCGATAATGTTTAGGTAAATTCATTTTTCGTTTTATTTTGATGTTTTAATAATTCCATTTAAAAATATTTCAAGTACGACATTTACATGTTCATTGATAGCTGCTGCTTCAAATACTTTCACTCCATATAATTTTTCCATTTGATAAGCTTGTGTAAAAAAAATATTAGCAGCACCAATCGCAATAGAAATAAAATGAGCAAGTGGCAATTCTTTTATTAGCCCCTCTTGTTGGAGTCCCTGCATTTGTTTTTGAAAATCATGATGCAATGGCTGTAATACTTCTTCTAGTAACCAGTCTGCACGAGGGGAAGGGTGTGCTAATTCATAGGAAATGATTTGATGAAATTCAGGGTTTTGAGCAGAAAAATAAATCAGTTCTCGCATCCAAACTTTCAGAAAATCGAGTTTATCTAATTGTTGGATACTATTAATTTCTGCGTTCATGGCACCTCCAAGTTTTTGTGCCACTAATTGTAAAGCTGCTTTCCAAAGTCCCAATTTATCGGTAAAATGATAATAAAAAAGAGAGGAAGCTACCCCTACTTCTTTAGATAAGGCTCTGATATTAGTTCCTTCAAAACCATTAAGGGCAAAGTGAGATAAGGCAATTTGCAATAACTGCTCTCGATTAGTTTTGGTGTTTTCGGATGGGCGTCCCCTTTTTCTTTTAGGTTTGAATTCCTCCATTTTTCCTATTCGTTTATTTCAAAGGTAGGAATTATTTTTTTATTGACAAAGTGTTCAATAAAATATTTTTCACATTAACTCTTTCAAAAGCTCAAAAAAAATAGTGCTGTCGAATCTCATTCGACAGCACTATTTTTACAATACCTGACTAGGATTGCCTAAAAAGACAAACGCTAAAAACATAAATTAAGTAAAAGAGAAGAAAAATTTCTCCTTATAAATCTTCAATCACCGCAGATAAGCCTTTATCTACTAAAGCATCTTTCTTTGGGCGAAGCTCTCTTTTGGGTGCAGTTTTAACGGTTGCTTTTCCTTTAAAGTGAATAATCATCGCCAATTGTTCTGCTTGTTGACTAGAATATTTAAGGACATCCATAAAACATTGAATCACCCAATCAAAAGTATTTTCATCGTCATTATAGACGACTAATAAGGATGGCATGCCTACTGCCACGTCTTCAATTTCTTCTACTGCTACATCTTCCAATTCTTCTACTGCGCTTGTATACTTAGTCATCGTTTAAGGTATGTTATTGAAATTATTCTTATTGTTTGATTGATTGATTGCTATACTCTGAACGGTCAAGTATTTTGATTTTAAATCCAAGATTTATGCTTGCAAAACGTTAGTTTTAACATTGATAATCAAATAGTTATATTTTTGTTAAGATTTTCTTAACAATTCACAAAACTTGACCGTTTCTAGTATATATTGTTTTATTGTTGCCTTACGGAATAACAATAAAACAATTTAACCATATAGCAATTTAAGTTAATTCAAATTTGCTAAAGCAGCTTTGACCGCTTCAAAGTTTGGTAAATCACCTGCACTGTCTAATACTTCTGCATACTGTACAATTCCTTTTCCGTCAATCACAAAAGCAGACCGTTTAGATACGCCTTTCATGCCCAAGACAAAATCTTTATATAAAGAATCATATTTCTTAGAAACACTTTTATTAAAATCAGATAATAAAGGGAAGTTTAAATTTTGCTCCGCTTTAAATTTATCTAAAGTAAATAAAGAATCTACAGAAACTGCCAAAATTTGAGCATTTAAGCCTTGGTAATCCGCAATGCTATCTCTCATTGTGCATAATTCTGTGGTGCAAACCCCTGTAAATGCTAATGGAAAAAATAATAAAACTACGTTTTGACCTTTATAATCTTTTAAAGAAACCTCCTGCTTATCAGAATTATATAACTTAAAATTTGGGGCTTTGTCGCCTACATTAAGTGCCATGATTTGTCATTTTTGATGGAATAAAGATACTTGATTTTATAAGAATTTGCTACTCTTTTTTTTCAAGCTCTGCAAATTTAGGGTTTTCCCGTAAAATTGTCGTTTTTTACGGCTTTAAGTTATCCACATTTTTTAGACGGGAAAAGAAGTCTACGAGTACATAAATGAGTAAAAAGAGGCCGTTGAAAATTGAAAATTATAAATTGAAAATTGAAAATTACAAATGACTGCTACAAAAAGGGCTTTTTTTGAATTACATCTTGCTGTTTTTTTATATGGTTTTACCGCTATTTTGGGAGATTTAATTGATTTATCTGCGACTGTTTTGGTTTGGTGGAGAGTATTGATTACGAGTATCAGCCTACTCTTTTTAATACGATTTGGGCAAACGTTAAAAGGGATTCCTAAAAAGCTATTATGGGAATATATTGGGATTGGCATATTGATTGGCTTGCACTGGATTACTTTTTTTGCTTCTATAAAATATGCCAATGCTTCTATCGCATTGGTCTGTTACGCAACCTGTTCTTTTTTTACCTCTATGTTAGAACCTTTACTAACTAAAGCCAAATTCAAATGGTATGAATTGGCTTTAGGCGCCTTGGTTATTCCGGGTATGGCATTAATTGTGCAAAGCCTGGAAGTCAATATGCTACTTGGTGTTTGGATAGGCTTATTTTCCACCTTACTAATTGCCCTTTTCTCTATTTTAAATAAACAAAGAATTCACGACTTAGACACGCCTACCCTTACTTTTATAGAAATGTCTAGTGCTTGGGTATTTATTAGTTTAGTATTACCTTTTTACTTTTATTGGAATCCTGAACTTTCTTTTTTACCCTCCGCCTCTGACTGGGTTTATTTAATTATTTTAGCTTTGGTTTGTACGACGCTGGCTTTAGTTCTAAATTTACGTGCCTTAAAGCATATTTCCGCCTTTGCTTCTAGTTTAACTTATAATCTAGAACCCGTTTACGGAATCGCTTTAGCCATTTTTATCTTAAAAGAAAATAAAGAATTAACGCCTACTTTTTATTTAGGGGTTTTGATTATCTTAGCCTCTGTTTTTAGCTATCCTTTGTTGAGAAGTAGGCTGGAGAAATAGAGGTGTAAAGGTCACGAGGTAACAAGGTTAAAAGGTATAAAGGGTAACTTTACAGCCTTTACCAAAGATTACCAATTGTCCTCAATATCTTCACCTCTGTACCCTTAAACCTCGTCACCTTGTTACCTCGTCACCTTTAAACCTCTAAATTATGCCCCGATTTCACCTTATAGAATTTGAAGACCAACAATGGTTTCCCAAAAATATCCGCAATTACATGACGGATTTTTTGCAGTTTGTGACCAATCAATTTGATTTATTCAAAGGTAGTGTGCCTATTTTGCAAAAAGGGTTGGAAAAAAGTGGTCAGTCTCAAATTATTGACTTAGCATCTGGTGGCGGTGGTGCTTGGTTAAAATTAATCAAGCATTTAGAAAAAAGCCATCCTAATTTAAAAGTAAAACTTACGGATTATTACCCCAATCATAGGGCTTTTAAAAAAATAGTTCAGCAAGGAAATGGGCATTTTGATTTTGAAAAAGCAAGTGTCAATGCCTTACAAGTACCTAAAAACTTAAAAGGGTTTCGCACTCAATTTCTTTCTTTTCATCATTTTAAACCCGCCGATGCCCAGCAGATTTTACAAAATGCGGTCGATAATCAAGCAGTTATTGGTATTTTTGAAGCACAAAAACGGTCAGTTGCTCATTTTATTCAATTCTTCTTTTCGCCCATTAATGTGCTGTTGATGACGCCTTTTATTCGACCCTTTTCCTTAGGTCGATTCCTCTTTACTTACTTGATTCCAATTGTGCCTATTTTTGTTTGGTGGGATGGATTGGTTTCTGTTTTGCGAACTTATTCTGTTGCTGAAATGGAAGCGATGACGAAGGACTTAAAGCATGGAGATAGTTTTGAATGGGAGATTGGGGAAGTTAAGAATGGGCCTGTGGTGAATTTGTATTTGTTGGGGTATCCGAAGAAATAAAACAACAAAGCGCCATTGACCGAAGCCAATGACGCCCGTTTGTTGTAATCCTACAAAACTAACAAATAGTGGGGGGCATTTTGTAGTTCTATTTCTTTCTCGAAGGCCCTTTTTTAAGTAGGCAGTTGACAGTATTCAGTAGGCAGTTTTTTAGCGCTACCGACTGCAAATTGCTGACTGTAAATTACCTACTTCAATACTATCATCTTCTTAGCAGCAACCCCAAAAGGTGTCACTAATTGATAATAATAAGTACCGTTTGATAGGTCGTTTGCACGTACCTCGATTTGTTGTTGCCCCTTTTCAAAGTTTCCTTTTTTAGTTTGAATTACTTGCCCTTGTATATCAAGAATATTCAACTCGACTGCTGCCGCTGCTGGTAATTCAAAACCAATGAAGGTACTGTTAGTAAATGGATTCGGTGTATTTTGTGCCACCTCAAATGTTGGATTGATAGCTATATTTTCTTTTGCTTGTAAGGCTACGCCTAATAGCGAACCGTCGTTTTGATAAGCTTCGGATGCGGCAAAATCTGCATTGATATCTAAGAAAGATAGTAAGTTGCCCGTAGTATTCACCTTAAATTTCAGGCGGAATAAATTAGCATTTTTCGCATTTGCGGTCGCTGTTGCATTATGCCAGCTTGTTACTAAATAACCTCGGTCTTGAAGGGCAAAACCAAAATTAGCTTTTGTCGCTACGCCATCCATTAAATCAACTAATTCTAAGTTAGTGTATTTTAAGGTAAATTGATAGCCTTCAATAGTTGCAAAATCAGTCGCATCAAACTCCACTTCAATGAGGTCTCCTGCTGTTACTAATCTATCTTTCACTTCAATCATTAGATTACCATCTTTAGTTCTATCTTCTGCTGCTAAAGCATTGGCACTTGCACTTCCATTAATATCTCCAATTTTGACTGCAATAAAATCTAAATCAGGCATGGTGCCCGTTAAATTATTGACTTCGATTTGCTCTGGAAATGCCTCTGCTGATGGGTTATCTGTTGTAAAATCATAACTCGCATCTACAAACCGCCAGCTAGCATTATTATTCGGAAATTCGGTAGATAAATTTAAGATTAATTTTCTCAATTGAATAATATCAAAAGTACTCACTTCGCCAGAAGCATTCACATCCGCAGCGATATATTGGTAAGGGGAGGCAAACCGCTCTGAGCCTAAAATATGCTTTGTGATTTTCACTAAATCAAAAGTTGAGATACCATTTAATATGCCATTATTTTTGCTCGGTACTACCGTATAATTAGCACTACCGTTTACATTAAAAGCATAATTTCCATTAGAGGGCGTCATCATCATTTCATTGTCCACATTTTTAACTTGTACTGCTACATCTTGGACGGCTGAACCAAATTCTGTGTAAATTTTACCAGAAATCGAACCACCAGTTAATGGACAAACGCCTTGGTTATCTTGAACAATTGTATTCGTCAAACAGAAATCGTAGTTTCCTGCTTCATCTATTACATAAATATAAACCGTTTGTACCCCAATATAAGTACAGTTAAACGTAACCTCTTTCGGTAAAGCTAGCACTTCTTCTATAGCAGAAGGCGCTTCATTAGACAACGATGAATGCCAGATTCTTAAATCTAATTTATCTTTTGGCGTACAATTATCGGTACTGTTTAAATCATAATCACTTGCCCAAATTGCTACTTCTTTATTGCTACCCAATTCAATGGTTAAACCAGCCAAGCAGTAAGGACTTGGTCGGACACAATCTTTGAAAGTATACGCGTTTTCTACCCAAGCAGAATTACCACATCTGTCCGCTACTCGCCACTTAACTTTATAATTAGTAGCTGGTTCTACCGTCCAATCAAAAGTTGCACTGACACCACTACCTTTAACCACATTATTTTCAAAAAATTCCCAAGAGAAAACTAAGCTTTCACTAGACGCATCATTACAATCAATCGCTGTAGCAGAAAAGGTTTTAGTAGCACTACAACCAATTGTGCCTTCAATACAGTCATCTACACTAGCTACTGAAATCACTGGTGCATCGGTATCTTCTACCTTTAAAATCTGCGTATAAGTGAAATAAGAAGCCGTTCCATATTGTGCGCTAGAGATTGTTTGGCTATTGATTACATTTCCTCTCGTATTTGAAATTCGATTGATGTTAATCGGTTCGTCGCCTGCTTTATATTTACACCAATTGATGATATAGTAAGTTCTAATTACTTTAAAGCAAGCATCATTAACGACATCAAATTGTTGGTCAGTAGACTCATAAGTCATCAAATCACAAGACCCATTTTCAATAATTAAATCAGCAGCTGGTACACCGTCTCCACAAGTTCCCGCCCAATCTACAGGAAAAGTTACCTTCCAATTTTGTCGGTATTCGATGTTAATAAATTGCTCCGCCCAATTAGAAACGTTTCCTTTCTGGTCTCTAGCTCGGTAACGTCTTTTTGCTTTATAAACGCCACATTCTAAGTCAATTAATTGGTATTGCTGCTCTATTGTTAAATCTTGGCAAGACAAATTATCTACACAAACAGAAAACGGAACACCATATTTTTCATTATAAGTAGCTGCTAAATCTCCTGTTAAGTCAATCCATTCTGTATTGTCAAATTGTTGGTCACTATCTGTATCTGTTGATATACCCAATTCTCCATTATGGAAGTTATCACAATAATCCCATTGATTCGGTAAATCAACGCAAATAGGGTCAATTTTGTCAACGGCAACTACTTTCATCCAGCAAAAGTTAAAGTTTCCATTTTTGTCAATTGCCAATAATTCTACCATGACATCTTTATCTAAATCACAGCAAGCAAAATCCACATATTCCGCCCAACCTGTAGCGTCCATATTATTATTCAATCTATCTTGAACGTAAGTATTGACGCTACCTTGCCAAACTCCTGGTAAGTCACAAACTTCTCTTCTAACCAAAATCTTTTCTATCCCACAAGCATCCCAACTTCCTCCATCAATATCGACTGCTCTAATTCTCGATACATCATTAGATAAAGAAACGGTGAGTTCATCTTGACAAACTGCCGAAGGCTTGGTGACATCTTCTAAAATAAAATATCGGTAACAAGTATCTTCTTTTATTTGGGTCAAACATTGGTCATACGCTCGGTAACCTACTCGATAAGTCCCTAATCCTAAAGCGCCTGCTTGCCCTAAAGTATTGCCCAATTTATTCCATGTATTTCCTGATAAATTTTCTACGGTAAACATGGCAACTTCTGGCAATAAATCGCAGTTGTCTGTTGCCGTCGGGGTAGGAAAAGCAACCGATTTTGTGCAGTTAAAACTAGGTAAAACTATCTTTTCAGCACTTGCTAAAGTATTAAATTCCGTACATTTAATAGTTGGTGCTAAAGTATCGGTAAACAAAATAGCTTGGGTGTCAATTGGCATTGGGCCAGTGCTACCACACCAATCTATAATCGTCCAATAACGGAAATGTTTTTCCCCACAATTGGAAGGGATTTGTATGTCTTCGCTTGATAGAATATAGTTACAAACATAATTTTTGGTACTTAACTCAATGGTATCTGTTGGCGTAAACACCCCATTTCTTTGTACACCAACCATCAAGCTCGGTCTGCCCGTTTTATTCAAATCTTTGATGGCATTCGTACCATCTTCTCCACAACTTAAAGTAACATCTGCTACTTTTACAATCTTGTCAATACCAGGTCTTAATACTCGAACGGTATCTTTTAAAGTCGCTGTATTATTACAATCATCTGATGCTAACCAAGTCACAATATAAGTCGTGGCGTCACAATCTCTTACTGCATTAATTTTCGTTGTACCTTGAAAAGTTACCGTCACATTTGCACAATTATCAATTGCTGTTGGCTGTGTCACCATCAAGCCAGCTTCCGTCAAAGTTGGATCACAAGCATAAATAGTATCAACAGAAGCAGATTCTGTGAAAATTGGTGGCGAATTATCAAAGAACAAAACACCAGTTGAACAAGTTGTTGCTTGTCTACCATTATTACAAAATGGCAAATCTAAACCATCATAATACACTCTAGTTATCTCAACGGTTAGGTTACTACTACAACTAGGAATTTGATTTCTAGTCAACATTGGGTAATCTCCACCTTTGCCTGTTCCTGCCGCTAATATTTTACCAGCAGCATCCTTAATTTTTATCTGATAATACATCGTATCTTGAATAGTATCACAAGTATTTTCTAAGACCATATCAGGTGTGATACTAATCGCACAAGCAGAACCAAAAGGAATCCGAACATTATCATTACAAGTCAGACTAGGTGCACTTACGGTAAAATAAGTCAATGCCGTTTTTGTTGTATCCCCCTTTAATTTATAGTTTACGAGATAAGTACCAATGGCAAATTTATCGGTAATAACCATTCCTTTATTCTTAGAAAGGCAAGTATCTACACAAATCTTACCTGCCGAATTGGAAATTCTAACAATAGTCGAATCATTCGTTATACCGCCACAAGCAGTAGCAATCGTAGCTGCGCCAATATTTAGCGTCGCCATTGTTTCTTCACAGTCCAAAAGAGCGTTTTGAATAGAAGGCGGTGTAACCACAATGTTTCTATCATTGCAACTTACCCAAGAATTCCATCCAGTACCTTTAGCATAATCGCCATTGGTGATAAAAATAAAACTCAAGCAACCAGAAGGGTTAACATTAGGCGAACAATTTGCTGCTACCCAGCCACCAAACGCTTTAGAAACTCCTACTCCTGAGCTTTTGCCTAATAAAGGGGCGGCATTGTTTTTCAAAGCAGTTAAATCTCCATCATAAGCCATTAAAGTATCGCCAACGGCTACATCAAATTCTTTAAAATTTATTTTGACCATTTGCCAAGAAGTAGAAGGACAAATAGCAATGGTGTCATTTCTAGGTTCGCCTGTAAAATCTTCGTATAACGGAAAATTGGTGGCAGCTCCATCATCCATAAATTTGTTCTGGGCAGCACAATCTTTAATCGTTACGGTAACCGCTTGGCTATCTTTTGGCATGAAAAAAGTCTCTGCAAAAAACGCCGTTTTTGTAGTTGTAGAAGGAGAATGAATTGCTGGTTCAGCAATGTCTTTTAGGGGGTTGTTTGCAAAAGAGGGAAAGACAATAAATACGCTTAACGTCAGCGTCCACAAAAAAATCGAATTCCTACAAGTACGGGTACAACAAGTACCAGTACTCATCAATGATAAGTACAATTTACTGTTCATGGGTATTATTAAGTTTTGGTAAAAAGATTTCCAGTTGTTTTTAGTCAACACAATTACGTGCCCTAAATGCTCCTTCTGGAAAGGTGTACTAATTTTTTAATTTGGATAGTTCAGTCTTCGCCCTACCCTATTATCAGTGGGATAACCAATAATTGGAAAGGGTAACAGTAATAAAATCAATAAAAGCTCGTAGGTTTGATAGTGTACAGTAGGCAGTTAGCAGTGTACAGTGGGCAGTCGGCAGTATACTAACTGGTGACTGTTTATTGCAAACTGTAATTGGTCGCAATGGCGTCCAGCGCAGGAGTTAAGTAATTTTTTTAGGTTCATAGGAAAATAAATTTTATCATCAACAAAGACCTATTCAGTCAATATGATGTATTGAGTGTTGGATTATAATTTTTGTGTAGCCTTAAAAAATGAATGCATCAAATTTTATGGACTAAATAAAAAATTCAAGTGTTAGTTAGTACTAACTGTTTTTATAAGTTGTAAATCTTTTGTGGTAAGTATATTTATAAGTAAAGTAGGTGTGACGTTTAATACGTGACTGCAATATTGCCTTTTTTTTATATAAAAGGCAAGTGGTTTATAAAAATTTACTTTTTCAGAAATAGCCTATTCTTTGGTAGAATATAAACTAAAATACTACAAATCAATATTTTATCGTAAAAAACAAGGTGCGTTTTCATATTAATAATTAATCAATATATTTATTTTTTATTAATTTATGCTAATAGCCGACAGTTTGAATCCGTTATCGGTTGTCAGTTGCCAGTTGTGAAGTTAGTTCAAAACTGATAGCAAATCTAAATTATGAACGCTACCAACTTAATTATTTCAATGCCCTATCTTGAATCTCCTTTACTCGTTGCACCGCTACCAATTCTAAAAAATGCCGCCTCCCTTCAAAGTACCAACATAGTCAAAAAATTGCCACCAAAAACCATGTTTCACTCGACTTAATCGGTCTTTCCATAAATACTTTTTTAATAAAATATGGTGTTTTTTTACATCTCCTTCTACATAATTGTATGCTAAAACAGTACATAATTCTTTTCCAGAAGTAAAGGGAAGTTGCCATTTTTTTTGATAATTTTCACTAATGCTGAAGGCAGAAAAGGCGCTATAAATTAATGCCTTATCGGCTTCAGCTAACGCTTGAAATCGGCCTATGCTAGATGCTTTTACTTCCGCTGTCTCTTCATGTTTCCAACCTTTCATCGCTGTTGGTTCTGCTCTTTTTTCGTGTTTAGGAATTAGTATTTCTGGCTCAAAAGGTAGTTCTAAAAAAGCAAATAATTGTACTAAAGTCTCTTCTGGTTGAGCGACTAAATCTTCGTATTTTAAATGATAATAACGTTGATGTTGATAATTAGCCGTAGCTGCTGCGGTATTAAAGACATAATAAGCAGTTGCTTGATACGCATTCATCCCTCTAGCCATTAAAGAAGCGATGGTGTCGTAAGGATTCCTAATGGTTTGAATCACTTTTCCTGTTGGAAAATGCTGCAAAAAAGCACCCATACCAATAGCATTCGCTGGTGTTTTAGCTACCCAAATTTGTTTGTTTTTTTGTTGTAAAGGGCGAGCAAAAAAGGCGTCTACAAAATGGGGAAAAGAAGTCGTTTTTTGTATTAATTGCGCTAATGCTATATCCTCCCAACCAAAGGCAGGCTGTACTAATGCCATCCCTTTTCGCATTTGCCAAGCATCTGTTTTGATGGTTGATAATAGTTGATATTTACAATCTTCCCAATTATCATACACTTGTGGAAAAGCAAACAGCCCTGCTTCTGGCCCTGCAAATAGTTGCGAGTGCCGATTCAGTATCGTCTTTAATAAGGAACTGCCTGTGCTGCCTGAACAACCGATAAGTATTGCCAATGTGTTTTGCTAAAATTAAGGGTTAAGAATACTAAATCAACTTCAACTTCAATTCCAAACGCAACTTCAATTTTAAATCACCTACGGCGGAAATCTACGCTTACTATTGTCATTAATGAACAATGACTCGTCGTAAAAATAAGAAGTTATAAGGAAATGAAGCGATAAAGGAAATTTTCGCCGCTCCTTATCTCACAACCTCATTAACTACCTTACAAAATTCCTTCGCCTCCTATTCTCCCTTTCCTATCTTTTTTCTTTATTTTGTGCGCGATTCTTTCATTCAAAAACTAAAAACTCAAAATATGAGATTATTAACCAGCTTTTTATTTTTTACTGCCTTACTATTGAGTAGTTGCCAAAGTGGAGATACTAGTAAAACAGCATCCCAACCGAACGCTGACGGTAAAAAATATCGTTTAACGCCCGTTAATTCAGGTGTGCAATATCCTGATGCTAAATTGGAATACCAGCATTTTTCCAATGGAAAATTTGTATTCAATGTGAGTAATTACCAATTAGGTACGCAAACAGCAGATGCAGGTGATTTAATGTGTGCCAACTCAATTAAGGGGCAACATATTCACGTTATTTTTGATGATGCACCCTATTCTGCGCAATACACCAATGCTTTTGATTTTGCCAAAGAAGATGGGCGATATTATATGATGGCTTTTTTGGGCAAATCTTACCATGAAAGTATCAAAACACCCGATGCTTTTGTCGCTCAGCGAGTCAACGTTCGAGATAATTCTATTTATGCTCGTTCTACGATTAAAGACCCTGTTCTATTCTACAGTCGCCCAAAAGGGACTTATGTAGGAAAAGATACGGAAAAAGTAATGCTTGATTTTTATTTGTTGAATTGTGATTTAGAAAATCAAGCTTATAAGGTATACGCCGACATTAATGGCGAACAGCATTTAATAAGCAAATGGGAATCTTATTATATAGAAGGACTTCCTTATGGAGAAAATACAATTAAATTAACGCTTGTCTTTAATAGTGGAGAAATCGTGCCCACTAAATTAAATCCAGTTACTCGAACTTTTACTTTGAAGAAAGATCCTGCGGGGTAATGAGTTGTGGGTTGCGAATTACTATTATTCTGGCGTTCATGCACATTGGAACGAGATGCTAGAAACGATTGACCACAAATCCAAATTTGTTAAGAATAGCGAATACAGCATAAAAGCCTAAAAGCATCGTTGACATATTAAACCAACGATGCTTTTTTATGTATAGACTTACCTTTTTCTTTCTATTTTTTACAAGCATACTCTTTTCCCAACGCAACACTTTTGCGGTCGGGTTTCAATCGGGTAATAATATTAGCCAAACAGTTGTAATAACCGAATTTGAGAATAGTCCACTGAGCGGAGATTATTTTATTGGAAGTTCCTTTGGGTTAGTTGCCCGGAGTAAATTATTTAGTTATAAATGGCAATGGGGCGGTTTTTCTCAAAAATTTCATACCTATTTAGAATACGGTGTTAATGCAAATTATGGGGGGTATAATTATCGGTTTGAAAACCAAACCACTTTTCAAGAACAATTAACTGTTTCTGTGCCAATGTTAATAGTTATTCGACCAGCTTATCATAAATATTGGTATAAAAGTTTTAAAGGCAAACGCATTTATCCAATTGTAAAAACTGGCTTTAATTTCACTAGAACTGCTGCTCAAAATAGCCAAAAAAGGTACACTTTTGGCGAAGCATTATTAATAGAAAATATTCAAATTAATCCTAAAATCAATATCGTTTTTGTCGGCGCTTTAGGTTTGCAAAAAGAATTTAAAAATGGTCGAATTATGTACATTGGATTTAGTGCGCATACTCAATTTGGCATTCGCACGGAAGGAACAATTGAAATTAATTCACCACAAATTAATGAAATTGCTAAATTAACAAAACAAGGCAATTTTTATTCGATTGATTTACAATACTTTATTGGCAAGCGAAGTCAACAAAAGCGGCGTAAAAAACGATGGGGCAAATTGCCTAAAATTATTTATAATCCTCGTTATTTGTAAAAAAACAGCACCTTTGTAAGAAAATTCATTCCATAATCCAAATCAATGAATTGGACACCCATTATCAAAGGCTTTTATGCTTACCTCAAATTAGAAAGAGGATTATCTCCCAACTCCGTAGAAAATTATGTGCGAGATGTACAAAAATTAGCGGATTATTTAGAACTGCACAATTACGATGTACCTGCAAAAGAGGTAAGCTCAACTCACTTACAAGGTTTTGTAAAATGGATTAATGAGATTGGTTTAGGAGCTAATTCCCAAGCTAGAATTATTTCTGGCGTCAAAGCTTTTTATAAATTTTTATTAGTTGAAGATATTATTGATGATGACCCGACCGCTATCTTAGACAGTCCTAGTTTACAGAAAAAAATACCAGAAGTCTTAAACTATGAGGAGATTCAAGCAATGCTAGCAACCATAGATTTAAGTCATGACCACGGCGTAAGAAATCGAGCGATGTTGGAAACATTATATGCTTGTGGTTTACGAGTGAGTGAATTGATTACGCTTCGATTATCCCATTTTTATAAAAAAGTAGGCTTTATAAAAGTAATTGGTAAAAATAATAAAGAACGGATTGTACCAATTGGCGAAGAGGCCATCAAACATATCTCTTTTTATATCGACGGTGTACGAAAACTTCAAAAAAATATCCATAAAGATCACGCCAATTATTTATTCTTGAATAGAAGAGGCAAAAAGTTAAGCCGCATCATGATTTTTAATATTGTCAAAGAAGCGGCGCAATTGGCGGAGATTCAAAAAAATGTAAGTCCTCATACTTTTCGGCATTCTTTTGCGACTCATTTAGTAGAAGGTGGTGCTAATTTAAAAGCCGTTCAAGATATGCTTGGTCATGAATCTATTACGACTACAGAAATTTATACGCATTTAGATAAAGAGTATTTGCGATCTACTATTTTAAATTTTCACCCAAGAAATCAGCGGAAGCGAATAGAAGGAATAGATGAGGTGTACGAATGATTGAAGGAATTAGACTTTTTAGCCCTCTTTACATAAGCAACGCATCAACGTATCATTTGCCTCAACTCTTTACCTTATAATTCTCATTGCCTCACTTAAAATACCCACCAAAAAATAAAAGAATAGCATCTTTATAAGTGTTCAGACAGAGTAATGTATTGAAATCTAGATTTTCCTTACTAACTTTGATTTTTAAAAATATATTTACCTCCTGTAATGTGCTAAAATAAGTTGGAAAGTCATTGATTAATCGTAGCCTTACAGGAAATTTAAGCATAAATACTTATATGAAACTATCACAAAAAATAAATTATTCCACTTTTTGGAAAGGGTTATTTGCTTTGGCTATTGCCGCTTTTATTAGCACTAGCTGTACAGAAGAAGCTAGAACACGGCTTTCTGCAAAAGCCAATGCCTTCGGAAAGGCTAATCATGTAGTCGTTATTGCAGACAGAGATGTTTGGGAAGGCGCAGTTGGTGATACTTTTCGATTCTATTTTTCTTCTGCTTTCCTTATTTTACCACAACCAGAACCAATTTTAGATTTAAAACATTTTACACCCTTAGATTTAGAAAAAGACCCGATTAGGAAGGAATTAAGAACCTATATTTATTTGGGAGACCTATCGGATAAATCATCTTCGACTGCCAAATTAATGGGAGACGATGTTGGGCCAGAAAGAATTCTAACAGCTAAAGAAAATAAAGGGTATGGTAATATCCAGAAAAAGGATAAATACGCTTATGGGCAATTGAATGTCTTTATGTATGGCACTAGTCAAGAAAGTCTGCTAGCCAATATTAAAAATAACTATTCGACCATACTTAAACGCATCAAGGAAAACGATGCAGAGTTGATAGAAGCAAATGTTTATGCAGGTGGAGAAAGTAGAAAAGTACAGAAAAGTGTAGACTCTACGATGGGCGTACAATTAAAAATTCCAGCAGATTATTTTATTGCACTAAAGGAGGAAAATACAATGTGGTTACGCAAAATGACCAAAGAGTTTAGTAGTAATATTATTCTACATAAAATGCCTTATACAACGAAGGAACAACTAAGTTATCAAGGTATTAAGACCTTAAGAGATTCTATTACGAAGCAATATGTTTCTTCGAATATTCCAAATTCTTATATGCTGATTAATGATGTAGATTTGCCGATGTTTGTTAAAAACGTAGATTTTAACGATTATTTTGCAGTTGAAGCTAAAGGGATATGGGAGTTAAAAAATGATTTTATGGGCGGTCCTTTTATTAGTTATTTAATTCATAACCCTACGAATAATGAGCTTTACTTATTAGATGGTTTTATTTTTGCACCAAGTAAGAAAAAACGAGAATTGATGCAATATTTAGAGCATATTTTGAATACGGTAGAGTTTAAAACATAAACAATTTTCAATTCTTAATTAAAAAAAGCCCATCCAAATTAATTGATGGGCTTTTTTTATAAGCAGTTATTAATCGCTTTTCTTTCTTAGAAAAAACAGAAAAATAAATAGTCAAATTTAAAAAAATATCGATTGATGCTCAATGTTTTACAAATTCATCGTTCCTCATTTTCTTAATTCGCCTTATAGTTAGAATACTCTTCTTTAATAAATTTTTGCAATTCGTCTACCGTATTAAATTGCTCAAAGATTTCTTTAAATTTATTATTGCGAGTACTGCTCGCAGGAATGACATAACTAAAGACATCTTTATCTGTTATCTGTTCTCCAGATAAAATAATCAAGCGTTCCACAACATTTCTTAATTCTCTAATATTACCCGTCCAATTGACATTTTGTAATGCTGTCATTGCTTCCTTCGATGCTTTTTTAATAGCGATGCCATATTCTTGACAGATAAGCGTAATAAAGTGTTGAACTAAAGCAGGAATATCTCCTCGTCTATTATTTAAGGGCGGTACATCTATAATAATAACTGCCAAACGGTGATATAAATCTTCTCTAAATCTACCCGCTGCAATTTCTGCCCGTAAATCCTTATTTGTTGCCGCTAATACGCGCACATCTACTTTAATTTCTTTATCTCCTCCTACTCTAGTAATTTTGCTTTCTTGCAATGCCCGTAAAACTTTTGCTTGGGCTTTTAGGCTCATGTCTCCGATTTCATCTAAGAAAATAGAGCCACCATTAGCTTGTTCAAATTTTCCAACTCGGTTTTTATGCGCCCCTGTAAAAGACCCTTTTTCATGACCAAATAATTCACTTTCAATCAATTCAGAAGGAATAGCCGCACAGTTGACCTCAATAATAGGGCTAGTCGCACGACGGCTTTTTTGGTGAATCCATCTTGCCACTAATTCTTTACCAGAACCATTAGGCCCAATGACCAATACTCTTGCATCGGTTGGTGCTACTTTTTCTATATCTTCTTTCACTTTAGCTATAGCGGGAGAAACACCAATAATTTCTTGCGTTTTGCTTTTAGATACTCTCTTTCGCAGTACTTTGGTCTCAGAAATCAAACTAGATTTATCCATTGCATTACGCAAAGTAATCAGCATCCTATTCAAATCTGGTGGCTTAGAAATAAAATCAAAAGCCCCTTTCTTTACTGCATCTACTGCCGTGTCAATATTAGCATGACCAGAAATCATCACTACAGGCGTATCTGGCGCCAATAACTGAATTCTTTCTAAGGCATCCATTCCATCCATTTTGGGCATTTTAATGTCCATTACAACCACATCATATTGCGCTCGTTTGAGTTTGACAAGACATTCTAAGCCGTCACCAGCTTCGTCTACATCATATTTCTCAAATTCTAAAATTTCACGGAGGGTTCTTCTGATACTTTGTTCGTCATCGACGATTAATACTCTTGCCATTGGCGGAAGTTATTTTATTATTTTGAATAGTGTTTCAATAGTCAATTTAATAGTTCGAGGTATATCAACTTGTAAAGTGGCACGAAAACTAAGGGAGCTAAACTTTAGAAAAGTTCTATCTACCGATTCTCAAAAAAATTGAAGTGTTTGGTATCTTAGTGCAGCCTTGATGTGAGACTAGTTTTTATTGCATAATTCAAGGTATTTATACCCCAAAAGTGTTTAATATAACGCCAAAATTCCTAAAAAAGTTACTATCAATTAACTTAATTTAAAATATGTTTTTCATTGAGACATTCTTTTTGATTATTTCACAATAAAAAAAAGCAATTTAAAATACAACTATTCAACTAGTCATTTCAATTACCTACTACTAATTCAATTGCAAACTACTTGAAAAACTTGTCACAATCAACTCATTTTCAGATTTTTACAAAACATATAAGTTAATTTCTAATTACATATTATAATTAGTCAATTCCTTTTTTTGATAGATTACGATGTTGCCAGGCTAACGAAACCACAAGACAACATCGTAATTTTAAACGGTCAAAGGTTTATCGTTTATTAATTGAACCGAGAATCATTCTTACTCCTAAAAAAGTGGGCTTTCATAATATCCCTTATCCGCCAATCCTTGCAAAGCAGCGACTACTGTCGGACGATCTGCCTGATAAGTTACGCCATACCAAGTTGCCTTAGTTGGGAGAACAGACATTTTAATCGTTCCATTATTAATTAATTCATTAATGATTAATGGGATATAATATTCTGATTTTGGGTTTTTGTAATTTTCTCTAACAAATTTTTCAAACCCTATTTCTATTTTTTCGAATAAAGAATGATGAAAACCGAATAAATTCATAGACACCAAGGTCTTTTTTGGTAAACCATGTCGCTTCCCATCTTCGGTATAATAAATGTGTCCATTCTTTTTACGACCTACGCCCATTCTCTCTGTCATGCCTTGAAGATGACCATGTTCATCCGTATTACAAACACCTCTGTTTACTTCTCCATGATCAGAAATTGTATTACTTAAAATGTAACCAACCATAGCATATAATTCAGGAGAGGCTTCGTTTCGTAAAAAATCTCCTACTAAACGATAAGCTTCTGTCCCATAATAATCGTCCGCATTAATTACCGCAAAAGGTTCATTGATATGTTCCTTAGCAGCTAATACCGCATGTGCCGTCCCCCAAGGTTTTGTCCGTTCTGGCATATCATCAATACCAGGCACTTCAAAATTGATTTCTTGAAAAGCGTAGGCTATTTCAATTTTTCCTTCAAATTTATTTCCAAATAAATCTTTAAAGGCTTGCTCAAAACTTTTTCTAATGACAAAAACGACCTTGCCAAAACCAGCTTTGATGGCGTCATAAATCGAGAATTCCATAATGGTTTCTCCGCTTGGTCCAACGCCATCTAATTGCTTTAGGCCGCCATATCGACTACCCATTCCAGCTGCTAGTACTAATAATGTGGGTTTCATAAGTAAGTGGTTTTATATTTTTTTAGCTTGAAATCTATCCGAATAGATAGGATATTGTATATTTTTTAAAATTGAAAATGTGTAGTCATATATCCAACGGATTTACGCAAGTTTAATTTTTTTGTTGGGTTTAGACAGATGAATACTTGTCTTATTACTTATCGAAAATTTATTGAATTTTTAAAATGCACTAAAAAGTCTAAGGGAAAGATAATATTTTTAAAAACTACCTAAATTAATCTATTGCTGACGTAAAACTATCTTGGTTATGATACCACATTAATCCCAATACCGCCGCTACCATCCACCACCGATAAGCCAACCACAAAATCCAAGTATAAACGGCAAGTAATTCAAAAATATTCATTGCAAACCATTCGGTATTACCCGATTTAAAAAAATCATTATTGACAGATTGCAAACGCCTATCAGGGTCTTTAGAAAGACCAATTTTGATATGCATTTGCATCCATTTAAATCGGAAAATCTTTTTGGTTAATCGAAATCTAGATTTATCAAAATAACGATGCAGCCGCTTTTCAACTCTTGCGGCATTCCACATGCGTCTTTTGAGAATAATGGTTGCTTCTGCTTTAGCGCAGCGACGGAAGAGGTAGATGTATTTGAATTCTTTTAACAGGGTGGTAGGTTTTTGATTCCGTAACTTAAACGGAGATTCTTATAAAAAAATAGAATTTATCAGATTCACAGAAATAAAACAAGATAATAGATTAGTTTTAAGCGGCTTCTTTTTCTTTGTTTGTTTTCTCAAAAAGTAAATTTAATATATTTTGTTTTAAAATTAAAATAAAATCACAATCTAATTTTAAAAGCAAGCAGATTCATTTTTCTACCCCGTAAATCCATAATGCAAATAATTAAGTGCAGAAATGCCCTAAAAAAACTTCAATTTTCTATCTTCACGTTTTATTGAAATCTAACAAATCGAAAAACGTAAAATATGTCCGATAAAAACCTGCAAGAATATTGGAAAAAAAACCTGCGCTTGCTCGCTGTTTTACTCGCCGTTTGGTTCTTCGTTTCTTATGGCTGCGGCATCATCTTCGCCGATTACCTGAATAACTTTAGATTGGGTGGCTATAAATTGGGCTTTTGGTTTGCTCAACAAGGGGCGATTTATGTCTTTATCATTATCATCTTTGTTTATGTCAATCGCATGAATAAATTGGATAAGGAGTTTGGGGTAGACGAGGAATAGCAATTTTCAATTCTCAATTTAAAATTTTCAATTTTCAACAAAACGAAGTAATCACAAATCACCAAAACAATGGGCGTAAGAGAATGGACGTATATAATAGTAGGAATCACATTTGCCATTTATGTTGGCGTTGCCATTTGGGCAAGAGCGGGTTCTACTTCTGAATTTTATGTAGCTGGTGGAGGCGTTTCTCCATTTGTGAATGGAATGGCAACTGCAGCCGACTGGATGTCTGCGGCTTCTTTTTTATCAATGGCTGGATTGATTTCCTTTATGGGTTATCAAGGCTCGCAATATTTATTGGGTTGGACAGGTGGTTATGTCTTATTAGCATTACTATTGGCCCCTTATCTGAGGAAATTTGGAAAGTTTACCGTTCCTGATTTTATTGGGGAACGCTATTATTCACAGACCGCTCGATTAGTGGCGGCTATATGTGCGCTATTTATTTCCTTTACTTATGTAGTTGGACAAATGAAAGGGGTTGGAGTAGCTTTCTCTCGTTTTTTAGAAGTTGATTTTGAGACGGGCATTTTGATAGGGATAGTGATTGTGATGTTTTATGCGGTATTAGGCGGTATGAAAGGGATTACTTATACACAAGTGGCGCAATACTGTGTCTTAATTGTGGCTTATTTAGTCCCTGCTATTTTCATTTCTATTTTAATGGTTGGGAATCCTATACCTCAACTTGGTTTAGGCGGCACTTTATCTGATGGAACTTATCTTTTGGATAAACTAGATATGCTGTCAACCGACCTCGGTTTTGATGAATACACCACTTCGAATACGGGTAAGGTCAATCTGTTTTTTGTAACGGCTGCGTTAATGTTGGGAACAGCAGGATTACCGCATGTTATCGTTCGATTTTTTACAGTAAAAAAAGTAGCGGATGCTCGAAAATCTGCGGGTTATGCTTTGGTCTTAATTGCCATTTTATATACTACTGCACCAGCAATTTCGGCTTTCGCCAAAACTAACTTACTAAATACCGTCAATAATCAACCGTATTCCAGTATGCCCAGTTGGTTTGGGAAATGGGAAGAAACAGGTTTATTGAAATTTGAAGATAAAAATGGAGATGGAAAAATTCAATATTATAATGATAAAAATCCATCTTATGTTTCTGCTACCGCAACTCCAAATGGATGGAAGGGGAATGAACTGAAGATTGATAATGATATCATGGTATTGGCGAATCCAGAAATAGCGAAGCTGCCAGCATGGGTCATTGCTTTAGTAGTAGCAGGTGGTTTAGCTTCTGCCCTATCGACCGCAGCAGGTTTATTATTGGTTATATCGAGTTCAATTTCTCATGATATTTTAAAGAAATGGTTAAAACCAGATATTACGGAAAAAGGCGAATTGCGAGCAGCTAGAATTACGATTGGAGTAGCAGTCGTTATTGCGGGCTACTTTGGGATTAATCCGCCCGGTTTTGTAGCACAAGTGGTCGCATGGGCATTTGGATTGGCGGCAGCGTCTTTCTTTCCTGCTATTATTTTAGGCATCTTTTATAAGCGAATGAATATGGAGGGAGCGATTGCAGGAATGGTGACTGGCCTAGTTTTTACAGGTGCTTATATCTGGTTTTTCAAATATGGTGGTGGTCTTCCAGAACAATATATTTTTGGTATTACGCCAGAAGGCATTGGTACTTTAGGAATGATGTTGAATACAGTTGTAGCTTTAGTCGTTTGTAGTATGACGCCTCCGCCTCCTGCCGAAGTACAGGCAATTGTGGAGAATATTCGGGTTCCTCGTGGGTCTGGTGCTGCTACGGGACACTAATTACAAGGTGACATGATTTTTCAGGATTAACAGGATAGGGCAGCAATTGTAATTGTTGCCCTATTTTAAAATAAAACCTTATTAAAATGGCTACTAAAACACAAAAAGACACTATCAGTAAACAGTTTGAACCTGTTATTGAGGCATTAAAGAAAAAATTAAAACCTATTCCAGAACTGCAAAAATTCAGTCATTGCATAGATGTATTTGGAAGTTGGCGAGGTAATTATTTTTACATCAAACAAAAATTTAAAACAAGCGAAGATGATTATAGAGGTTATTTCGATTTAGGACTTGCTAGGCTTGAATTTTATGATGAAAACCAATTCAATCTTGCTTATTTTAGGCACACAGGCAAGTGGTTCCCACTTTGGATGTATGAAAAAATTTCTTTCGAAGAAGCGAAAAAGGCAATTTTGGAAGAGCATATGTTTCAGGTATCTTAGTTCCTATGAAACCACAATTATTAATTTTATCAGACCTTTGGGGAATCCAAAAAGCAACTTATCTTACTCAATATATCAACTTACTTCAACCTAAATTTGATATACAATTTCTTGATTGCTGCCAACTTGGAGGAGTAGATACAAGCAATTATAACCAAGAAAATTTACATCAACAATTTGTGAATGGAGGAATAAAAAAAGCGGTAGAGAACTTGCTAAAAAACTATCCAAAAGCAATCGATATACTAGCCTTTAGTATTGGTGGCACAATTGCATGGAAAGCGAATTTAGCAGGACTAAAAGTCCAAAATTTCTACGCTATTTCTGCTACCCGATTACGATATGAAACGGAAAAACCGAGTAGTCAAATTTCTTTAATTTATGGCGCATTAGATGCCTACCAACCACAACAAAATTGGTTTGATGATTTAGGTATTTTAGATTATACTATTTTTGAAGAGGAAGAGCATGAACTATATCAAAAGCGGACCGTTATCCAACAAATATCTGAAATACTACTAAAGTGATTGCGTTTAATAAACTGGTAGCAAAGCCTAAATCTTTACTACCAGTTATCTGCAAAAAAATCCGTGGGGAAATGAAATCCGTGGGAAAAAATAATTCTAGTAATGAAATACATTCTCTTCGTCTCGATACTACTCCTATTAATCATCAGCTTTATAATCATTCATATTGCCGCACCCTATGTCGTCTTACAACCACCAAGAGTCAATCATGCCATTACCCCTCAACAATTTGGTTTAAAGCATGAATTAGTAAACATCGAAGTAGCGCCTAATCTTGATTTAAATGGTTATTGGTTACAAACAGCTACAGATACAGTTAGAGGTATTATCATCTTTGCCCACGGCGTTGGAGGCTGCAAAGAAAGTTATCTAGGCGTTGCCCAAAAATTAGCGAATAGAGGCATTGAATCCATTTTGGTCGATAGTCGGGCACATGGAGAAAGCGAAGGGTACTTTTGTACTTATGGTTTTTATGAAAGCCAAGACGTTTCTAAAATAATTGATTACATTCAAACCAAACAGCCTGATTTACCCATTGGTATTTGGGGCAGTTCAATGGGTGGTGCTACTGGTATTTTAGCTTTAGCAAAAGATAAACGACTGCAATTTGGTTTAATCCAAAGTACCTTTACGGAGCTAGAACAAATTGTTTTTGATTATAAAAAGCGGATATTAAAAGGTTTTGGGGTTCGGTTTCTATCCGATTATGTTTTAGAACGTGCAGGTGAAATCGCTGATTTTAATCCGCAAAAAGTTCAACCAATTCAAGCCGTCAAAAATATTGAACAGCCTATTATTTTAGCGCATGGTGATGCGGATAAAAACATCACCTACCAATATGGACAACAACTTTTTAATAATTTAAAAGCACTTGATAAAGAATTTTATTTAGTTAAAAATGGTGGACATATTGGATTATGGGATGCTGGTGGACCAACTTTTGAAGATAAAATGATGGGGTTTATTGAGCGGCAGTTGACCAAATAATCAGAACTATTTTATCCCTTACTAAGGGGCATTGCCCCGCCCCTGTCTGTAGAATTGGCAATACCTCAAGTTTTTTTAAGGAGCATCGCTCCGACACCAAATATACTTATCATGCTACGATTTATCCATTTTATTTCAATAATAACTCCAACAAAACCTAAGGTTTGATAATTTTATCTAAAAATTAGCAATTTTGACTAAAATTATTTTAAATTTGCTAAAACTTTAATAACTACTACTGTTGCTAAGTAAAATAATCAATAGTATTAATTTCTAATAACCTTCAATAACTGATATACTTTTTGACCACTAAAGAAAAAATAATAGAAACAGGTAGAACCCTCTTTAATGAATTAGGTTTTGGTGCACCAACGCTTTATCAAGTAGCACAAGCCGCTAAGATTAGTCGAGGCAATTTGACCTATTATTTTAAAGACAAGGAAGCTTTATTAGAAGCGATTGTAGAAGAAATGTGGCTAAGATACAAGCAAGGGCAGGTAGTAGCTACCCAATTTCCTTCGTGGAATGTCATCAAAAAAAGTATCAAAGTATTACACGATATTCAAGAAGCTTACTCTTTTATTTTCTTTGACAAACAAATTTTTGGTCATTCTAGAGTACAAGATATTCTGCAAAGAATCGAGTCAGATAGTATCAAAACCCAAATGTCCATGTTCTCTTTTTCTATCCAAATTGGGAATATGAAAAAAGAACCAACTCCAGGGGCTTACCATAACATTTGCAAATCTATTTGGGTCACCGCTTTTTATTGGCATGTCTCTAAAACCTATTTTCCTTCTAGAAAAGGCAGTTGGGATGATGTCATGTGGTCTTTATTATTACCTAATTTTACAAAAAAAGGTAAAGATGCCTTTATAGATAAATTTGGCGAAGACTATCTGAATGCACTAGGTACTTCTTTAAAAGATTTTGAAAAAGAACAAATTGATTTTTAATAGTACAGGCGAATTTATTCGCCAACAATAAATCAGTTTTATTAATCATTAAGGCGAATGACTTCGCCTGTACATTGAAAATTGTAATGAACTATAATATCAACATCGGAGAGCAAGTTTTTACCCTAAAAAAAGAAGACTTGTCTTCCTTAGACATGATACAAACTACTGATAATCAATACCATATTCTCCAAGATGGAAAAGCCTATCAAGCCGAATTAGAAACCGCTAATTTCAATGATAAGACCATGACCATTAAAGTTAATGGCAATAAATATGAAATTAATATCGAAGACAGCTATGACCAATTGGTTAAACAAATGGGTTTATCTAATGCTGGTTCGCAGAAAATGACCAATGTAAAAGCACCAATGCCTGGTTTGGTTTTAGATATTTTAGTAGCACCTGACCAAGAAGTAGCTAAAGGAGATGCTTTATTGATTTTGGAAGCGATGAAGATGGAAAATGTGTTAAAAGCAGAAGGAGACGGTGTGGTCAAATCCATTGAAGTGACTAAAGGAACAGCAGTTGATAAAGGACAGATAATTATTGAAATGTATTAATGAGAAGCAGATGACAGACCGTAAATTAAAATTTACTGTCAGACCGTCTTCGACTGTCAGATTTTATCGAAATCTAATCTGACAATGAAATGGTCTGACAGTCCATGAAATGGACGGTCTGACTTCTCGCTTCTAAAAAAATAAACGTGGCAACATTATTCGAACAATTCCAGCCAGTTTCCAAAGCAGATTGGTTAGCGAAAGTAACAAAGGACTTAAAAGGTAAGCCGATTGATGGGCTAAATTGGGCTATCAATGAGGATATTACTTTGACGCCTTTTGCACATGCGGACGATTTAGCAAATACACCAACCCCTTTGACCAATCAAAGGACTAACAATGATTGGGAAATAGGCGTCAAAGTGCAAGTAGGTAATATGCAACTCGCCAATAAAGAAGCCTTGAATGCTTTGATGAATGGTGTAAATGCGATTGCATTTGAATTGCGCAAAAGTCCTTCTAAAACAGAGCTAAAAACCTTATTAAAAGACATTGAATTAGAATGGATTTCTGTTCATTTTATTTTTAAGCAAAAGTCTTGGAAACGATTTATAGGCTTCTTCTTAGCTTATGTGGAAGAGAAGGGATATGATGGACAGAAATTGAATTGTACTTTTAGCTTTAAAGGTAAAATAGTCAGTAATTCTAAAGATGCTGCTCGTTTGCAGGAGATTATTACGCAATTGCCAAAGGCGCAATTAATGACGATTAATACTCGCTCTTTTATGCGAGGTACAGAAAAAATAGTTGCCGAAATAACTCAAACTTTAGCTAGTGGAAATACTGCTTTATCTTCATTAAATGAACAAAACTTAGACCTCAATCAATTCCATTCGCAAATTCAATTTTCTATTGCTATTGGCGATAGTTATTTTGTAAATATTGCTAAAATCAGGGCTTTAAAATTATGCTGGCAACAAGTTTTAGCAGCATGGAATATTTCAAGTCCTGCACTTCCTAATATCGAAGCGCATCTAACTACTGCTACACAAACCGATAACGAAAATTATAATAAAATCAAAGCAACTGCTCAAGCAATGGCAGCCGTTATCGGTGGGGCAAAGCGCTTATATATTTATCCATCTGATGAAATCAAAGATGGTTTAGGAACGCCTTTTGCTCAGCGAATTGCCTTGAATATTCAGCATTTAATGCAATTGGAAAGTTATATGGATAGAGTGATTGACCCTGCTGCGGGGAGTTATTATATTGAAAATTTGACGAACCAGTTAGCGGAAGCAGCTTGGACTGAATTTCAACAATTATAGAACTAAAATCATGGTGATTTTAAAAATCACCATGATTTGAATATATCGAATCATGAAAAAGATATTAATAGCCAATAGAGGCGAAATCGCCATAAGAGTCATGCGTACCTCCAAAAAAATGGGCATTAAAACAGTAGCCGTCTATTCGGAAGCAGACCGAAATGCCTTGCATGTACGATTCGCAGATGAAGCCATTTTTTTAGGCCCTGCCCCTTCGAGTCAATCTTATTTGGTGATGGATAAAATCATTGATGCTGCCAAACAAACGGGTGCAGATGGGATTCATCCTGGCTATGGTTTTTTAAGTGAGAATGCAGAATTTGCAGAAAAGGTAGAAAAAGCAGGCATTTCTTTTATTGGTCCACGACCACATGCTATCCGAATTATGGGTAGCAAATTGGCAGCGAAAGAGGCAGTGAAGGACTATGACATTCCAATGGTGCCTGGTATTGATGAAGCAGTTACTGATATTGAGATAGCTAAAAGAATTGCCATCGAAGTCGGTTTTCCAATTCTTGTTAAAGCCTCTGCAGGTGGTGGTGGAAAAGGGATGAGAATCGTTGAAAATTTGAAAGAATTACCTGAGCAAATGGAACGAGCCATTAGTGAAGCGACTTCTGCATTCGGCGATGGGTCTGTTTTCATAGAAAAATATGTTACTTCTCCTAGACATATTGAAATTCAAGTATTAGCTGATACACATGGGAATGTAGTGCATTTATTTGAGCGAGAATGTAGTGTGCAGCGAAGACATCAAAAAGTAGTCGAAGAAGCACCTTCCGCAGTCTTGACGCCAAAGATTAGAAAGGCAATGGGCGAAGCAGCCGTTAAAGTGGCTAAAGCTTGTGATTATGTAGGTGCAGGAACCGTCGAATTTTTATTAGATGGGGATAAAAAATTCTATTTTTTAGAAATGAATACTCGTTTGCAAGTCGAACATCCTGTTTCAGAATTAATTACAGGTATCGACTTAGTAGAACAGCAAATCAAAGTTGCTAGAGGAGAAAAATTAGCGTTCAAGCAAAAAGATTTGTCTATCAATGGACACGCTTTAGAACTTAGAGTCTATGCGGAAGACCCTTTAAATAATTTCTTACCAAGTGTCGGTACTTTAGAAAAATATGTTCGACCAGCAGGCGAAGGGATTCGATTGGATGACGGTTATGAAGAGGGGCAAGACATTCCGATTTATTATGACCCGATGATTGCCAAATTGGTGACTTATGGGCAAACTAGAGAAGCCGCTATTGAATTGATGTTGGAAGCCATTAAGCAATATGAAATAGAAGGTATTCAAACGACTTTGCCTTTTGGCAAATTTGTTTGTGAACATGAAGCCTTTACTTCTGGTAATTTTGATACGCATTTTGTTAAAAATTATTATTCTGCGGATAAGATTTTAGCAGAACGAGCGGCAGAGGCAGAATTGGCGGCTAAGATTGGATTGAAATTATACTTGAAAAATCAGCAGCAGTTGAAAGTAGCAGAAGTTGGGACATCTAATTGGCTAAGGAATAGAATCTAAAAATTTAGTACATGACAACATCGAAAATTTTAAGCTATTTTCTTTTATTATTTTTTCTAGTACCTATTGAGGCAATAGGTCAAGATGATAGGGTAACCGAATTAATGCCCATTCGAGGTTTGTCTTTAAAGATTCCGAAAAGCGAAAGTCTTCCTAAATTTCTTACGTTTATTGAAAACGAGTTAGCTCCCGCAAAAGTTAATACGCTTTTATTAAGGGTCGATTACGATTATCAATATGAATCGCATCCCGAATTGGTCAATAAAGCTGCTTTAACGAAAGCGGAGATTAAATCAATAGTTCAGATTTGCCAAAAACATCAAATTCAGCTTGTTCCGCAAATCAATTTATTAGGGCATCAATCTTGGCATAGCAATTTAAGTAAACTATTAACGGTTTATCCACAGTTTGATGAAACACCTCATGTTCAATTACCCGAAAAATATGAGTGGCCAAATGCGGACGGTTTATATTGTAAAAGTTATTGTCCGCTCCATCCCGATGTACATGAAGTCGTTTTTGATTTAGTAGATGAAATTACTGCCGTTTTTGAAACGACTATTTTTCATGCAGGCATGGATGAAGTTTTTTATATTGGTGATGATAAATGCCCACGTTGTGGAGGTCGAGATAAAGCGGAATTATTTGCACAAGAAGTCACTAAAATCAGCAACCATCTAGCTCAGACTAAAAAGGAATTATGGATTTGGGGAGATAGATTGATTGATGGAAAAACAACAGGCATTGGAATGTGGGAAGCGAGTATGAATAATACCCATAGAGCTATTGATTTAATACCAAAGGATGTCGTGATTTGTGATTGGCATTATGAACGGGCAGACCCAACGGCAGCCTATTTCGCCATGAAAGGTTTTCGAGTCATTACTTGTCCGTGGAGGACTGCTGAAGTTGCTTCCAAACAAGTGCAACAAACGATTGATTATCGAGCGAATGCTACCTCAACCATGAAACCAAAATTTCAAGGCATGATGCAGACGGTTTGGTCTAGTGCAGAGGAGTTTATGGCAGTTTATTATGGCGAAAAAGAAAATAGTGACCCAAATGGTGACCAAGTGGCTTGTTTCAAGACATTGGTAGAGGCTTGGCAACAGCAATAAGCGACACAATTATCGAAAAAATAAAATCCGTGGGGTTAATAAATTCGTGGGGAAATCAAAAACTAATTTTGCCTACTTACCCCAACATAAAAAATCATAATAATCAGCGCAATCAGCGTCAAAAATATGAAACAACCAGATTTTAAAAATATACCTTTCAAGCGAACTAGTGACTCGGACAAGAATATCCAAGCTACAGAACAAACTTGGGAAAGTTCTGAAGGCATTACCATTCAATCACAATATGATGCTGATACCGTTAAGGATTATGAGCATTTAAATTTTGTGGCAGGAATGGCGCCTAATTTACGTGGTCCTTATAGTTCAATGTATGCCGTACGACCTTGGACGATTCGCCAATATGCAGGTTTTTCGACCGCCGAAAAAAGTAATGCATTTTATCGTCGAAACTTAGCACAAGGACAAAAAGGTTTATCTGTTGCTTTCGATTTAGCGACGCATAGAGGCTATGATTCTGACCATCCGAGGGTAGTGGGCGATGTTGGAATGGCAGGGGTAGCGATTGATAGTGTCGAAGATATGAAAATGCTATTCGACCAAATTCCGTTGGACAAAATGTCGGTTTCGATGACCATGAATGGGGCGGTGATTCCAATTATGGCGTTTTATATTGTAGCCGCGGAAGAACAAGGAGTTGACCAATCCAAGTTAAGTGGAACGATTCAGAATGATATTTTGAAAGAGTTTATGGTGCGGAATACCTATATTTATCCACCACAACCTTCCATGCGAATTATTGGAGATATTTTTGAATATACTTCGCAAAATATCCCAAAATTTAACTCGATTAGTATTAGTGGTTACCACATGCACGAAGCTGGGGCATCCGCAGATATTGAATTGGCTTATACTTTAGCAGATGGTTTAGAATATATTAGAACGGGTTTAAAAGCAGGCTTGAAAATAGATGATTTTGCACCGAGATTGTCCTTCTTTTGGGGTATTGGCATGAATCATTTTATGGAGATTGCCAAAATGAGAGCTGCCAGAATGTTATGGGCAAAAATCGTTGGACAATTTAATCCAACCAATCCAAAATCTTTGGCTTTACGAACACATTGCCAAACTTCTGGTTGGAGTTTAACGGCACAAGACCCTTTTAATAATATTGCACGAACGACGATTGAAGCAATGGCAGCGGTCTTTGGTGGGACTCAATCTTTACATACCAACTCTTTGGATGAAGCGATTGCCTTACCAACTGATTTTTCTGCAAAAATAGCCAGAGATACCCAAAAATATTTACAGCAAGAAACGGATATTACCAAAGCCGTTGACCCATGGGGCGGTTCTTATTACGTAGAATATTTGACCAAAGAAATTGCCGAGAAAGCATGGGCTTTAATTGAAGAAGTGGAAGTCTTAGGCGGAATGGCAAAAGCTATTGAAAATGGTTTACCCAAATTGCGAATTGAAGAAGCAGCGGCTAAAAAACAAGCGAGAATTGATAGTGGCGTTGATAAAATTATTGGCGTGAATATATTTCAAAATGATAAAGCACAAAAAACTTTAGATACTTTAGAAGTTGATAATACGGCTGTTAGGAATTCACAAATTGCCAGTATCAATAAGATAAAAGCAGAACGAGACGAAGTAACCATACAACAAGCATTAAAAGAATTGAAGGAGGTCGCAGGAGGGAAAGGTAATTTATTAGCAGCAGCAATCAAAGCAGCAAGAGTTCGAGCCACTTTAGGCGAAATTTCCGATGCAATGGAAGTGCATTTTGGTCGCTATAAAGCAACGACTCGAACTGTTCAAGGAGCTTATTCAAGTGCTATGGGAACAAATAATGAAGCTTTTCAAAAAGCAAGAGATTTATCCAATAAATTTGCCGAATTGGAAGGTCGAAGACCTCGGATTATGGTCGCTAAACTAGGGCAAGATGGACATGATAGAGGGGCCAAAGTGATAGCGACTAGTTTTGCTGATATTGGCTTTGATGTCGATGTAGGGCCATTATTCCAGACTCCTCAAGAAGCGGCACAACAGGCCATCGAAAATGATGTGCATATTTTAGGTATTTCTTCTTTGGCAGCTGGTCACAAAACTTTAGTACCGCAAACGATTCAAGCTTTAGCAGATTTAGGTCGAGAAGATATTATTGTGATTACTGGTGGCGTGATTCCTCCACAGGATTATGATTTTTTGTTTAAGGCTGGGGTTGTTGGGATCTTTGGACCAGGGACGGTTATTTCTAAGGCGGCTAGTCAGATTTTGGAGGTGATGATAGAACTTCGACAAGAATAGAAGTCCAAATCATGGTGATTTTCAAAATCACCATGATTTAAATAATATAAAATCACCATGATTTAAATAAATAAATATCAACCAGTAAAACAAATAACTATGAGTAAACAACCAACCTACGAGCCAGGAGGGGGCTATCATGTCTACAACCATTCAAATGGTTCAGAAGATATGTTTATAGATGAAGAAAATTACCTTTATTTTTTAGAAAAATACGCTAAAAAACTAAACGGAGTCGTGTCCACTTTAGCCTATTGCTTAATGCCTAACCATTTCCATTTACTGATAAAAGTCAGGTCTGAAAAAACACTACTAGATTTCTTAGCAGAGAAAAAAAGGAATTCCAACAATTTAAAAATTCCAGAAGGGCTTTCTAAAGAAGAATTGAACCACTACATCGTTCATAGACAATTTCATAATTTTTTAGGAGGCTATGCAAAAGCATTTAATAAATACCATAACCGAAAGGGAAGTTTATTGAGACAAAATACTAAGCGCAAAATGGTAGGCAATGCTAGGTACTTAACAAATGTAATTCGTTATCTGCATCTAAATCCAGTTTTGCATAAATTTACTAAAACGCCTGAAAGTTGGCCACATAGTTCTTTTCATGTTTTCCTAGAAGATTGTGAAACCAAAATTCCAAAAGAGGAAATTTTAACATGGTTTGGCAGCATAGAAGGATTTCTTAATTTCCATCAAGAGAAGTTGAATTATGGTTTAATTCCTGCGCTTGAACGTTGAAGTTGCTAGTATTTTTAAATTTAAATCATGGTGATTTTAAAAATCACCATGATTTAGGGAATATTCTTCAGCCGCTTTCTTTCGGTAAGTTTTGAGTTCATTTGACCAACCATTTTCTAGTGCTTGTTGAGCGTACCAGAAGCGTATTTTTTCATCGGGACATTTTTGTAGAAGTGTGATGTTGTGATACCAACTAATTTTTGCAAGTGGCACTTGCAAAATTGAAAAATTAGGATAGGTTATTGCAAAACGTTTCATATAACCTAAATTTCTTGGCGAAAAGCCTTTCATTGTTGGAAACGTTTTTTTGAGGTCTTTAGAAAGCTGATTAATTACATTGGCTCCCCAGCCTTCTTTTTCTTGGCGTTCTACTATCAATTTCCCAATCTCCCAATACAGTAATAATAGTTCTTGATTGACCGCAACGACCGCTTTGACTTGGGCGTGTTGGATTTTCTGTTTTACATCGGCAAATAACTGTTTGTAAAATTCATTATTGGCGAGACTTTTCATGTAATGAGTTTAGGTAGTTTTCTCAGATACGTAAATATACGATAATTATTTATTGAGGCTAATTCCTAGGAATCTTGTAACTTCCATCTGGCTGTTTTACCCAAGTAGCTCGCCAAGTCAAATATTCTTTAGCTGATTTTTCCCAATAGGCATGTACTTTATTCTGCGTCCTTTTAGACCGAAATAAATCTAAAATAATAGTATCAGAAACATACTTTTCTTCTTCCCCTTCCTCGTTGGGTTCTGGTGGTCGTTCGATATAGTCCAATCCTTTTAAGAATCGGATACTGCGAATATTTTCTTTTTTTACGGATGCTGTGAGGTAAAGCATTTTCCATTTGGTAAACAAGTAATTTTGAAAATGCTGAACCACTTTTTGCGGAATTCCACTACCTCGAACCGCCTTTCCAAAAGCATAGCCAATTGAACAACGTCGCTGCGTAAATTCCCCACTTTCTTTACTAAACTCAAAACCGTGTAAAATACCAATACATGCTTTCTCCTTGTAAACTAACCAATCTCGTCCACCTCTTTTGAAGGAATAAGGCATGATGATTCGGGACATACACACATATTCGTACACACTTTCTGCATCCTTGAATCTTTCGGCTATCCAAGAGTCTTGGTCATTTTCAAATAATTTTAAGAAATGAACACGGTTGCTGAAATTTAAAGGGCGGAAATAAATGCCTTCTTCCATTTCTGGAATGGGTGGGAATTGCCAAACAGGTGGTTTGCCTATGTTTCGCTCTACATAGGATTGTAGCCAATCGGGGATGCGATTTTTTTGATGTTTGTTTTTGGGCATGGGCTTAAAAGGTTTGATTGATAATTTTTAAGGTATAATTCTTTTCTAATTCTTTCTGTGGCGTTAGTTTTTAATTAAAGCTTTTGTGATTTTGTCTGGTGGTTCAATACAAAAATACTTATAAATATGTCTAAACATAATTATTGCCTATTGCTTTCAAAGGTAATATTTTTATCGTTTTTTTTAAAATAATGGATTCTGTTAAATTAGGACAATGGGGATGAAGATAATCGTTACAAGGCTAGAAGCACCGTTCTAGCCTTGTGACGGTAAGATGGTTGAAAAGGGAGTAACATAGCTAGAAGGGAGGTTCTAGCTATGTTACTTTTTATAATTAACTTTGTTTTCTATGAAAAATCATGTCGCTTATTATAGAGTAAGTACCAAGAAACAAAAGAAAAGCGGTCTTGGTTTGGAATCTCAAAAAGCTATTGTTCAGCACTTTAGTGAGATTGACAAAGCAACGATTGTAAAAGAATTTACGGAAACTGAAAGCGGTAAAGCAATTGATAACAGACCGCAATTGCAACAAGCTATCAATTATTGCTTGGCGAACAATTGCACATTGATAGTTGCCAAATTAGACAGACTATCAAGAGACGTTGAACATATTTTTCAAATCAAAAAGAAACTAGGTAAATTATTTATCATGGAGATTTACCCAATACAGATAGTCTTACTTTATCCATCTTTGCAGGAATCGCCCAAAGGGAAAGAGAGTTGATTTCTATTAGAACCAAGCTCGCTTTAAATGAAAAAAAGAAAAGGGGAGCAACACTAGGAAAACCTAAAAACTTTTCTAATTCTGGTAGAATATTAGGAGGTAAAAAGAGAAAAGAAAAAGCAGCTCTAAACCCTAATAATATTAGGGCTATTAGTTTGATTACTAGGTGTAGAAATGAAGGAATGACTTTTGAAAAGATAGCTAATGAATTAAATCAAAATAGTTTTACTACTGTAAGAGGAAAGGGGTTTACTAAAAATACTGTTAGACGCTTGTATAAGAGAGTATAGGTAACAAAATTAAAATAGAAATTGACACATTATAGGAAAAGGGCTTAATAATTTATTTGGGTAAAAAAACACCACATTCTAGCTTATTTCCTGTAGTAGTTATATATCGTTTTACTGTTTTGATTAAGATGCCATTTCCTATTTTGTAATTTTTGTTGTTCTCTAATTTTACTTTCGCACCTGTTTTTGCTAAAATTTCTTCAAATTCAGGACTGCCTTTAGTAAACATCCAAACTGCGACATCTGGAAAGGAAAAAAAGAATAACCTTGATACGATATTACCATATTTTTCAAAGTTATTGTAATATTCCATAGTTTCTCCCATCTCTCGTAATTTAATCAATGAAGGTGAAATTCTTTTTAGGGGGTCATCTATTCCACTAGCCAATCCTCTACTAGATATAACAAATAAAGGGTCATTCCAATATTCATTATTTAAATTGTATTTAACCAGACACATATTTAAAGGAATCCAAAAATCTTTTGCAAATTTTTTTACGTAGCTATCAATCTCTGGATTGCTTAATAGCTCATCATACGAATTCTGCCCTACTTTAACTAATTCTACATAATTAGGAAAACCTGATTTATATAAATAATCAATATTGGTCGTCGTCACGACACTGGACACGCAGAATAGTTAACTAAGCAGCCTTTTTATTAGCCTTAAGCTGTATTAATTGTGAAAATCTTTCTCTAGGAGATAAGTCTCCTAAAGAAGTGTGGATTCTCA
>Ga0208544_10000338_pt1 | contig 38284 bp, 29 predicted proteins | sample DEB08_DNA_9_FD_184526 | JGI IMG/M metagenome (GOLD analysis project Ga0208544, IMG submission 184526) | Aqueous microbial communities from the Delaware River and Bay under freshwater to marine salinity gradient to study organic matter... | ecosystem: Environmental > Aquatic > Marine > Coastal ... | reverse complement strand
TTTGGCTCCTTGCCTTTATATATGGTATTATGTACATAATATAATATTAATATAGTCTCTATGGCAGAAGAAAAACAAGAAATCAACAACATCGAGGAGTCAGATATATTCGAATGATTTGCTTCAGATGAGGATCTACTTCAAGATGTGAGCGAGTTTGAGCAAGACCAATCAAAAGACGTATATGACTACGCAAATATAACATGAAATATATGCAAGTTACTTAATTTGGCATTATTTATTGCGATACTGTTTTTAGGAAGTTACATATATGTTCAAAAAAATGATTCGTATACCGATTCAAAACTCTTAGATCCTTTTTGTAACATACTGCTGTGAGACATTGACCTACCAGGAACCTATTGTTCATCAGTATCATCAGCCTTACTGACGCTTGAGGAAGGCCTTAAGGCTGAGAAAGCGAAGCAATTTAGTATAATGAGTGAGCTTATAGGTCCACTCTACCTATCAACAGACTTTATTAACTCGAGTGAAGTCGTATTTTTGTATGATAAAACAAAACAACGACTCAAGCCTTTAGAGATAATGACTGAGTTTGATAGACTCAAAAATAAATTTGAAACGACTGATAAATCAGCACTCTCATGTTATGATCTTGAAATATCGCAAAATATTATGTCAGCAAAATGTGATGCTTATTCTTCAGATTGGGACAAAAACGTTGTATTACCAGATGGAGAGACTAAATGAAATATTGGAGGAACCTCTATCTCTATAGCCAGTAGTTTTCTTGATTATATTGAGAAAAACTCAACAGTTATTCGCGTTATCGATAAACCGAAATACTTCTCTTGAGAAGACGTTTCATGAGAAAATGGAGGATATACTAAAAAAACTACCTTCTTCTTGAAGTTTGAATACGTTGATGCTAACCTAGCCTTATAAAAAATAAATATGAAAAAAACAAAGAGACAACAAAATTCAATGATTATTAATGTAGTGTTTAATGCACTCCTATTAGTTATCTTTTTACTAGCTATTGCGCTATACATATATCCAGGAATCAATGAAGTATCTGAGAAAAAAGAAACCATAGCTGAACTTTCTCAAGATATAGAGCGAATAAAAAAATCTTGAGTTTCATATGAAGAGTTCAATGTGTTGCGAAATACAGGCAACGATGAAACAACAGATTTATTTATTCAAAAATTACTTGATAAGGTAGACAAAAACTTCTATGATCAAAACCTAAGCAATACATCATCGGGTTCATTTATAGCGCATTTAGAATCTACACAATCTGATCTAGAATCACAATCAGAATCACTCAATAATAAAAATGAAGATGTTGATACTATACTACCAGCCTATGGTGCATATGTATCAGACGATAGTAATGTCGTAACCGATTTTCTCTTTACCAGTTATCTAGAAAGAATCTTTAACACTTTTAATCTACAATATGATGGTAAGATAGGTATTTGAGAACTCAAACCTGTTTGAATTCAGAGTGAGGATCAATCGAGTGCACAAGAAGAACTCAACGCATCTATCTATTCTACTCAAGTGAAGCTAGATATAAAATGACGAAAAAAAGACATTATCAATTTTATACATTATTTTGAAAATGTATGATCGATTGATATTAAACAAGATAATCTCAGCGTTCATAGTGACAATACCATCACTCAATTATGAAAAAATACTGTTTTGAGTGGTGATAACAGAACCAATAGTTATAATATATATCTCCACCAACTTGGAGATATTGACTACATAAGAATGAAATCTTATATTGATGACTCTCCAACTCTCAGAGAGCTCGAGTCACAAGACTTCCTCAGTTTCATAAAACAAAACCAAGGGACAGATCGTTACGATATTGAGATTGGATTAAACTTTTATTTTAAAGGACTGCCAAAATACAAAGCGCGAGATTTTATTACACAGTTTATTCAGGCTCATCAAAGAATGAAAAAAACAGTGAAAACAGAAATATCTGAACTATCAAAAAAATCATCTCCGTCAACCCAAGATGGACAATACCTTATACAACTCCAGTCAATAGACACTTGGCTTATAGAAACAACAAAACAAGTACAAGAGCTCTCCAAAGAACTCGCAGATGCCAGCAAGATAGACATAGTATATAGAAAGGTAATTGATCTCAATAAAAACCTCGATGCGGTGAATGGCTTGCTTGATTCTAAAAACCCTAATCTCGATAAAACACAATAATATGAGCTACAAAACTACCATAGACTGACTTAAAGAACTCGTATACAAATGAGATGATATTCAAAACATTTGTGATATGATGATTTTAGGTGCAGTATTGTGAGAGTCTTCAGATATACATATTGAACCACTGAGTTCTTTTGTTCGACTGCGGTATCGTCTTGACTGAGAACTAAGGGAAATTTTAGAGTATCAATCATTTCTACACGCTGGTGTAGTAGCCCGATTTAAGATACTTTCAGATCTCAAGATTGATGAATCGCGTAAACCACAAGACGGACGTATTAGTAGAAACGTTGAATGAAAAGACTTAGACCTACGAGTTTCAACACTCCCTACTATTCACTGAGAAAAACTGGTAATGAGAATCGTAGATAAATCAAAAAAGATCCCTCAGCTCACTGATCTATGAATCCAGTGAAAAAACCTAGAGCTAGTTAAAAAAGCTATTTCACTCCCAAATGGTATTATTCTTACCTGTGGACCAACGGGTTCTGGTAAATCAACGACACTCTACGCTGCATTGACTCTGCTCAACAAGATAGACGTCAATATTATGACACTCGAAGATCCTGTCGAAAACCAAGTAGATGGAATCAATCAATCACAAGTCAAACCAGACATTGGTTATACCTTTGCCTACTGACTAAGAACCGCACTACGACAAGATCCTGATATTATAATGGTATGAGAGATGCGAGATAAAGAAACCGTTGATATTGCGGTTGAGGCATCTTTGACAGGTCATTTAGTACTGTCTACTATACATACCAACAATGCCTCTGAAACGATTACCAGAGTACTTAATATGTGAGTACAACCCTTTCTCATTCCTGCCTCTTTTAACTTGGTACTCGCTCAGAGACTCGTCAAAAAGCTTTGTGTATGTAAACAAGCCTACAACTTAAGTGAACTTGGTCCAGACAAACTCAAAGACATCAAGTATGCTATGTCTATTACTGATAAAAAAGAACTGCAGTCTCGACTTGGTGATATACTCAAAGCGCCAAAGCTTTATAAGCCAGTATGATGTGATATATGTGATGGAAGTGGTTATAAATGACGAGTGGGTATCTATGAAGCACTCGAAATAACTCCGGGGGTAAAAGCCATGATACTCAATGGACAGTCAGCCTTTAACATAAACAAACAAGCCATTGCTGATGGTATGATATCTCTCGAACAAGACGGTATCATAAAAGCGCTCGGTGGATACACTTCTCTAGAAGAGGTATATCGAGCTGCAAAAACACAAAACGGATAATACTCATAAAATACTCCTATGGACAATACAAACCTTACATTACTCGACAAAATAAATGAAGCCCTTGTTTCACTACAAAATGTAAAAACAAAAGATAAGGTCGTTTTTTATAGACTTTTGTCTGTCATGATCAACTCATGAATGACACTGATTCGATCGGTGTGAGTACTAGAAAAACAAGAAAAAAACCCTGTACTCAACAAGATACTTGGGGTGTTTCATGAACAACTTAAGAGTTGAAAGAACCTCTCTGAATGTTTAGAGATGTATCCAAATTCGTTTTCTAATGCTGAAATTGGGGTGGTTCGATCGGGTGAAAAGACCTGAAAACTCAATACTGTGTTGGTTTCTCTCGCTGATCAAACAGAAAAAATAGCTTCTGTGTCAGGAAAGATAAAATCAGCTATGATGTATCCATCGTTTGTAGTTATCGTGGTAGTATGAGTAGTGTTTGTTATGATGACTATGGTAGTCCCAAAGCTCCTCGAGATTTTTGACGACAAAGCCAGTCTACCAGCTTCTACTAAAACACTTATCTTTATATCAGATATTTTTTCTAACTACTGGTATCTTATGATAGCTTTTTTCATAGCTGTCTTTGTATTTGTTTCTTTCTGGAAACGAACCCCATCAGGACGGTATAATTTTGATCATATGCTACTTCATATTCCTATTTTTGGTGAAATACAGTCAAAGCTTATTCTTTCGAAATTCTCTCGTGTGTTCTCGGGACTGATATCCTCAGGGGTGTCTATAGTAGAATCGCTCAAGATTACCTCAGATGCTGTCGGAAACGAAGTATATGGACAACGAATATCCCTATTAGCCGAAGATGTAAAGAAAGGTATCAAGATTTGGGAGTCACTCGATGGAGATAAACTCTTCCCAGAAATGATGGTACAGATGATTCAGGTATGAGAGCAAACAGCGAAACTAGATGACACTATTACCAAGGTAGCCGACTTTTATGACGAACAAGTTGATAACACTATTGCTATTATCAACAAGCTTTTGGAGCCTATTATTATAGTATTTTTAGCTGTAATTGTTGGTTTTATAGCCATTGCTATTATGCAGCCAATTATGAACCTAGCCGACACTATCAGCAACACATAAATAAAAAACCATCTCTTTACAAAAGCCAATAATCCATTATTGGCTTTTGTAACACATTTTCTTCACACTTGCGGCTTTGTGAAGAATGGGTGAAAAGCACTCTGGTGGGTTTGACTTCCACTTATATAACAGATATACTTGCGCTACTATATTTTTGGTCATTAAAATAACCCGAAATTAATATGAGTCAGATCTCCATATTAGTTGTTGAATAATAACTTTGGGACCGAGTTAATAAACTGTTATATGTTTATTGATTGTGTCCCAAAGTTGTGCACACGACTTATGGGTTAAGGCTTTAACCTGTTTTTGTTTTTTACAAAAACGAACCAATCGTTATTTCTTGGTCGAAATAGCACTATTTTATTTGTTAACTTATATATATATATGAGTAACTTTGCTAACAAAGTACTTTCAGTAGTATCTGGTTTCGCAGTTGTAGCTACAGCTGTTATCCCAACTACTGGAGTGTCTGCAGCTATGACACAAACGTCTGCTGCAAACGAATTAGCTGAACTCGGTATAATTGTTGATCAATCGTCTGATGCTTCTGCATACAGATTATCTGATACAATTACACGAGAAGAGCTATCAAAGGTTATTTCTATTCTCGGTGGTCTTACTGCTGAAGAAGGAGATAGCGTATACCAAGATACAGATTTTGCTTCTTGGTCAGAAAAATATGCGAAAGCATTAAACGAAGAAGGCTACGCCGCTTCAAACGCTTTATTTAATCCTAAATCTAATACTTCAAAAGTTGAAGCATTAAAATGGGTTATGGAAGCACGAGATATTGCTACTGGAGAAGGTTCTTCATGGCAAGAAGCTCGAGTAGACGGTGCAGTTAACGCTGGAATCGCTACATCATTCTCTGATTACAATACAGACGTAACTAGAGGACAAGTTTTTGTTTGGGCTGCTGAAGCTCTAGACACTGAAGAAGAAGATATTCTAGGTGATATTCTTAAAGGTCTTGATGATGATGAAGACGAAGATGATACTCCTACTACTCCTGTTGTTTCTAGTGGTGAATTAACTGTTTCAGTTTCTCCGGAAACTCCAGTTGCTGCTACTATCCCAGGTGGTGTAAACGGTCTTCCTGTTGCTAAATTTGATTTTACTGCTGGGTCTTCGGACGTAACATTATCTCAAATTACAATTAAAAGACGAGGTCTTTCTGATGAAGAAACTATCAAATCACTTGCTGTTTTCAGTACTGAAGGTAGAGCTTCTAACGATAAAGACGATAATCAAGAAAACGATACAGAAGCTCAATTAACTCTTACTGACGGTGGTATTACTATCCAAGCTGGAGAAACTGAAACTCTTACTATCGTAGTAGACATTCCTACTCTTGCTGATGAACCATCAGTTGAATCAGATGAATTCTTCATCGAACTTATCGATGTTGTTTCTACTGACTCAGATGTAACTCTTTCTAACCTAGTATCTAATACTATTAGAATCGGTTCAGTTGATGCTCCTACTATCACTTTCGAACCATCTAGTTCTGTTTCAGATCCAACTCTTGGTGAAAAACAAGCTGATATTTTCGAATTTGAAATTGAAGGTGATGATGATGAAGATGTTATTCTTACATCAGTTACTTTTGAAGGTTCTTCTGACGCTGAAGACGACCTAGCTAACTTCTCACTTGTTTATAACAATGACGTTATTGCTACTACTGCTTCAATGAGAGATGATTACCTTACATTTAATTTCCCAGACGGATTTGTAATTGAAGAAGATAAAACTGAAGATTTCATCGTGAAAGCTGATGTTATTGAAGGTGCTACTGACGTAATTACATTTACAATTGATGAACCACTTGATGTTAATGCTACATCAACTAAGTTTGGTTACGGAGCTTCTATTAATATCGACCAAGTTGATAGCGATGGAGACCTTGGAACTATTACTATTGAAGCTGGTGAATTAACAATTGTTGAAATTGACGCTGATTTCGATGAAATCAGAGAAGATAAAGACAATGTTGTCCTTGGTAAATTCGAGTTAACTAACGTTGCTGGACAAAACCTAGAACTTCAAGAAATGGGTATATTTGTAGACCTCGTTGGAGGTGGTGCATTTATCGACAATGGTAACGGTGGAGGTGTATCTGGAGATAATATCCAAAACGGTACTGAACCACTTCTTACTGCTGAAAACATGTTTGAAGATTTCGAAATCTACAATGAATCTACTGGTCAATCATATGAATTAACTGTAGAAGGATTTGCTAACGTTTTCGAAGAAGATAATATTGATATCGTTATTGAAGAAGGAACTTCAGTGTGGGCTATTAGAGCTGATACTGCTGATGAAATTGGTAACTTTGATCTTGCTAAGTTTGAACTATCGTTCACTACTGGTGAAATTAAATCTACTGGTTGATTCCTAGTTGAAGAACAAGATGATGATGAAGTCGTTACTGACATCACTCCATCTCAAGTTTCTTTCAACAACATTGACGGTTCTGAATCAGGTGTTCAGATTTCTGCTGTTCCTTTGAGTGACGTAGTTGTTGTTCGAGGTGCTGACGATGTTGAAGCACTTAAATTCGAAGTTGAAGCTGATGAATCTTCAGATGTTTCAGTTGATGAATTTACAGTTACTGTTACTAAAGGTGCAGCTACAACTGCTCCTGCTGCTGACATTACTCTTTCAGGTAATTCAGCTAATGTTATAACTCCAGATCTATACGAACTTACTCCAGTTAATCCTGTTGTTGGTGATGTATTCTCTGTTACTCTTTCTACTAGTGAAGTCATAGCATTTACTGTTACTGATAACACTGTTGCTAACGTGACTGCTGGACTTACTGCTAATATAAATGTTTCTGCTGTTACTAACGTAACTGCTACTGATAATGGTTCTACTGTTACACTAAGTGTTCCTGGTACTACTACTATTGTTTCAGCTGCTACTAATGGTGGTGGTCTTGATAATCAAGATCTTACTAATACAGGTCCTGTTGCTGGTACTTCTGTAACTACTAATACTCATACTATTACTGTTGCCGGTGCTACTAACAACGCTACTTACAAACTAACAGTTAACGGTACTACATTTAGCTTCAAAGCTGATGATACTGCTACTGTAGCTGAAATTGTTGCTGGTCTTGCTTCTGCAATCAACAACACTGACGGTGAATCTACTACAGCTACTACAGTTGTATTAACTGATTCTTCTGTAATTACTGTTTCTAATGATAATACTGGTACAACTGCTACTGGTGTTGCTGCTACAAATCAAGAAATTGCTCAAATTCAATTATACCATGGTTCTACTCTTCTTGACTCAGTTTCAGGAAGCGATATAGGTACTGCCGGTGAAGTTGTATTCGACGAATTCGAAGATATTCTTATTCTTGCTAACGATACTGAAGTATTCTCAGTTACCCTCGACATAGTTGATGGTGTAGATTCTGTAAATAACTCTGATTATAACGTTAAGCTTACTGCTGCTGATATTGATGATGATGAAAACGATGATATTGATATTGATCTCGCAGGTGTAAACGCTGTTGATTCAACGAAAAGTATTACTGTTGCTAACTTTGGTGTTGTTACACTTGTAGAAGATGCTTCAAATGCTGCGAATGAAGATCCTAAGACTATTCTTGCTGGTTCTTCTAACGTAATCGTATTCTCTGCTGATGTTCAATCTATCAACGAATCAACTGATGTTGAAGAAGTTGAGTTTGTTATCACTGGTGCTACTGCTGCTCAGTTAAAAGATGCTGTTCTTAACGCTTCTCTTTACTTAGACGGTGTACTTATTGATACTAACACAAGTGGTGATATCGCTGCTGGTGGACTTGCTACTATTAAATTTGATGATCTTACTAACCTTATCATTGCAGAAGCAAATTCTGAATTAGAACTTGCTCTTACAACTGATCTTATCGGTTTCCAAGAAAATGGTGTAACTCTTGCTAATCTTGAAGTTGCTTCCGTTCAATTTAGAGATATTGATGGTGTAGACTCTGGAAATGACCTTGCTGATTCAGCGGTTATTGGAGTTACTACTTCTGCTCAACTCTTCTCTATTGTTCCTGGTCTTGTTACTCCTACAGTATCTACTAGCTTAAACGCTTCAGCTACTCCGGAAATGACTCTATCATTAAACAATGGTGATAATAAGAATGATAACGACAACTCTACTCCAAACGCTACAATCGATTCAATTCGAATGTCTACGCTTGGTAGTACAGCTACTCTTACATTCGAGCTTACAAATGTTGAAGATTCTAGTGTTGCTAATACTGTTACTGGTGTTCCAACTGGTACTGTTATAGCATTCGACCTTACAGGTATGGCTGATATCAACAATAGAACACTTTCAAGTAGTAATAACGAAACTTTCCGAGTTTCTATTACTAATACACTTACTGGTAATACTGCTTCTCTTAAACTTCTAGAGGACGGTATAACTTATGATTTTGCTAACGCTGGTGCGACTGGTATTATAACTAGTCTTTCTAGTGAACTTGATCTTGGTTCTAGAACTTACTAATCACTGCTTACTTACTTTAAGTAAACATTGATTTTGTAAAATCTCAAAAAAACCTTTTCTCCTTTTGGAGAGAGGGTTTTTTTGTACGCCTATTTTTTGACTCATTTTTTTTTCTAGATATAATACGACTCTATTATATCATAAACATATATTATGAAATTTATACTAAAATTATTGCTCGCATCAGTATTGTTATTTTCTATACTAGGAAATTTATTTGCTGCGAAAGTATGGATACACAGAGACCATATAATCACAACAGGGCAGTTGTTAAATATTAAATCAGGAGAGAGTTATAAAACACGAATCGATAGCTTTATGGAAACCTATAGTGAGAGAGCAGATGTGTTAGAAAAACTGCGAGTTCGAATAGAGCGACTTAAAGTACGACTTCCAGAAAATAATACTACTAAGTCACAAGCACAACACGTACTCATCGATTATATTGATCAAAAAGCATTTTTTGCTCTACTTGAGATGCAGTTACAAGCAGAACAAGAAGCTGAAAAACAAGCGGAAGAAGAACTTAAAAATCCAGTTGTAGTAGAGCCTCAAAATCCTACTATCATATTTCCAGGGTTCTGAGACAACTATAACGATAACCCAAAAGTATTGCTGGCCGGAGAATCAGCTATGGTATATCAAACAGGTATTGCTTCACAATTAGAAGAGATGGAAGCATGAGAAGTAGTATTTTATATTCAATGAAGCGATATTACTGGACTCAAAGAAACTATTGATACAGCTTCTCTCTACCTAGCTGGGACACTCATGGATACCTCTCGTTCATCAGATATAGATGAGCTGTCTACTACTATGGCTAAAATTACATTTAACAATGTCGATGATTTCATTATTACACAGAATACACGAAATATAAGATTAGAATTAAAAACAAACAATATTGGTTTTCAACGACTGGGGACAACATTTATAGATCTACAAGTAAGTCGAGTATGATTTGATGATATTACATGAATTACCTCATGATCTAAAGTCCCTGCTTTTAGTGAAAATGACCAATGAGAAGAGTTTTCAATTCTTCCATGAGTATTAGAGCTAAAATTAGAAAGAGACCTATCGAGTAACCTAGCCGAAATAAATATAGTTGGAAAGTTTGATAACAATGTTATTAGCAGTAGCTCAAGTGTACCACGAATAGAGCTTAAAAAAATGAGATTTTCAACGCTTGGTTCATCGGACCTTTCTGGAATTACGTTTAGAATAAATAACCAAGAAAATACAGCCGTACAAGGTGTATGAGTAGTATCATGAAATATATTAGAATTTGATATGTCAGCGCTATCAAGTGCAGGAAATAATCTTGTTACAAATTCATTCCAATGAGAAGATTTCCAAATATCTTTTAATGGAACTACAGCAGGTATGACCTTGTCTCTTCGACTTCTCAGAGATGGAATAGATTACGAAGTAATAGGGGTAACTGGAGCTGAAAATATAACATTTAAACTCCCACAAGACTTTAATATTTGATCTCGATCGTACTAATATATGTTAAAAATAATTCTTTCGCTTATTCTTATAAGTATACTCACTTGATGTGGCTGAAATAATCAAACATCACAGGATCGCCTGACAGATTACTTTGTATCGAGCCACTATGATCTAGTGACGAAAACACTCGATCTATCAAATCAGGACCTATCTGGTTTTATTACTATGAAATGACAGCTTGAGTGATTAGTAGTGAATACGATTAATCTTTCAAACAACCAAATTCAAGACATCGATTTACGAAGTCTTGATACAGGGGTATGGATTGACCTATCTGATAATAACTTTAAGTATGGATCAGATATACTTCTTCCACCAACCGTCCGACATCTTGATCTATCGAATAATCAGCTGGAGACACTCGATACTCTTGATAGTTATCAAAAAATACAAACTATTAACGTATCTCACAATCCACTCGATGATGAGAGTCTTTGGTTTGTCTGAGAATTATCAAAACTAAAGTATGCTAATATTGATAACACTCTTGCCTGATCTTGATTTGTCGACAAATTTCAATGATTTAATGTCGGATACTTACTCAACAATACCCCAATATACTAAATATAATATTTTTTTGATATTTAATATTATTATATTATAATACATTCCATAATCTATAAACCCAAACACTCTATAATGAAATATATTGCTACTCTCGCTCTCCTATTTTTGCTCGCTTCATGTGGAACATCACTTCCTAGAGACGCAGACCTGACAGATCTCAGCTATGAAGATATTAGCGCAGCATACGATGAAAAACAAAGCACACTCGATCTTTCAGGACTTGGGCTCGCTCAAGAACTTAATATGATTACCCGAGATAGCGGCTACTATAGAGGTCCTTAATCTTTCTAATAACGATATAGATGGTATCATTATACCAAATATGCCAAACCTTAAGCGACTGGACCTTTCTAACAATAGTTTAAAGGACGCAGATATGAAAAATTTAGCGCAAATTAAGCTCAATAAGACCTTTCTAGACCTTTCTGGTAATCCACTATCGTCTGAGATTTTACAAGCAGTACAAGCTAAAAATGAGAAGTATCATAGTGAAGACTTAACAGATTAGGTTTGTGTACTTCAACCCCGGGGTTATACTGTATTTCAGTAATTACTAACCCCGGGGTTTTTTTATGCCAAGAAGAAGTTTTGATACATGAGTATATCACGTCTACAATAGATGATTTGAGAAAATGAATATCTTTAAAAACAAATCAGACTTTCAGAGATTTTATGAGATATTTTTACATAATCTTGAGGCTGAGGCTTTTTCTAATTTAAAAGTTATTTCTTATTGTTTTTTACCAAACCATTTTCATTTGATTGTATTCAACCCCGGGGTTGAATTGTCATTGTTTATGTGAAGGCTGCAAAATGCATATGCAAAATATTTTAATATTAAGTACGAGCGCAAATGAACTTTGTTTGAAGGGAGATTTCGAGCAAAACTTATTGATGATGATCAATACTTATATCAAGCAATCTCTTATGTAAATCTAAATGCTAAGAAACACAAAATAGTTCAAGATATTAAAAATTATCCTTGGACGAGCTATCATCAAATTATGAATGGGACATGATGAGATTATCTTGATAGATGACTTCAAATAGAGTCTTTACAAAAATTTACTGATATAGAAATTCAAGATTTTGAATATTAGATATACAAAAAAAATACCTTGGATTTAACCCTGAGGTATTTTTTTATCAGTTTATTTTCAACCCCGGGGTAGTGAACTGACTACATGCCAAGATACCCCGGGGTTTAGATAAACTATTTATCTGTAACTTTAATAATTTCAAATACTCCAACTTGTGTAGGAAGTTTTTCACCAACTTCTAGTTTAAATCCAGCAGCAACAAATGATTCTAGATCAGCTTTTGGTATTTCTTGAACCTTTGTTTCATCGTATTCACCGTAAGCATCTTTTGGTGCGAGTACGAGAGTTTTCTTTTCTTCTAGTTTCATTCCTACAACTCCAGCATCAAATCCTGGAATCATTTGACCAGCTCCAACCTTGAATGGAAGTGTTTGACCTCGGTCATAACTCGAATCAAATTTTTCACCATCTTCTAGAGTACCATTGTAGTGTACTTCAATAGAGTCACCTTTTTCTACTGTGTCAGTAGCAGTGTTTCCTTCACCTTTTTCTATTTTCATCATTTCAACGTCAAAGTTGAGAGTTTTTCCAGCGAGTGCGTGGTTAACATTTATAGTTACCGTTCCCTTTAATTTTTCAGCCATGTCTGTATCTTGGTTAGTTTCTAAATTATCTTGAGCTTCATTCGTATCGAGTACTTCAGCGTGTCCACATCCTGTGAGTACTAACAGAGTGAATATAGCTAATATTGCTGTTATTTTCATAATATAATAGTTATTAATATATGTATTATTTTTTCTTTATTTTTATTTTAGGGTTTGATGTTCTTGCTTCAAAAAGCAGCAAGAGATATTGTAAGAATTTTGTGGGTTTTTCAAAGTTTTTTATTGGTGTTCTTATTCGGGTTATATCTACCACGCTCATATATGCAGCACTATCTTTTTCAAGAAAGCTGGTGATATGTTGCAGAGAATCTTTTTTATAGAAATCTATTTGGTAATGGACCCCGAGTTTTTTAATATGTGATATGTGGTATTTACTCGCGAGAATCTTTAGTTTGAGAAGGTTGAAAAAGTTTAGCGTTGATGGATCAGGTTCGTGCATAAACTCTTCAGATATAGCCTTTAGGTCTCATAGGTTACCTATGGTTTCTAGCTCTCGGTAAAAATTTATTTTATCGAGAGTAGATGCAAAAAGTTTGTCTGGAAGTGCCACTTCAATATTTAGATCTATATGTACCGGTTTTGCATGCACCATAGGCTCTATTTTTTCTCAGGGCTTTCCCTGAGATATATCGAGTTGCTGTTTCATCTCTTCCACTTTTTCTTCTACCATCTTGATGAACAGATTGACACCGATATCGGTCTTTTGTCCACTTTGATTGGTACCGAGTAAATCTCATCCTCATCGTATCTCTAGGTCTTTCATGGCCAATTCAAACCCAGCTCATAAGTATGAATACTGGACAATAGTTTGGAGTCGTTTAGCACTGTCTTCTTTCAGATTTTCATGCTTAAACATCAGGTAACAGTATCATTTTTTATCACTCCTACCGACCCGTCCTCGTAGTTGATGAATTTGCGATATACCAAAGCGTTGGGCTTCGTTGATAAAGATAGTATTTACGTTTGGAAAGTCTATACCGTTTTCAATAACAGTGGTAGAGAGGAGTATGTCATACTTTTTATTTTTGAATTCTAGTATTCTTTTTTCGAGAGCATCCCCCGGCAGTTGTCCATGTGTAATGGCTATCTTTCTGTCAGGAAATAGATTGAGTAGTAGCTTTTTCATATGTTCTATGTTGCTGACTCTATTGTGTATAAAAAACACCTGTCCATCACGTTCAAACTCCTTTTTACAGGCCTCATATATCAAGTTTTCATTAAATTTGAGAACCGAGGTGTCTATGTTTTTTCGCCCTGTTGGAGGCGCTTTGAGACTCGACATGCTTCGTATGTTAGACAGGGCCATGTTGAGACTTCGAGGTATTGGAGTCGCTGACATAGTCAACACGTCTATTTGGGATTTAAATTTTTTGATCTTTTCTTTGTCTGATACTCCAAACTTGTGCTCTTCATCGATAACAAGCAGTCCTATGTTTTTATACATAATTTTCTCTGAGAGAAGTTTATGTGTTCAAACGACGAGATCTAAGTCCCCAGCTGCTAGCTTTCTCATAGTATCAGCTGATTTTTTTGCTGATTCAAAACGAGTCAGTACTCATATCTTGATTCCAAAATCAGCAAATCGCTCTATGGCTTTTTCATAATGCTCGTAAGCCAGCACAACCAGAGGAGTAATGAGTACTGATTGCTTCCCGTTGATATAGGCGTTGTAGATAGCATTAAACGCGACCTCTGTCTTTCCAAATCATACATCTCAGATAAGCAGTCTGTCCATGGGGTGTGGCTCACTCATCTCTGTGAGTATTTCATCTACCGCTTCGGCTTGATCTTCGGTATAGACGTATGAGAAGCTGTTGATAAAATTAGTCTGTTTTGCTCGATCATAGACAAAACTATATCACTTGTCGTGTTGTCGTTTTGAGTATATTTCCAACAGCTCAGCCGCTACTTTGGTTGCATCTTGGCTGGCAGATTTGAGACTTTTCTCCCAAGCGGTTCCACCAAGCCCAGTGAGTTTTGGGTTTTCTACTCAGACATACTTAGACACTCTGGCTACCTCCATAATAGGTACAAACAGTTTTTCTTCTCAGCTGTAGCCTATTTCTATGTATTCTTTAGTAATGTCTCAGAGTTGTTTTTTTATGATTCCATTAAATTTTCAGATACCATGATCTATATGTACCACGTAGTCTCATGGGTTTATTTTCATGAGTAAGTCCATGTCAGCTGAGAAATTTTTTCGTATCCGTTTTTTGATAAATACGTTCGAGAGTATATCATCGCAGACTACTCAGATATTCCCTACTTTGAAGCTTTCGAGATGATTAATCTTCACCTTATGTAAACTTACTCAAGCGATATTATTATAGTCTAGAAAGTTGTCTATGGTCTCGTAGTTTTTCGTATAGATATGCAGCTGCTTATGAGACTCTAGAAACTCTTTCAGAGTATCGAGGTTAGATATCTTCGGGCTCGATATTTCTAGGTCATAGGATGGAAAAACATCGTTTTTGATAATATCAAAGCTGACGAGATTACTGGCATTATTACAGAGCGTATCATAGCAGTTACTAAAGTTAATATGGTCAGCTATAATGCTTATATCAGACGATTCTATGAGTTGTCAGAGACTATAGGTATCCTCAGTCTTCGTTCCTCAAATACCCTTCTCATTGAGAGAATTTCATATTTCTGAACATCATCCAATATAGAGTTTTTTGACTGACTGAGTGTTTCTGGCTAGATCATGAAATATCTCAGATATCTCAATACTATCTATACTGTCTCACCAAGTACTGATACTATAGCCATAGCTTCCACAAGGACTGGTTATGCTAATGCTGTCTCATGATTTTTTGTAGGTCCCTGGAGATTTGAAGTCACTAAAACTATAGCCCAGTACTACGAGCTTTTCGAGTATATCTTCTTGTGATATCTCCATGTTAAGGTGAACATTCAGACAATGGTATTTAAGTTGAGAGAGTGTATCAAGAGCGAGATAATAGTCATCAGGAGTCATAATATAGAGTCCCTGTTTGTTGAAAAACAAGTTACTGAGATCATTACCATACTGTAGCTTTGAAATATTGGTTTGCAGGTAGCCGAGTACTTTGCTGTAGATGCTGATATGTTTTGATTCGCTACTTATGACCAGTCCGTACTGGTTATTTTTGAAGAGTTGTTTGATGTGCAGGGCTCGCGAAAAAAAAGGCCCAGAGTTTTTATAACTGGTGTTGCTTTTTAGGTCTGTAGGAAGAGTCAGCATATTTTACTTGCAAAAAATAATGCAAAGAGTATAAATAGAAAAATATTCTTTACAAACAAAAATTCCCCTAACCCCTTTTTTAAAGGGGAACGAGACCAAGATGTTGCATATTACTTGCTTCACTGAAGACTCGAGAAAATTTAATAATAAAAAATACTATGAACCTATTTATAAATGCTGTGTCTAGCTCAGGTATGTTGATACTCTTTGATAAAAACCAAACTATTATAGCAGAGCAGACTATTGAGATTAAATGAAATGAGAGCTCAAAGCTGACTTGAATCCTGGATAGTTTTCTGTGAGAAAACAAGCTAGATTACAGTGACTTAGACAATATAGTCGTTGTCCACTGACCTGGGAGTTTTACTGGTGTGCGAGCTATTTGCCTTATAGTAAATACTATAGCATTCTCGACAAATGCTAGACTCACCCCTATGAGCTATTTTGATCTCTTTTCGCACTATCCTATTTTAAAACAGAGCTCGAAGAGAGATATGTTTATGGCCCCCCTCAGTCCTTCGGACAGCTCCCCCCTAGTAAGGGGGAGCGATAGTGTTTGAGTTCTGAGTAACGAAGATGTAGTGGTTTATTTGAAGGAGAATGGTATTGAAACCGTATATGGTGAAGCTCCAATGTGATGGGAAGGGCAAATAGTTGAAAAAATAGATTATTGTGATATAATTACTCATATAAAACTCGATAACCTAAAGCAGATCTCACCTCTGTACCTTAAAAAACCAAACATATGTTAGAGTTACAAAATCTTCGTCCAGGCGAAAAAGTAGAAATGGTCGTGCGACGACATTGGATTATATTTGCCTTTCTAGGTTTTTATTTTTTCTTAGGGCTCGTTCTTACGGCTGTTATATTTAGCTTTGGATGATGGTGATTTTTTACTATGTTGTCTATGATTATGTTTTGGATGATATATCTCATGTTTCTCTATATCGATTGGATCAACCATGAGCTTGACCTATTTGTTGTTACCAACAATAGAATTATAGGGGTCGATCAAATATCGTTTCTCAATCGAACCGTATCTGAGGCAAATCTCGGACAGATTCAAGAAGTAAACTCAAAAACAAAGTGAATCCTTGCGAACCTACTTAACTTTGGAACTCTGTGAGTTCAGACAGCCTGAAGTACGCAAACTATGACTATGGCCTATGTGCCAAAATGTATGTCGTGTCAACGGAGTATGCTTAATATAGTGGATCACTATCGTGATACAAATAAATAAGCTCTCTTCATAACTCTATCCCCCTCGTCCCTCGGGTACTTTCTCTTGCTTAAGAGAAAGAGATTGTTCAAAAAAACCAAGACAGCTGTCTTGGTTTTTTTGTTTGGACTACCAAACTTTTAATTTATACATTCGTTCGGCTCGTGCTTGGTGAGCGAGTTTGTGCATAGCTGATTTCCTGGAAGCTTTTTTGTAGCTTCTAAATTTAACCTTTTCCATAAATATTTATATTTATTTTTGTAAAATAATTATCTTGATTTGTGATAATTGTATGGAATCTACTTAAGAACAACTTAAGAGTGTGTAGATTGATTGTATCATATATGGATGAGGTTTGTCAAAAAAAGAAAATTCATACATTTTTTTGACGACTCCCTATAAGATGTGATATCATTTAGAAGTAAATTTATAATATAACATACATAACATGCCTAATCCAAATGTGCCATCAGGCGTACCAGAACCAAGTATAGATACTCAAGACAGAGCTAATAGTACAGCGCCGACAGCGGTGTATCCACCAACTAATCAATCAGATGTAATCGCAAATAATGCAGCTGCTGAAGTTGCAGACTCAAGTAGTACAGTTCCTGATGTAACTGCAGCTGCAGCAGAAGCTACATGAGAAGCTTGAAACAATACTCCAGCAGAATCAGTTACAAATAATGATGTAGTTGCAAATACTCCACCAGTGCCATCACAAAAAGAGCTCCTTACCGCAGCAAAAAAAGAGATAAAAGAAGCATGAGATGAAGAAGCGATTCAAACTATTGTAGAAAAATACGAAGATAGCTTAGATACCAAGACTCACGAAAAATTGGCTGTAAATGCGACTAAAGCGGTTACAAAACTAGGAAATGAATCTTTTAAAGATAAATTAGCATCTATGGGACCAATGTGACTCAAAGTTGCATGAGCTTTAACATTTCTTTCTACTATGTTTGGAGATATGTTTGGCCCAAATGGAAAAATTTGAAAAATGATTAGCACTATAATAGATTATTGGAATGGTAGTAAGGTAAAAGCTATTATGAAATCGGTGACTGAGCTTGTATGAAATATAAAACTCCCTTTTGATATAGATCTTTCATCAGATGATGTCTTGAAAAAATTCACTAAACTCAATAGCTTTGTTTCTAAAAAAATAGGAGATAGCAAACTTGTTCCAGAGGCTATTGCATTTATACTCGGAGCTAAAACAGATAACGAGGATATTAAAAAGAACTTTAGTGATATGAGGGACAATGTTGCAGCACTTGATAAAAATGCTACTACAGATGAAGACGATTTCTTTACAGCTCTTCAAAAACCAAAAGATTTAGCAAAAAAAGTCATAGCGTAGTAGATAAAAACAATAAATACATAAAAAGTCCAGAGCAAGTTTTTGTTCTGGCTTTTTTATTATGATAAAATAAAGAGGTATAAATGTTATTTTAAATGATTAAAAATCAAGTTATGAGAAAAAATGAAGTTCTTACTCAACAAATCAAAGCAGGACCTCCTGCTTCATTGGATGCTAAAACACTTACGTATGCTGAAGAAAGATACAAGTATTTAGTATTATGTGATGCAAAACTTAAAAACAAATCTGATAAGTCTGGTAGAAAGCACTGAGTAGATAGAACCACTTGAGATATTTGAGGTTTAATATATGAAGAAAGAGAAGAAAAGGAAATATTGGCTAATGTTTTAGTAGCACGAGGAGTTATTTTACAAGATACTCAAGAAGCTCTTCCTGGTGTAATGGGAGGAACGAGAATACCAGCTGAATTACTCAAAAACACGACTGCTATGGCTCTGCTCAAACAACGAGGAGTGATTATAAGTGATAGAGGAATTATAGAAAACCCAGATGTCTTTAAAAAGTATGAGAACTATATTGATGTACTCACTTTTTTATCTGATGTAGAAAGAGATGGAGGACGTATTCAAGATAAAGAAGAAGTCGTAAAAAAATATATCTGGTTGATGGATGATAGTTCAGATGAAATCTGGGATAAAAAATATATCTGAATGAAATATGCAGAGGCTATTTATAACGATATTATCAAAGAGTGATATTTTCTACATAGACATAGCAACGGAACATTTAGTATCCAAGCACCCAATAAAGAGGCAAAAATCGATGAAGATAAACTTATCCCAGACGATGCTGCAGCACTCATGCCATATAAAGAAGTCATAGATGGTAAAAATACAAACAATATTCTCGATATTGCTCTGGTGTCATCTATTATGAGAAAAAATACAGTATTTGATGATGGAAAAATAGTATGACAAAGAGAATTCTTTGATAACATGCTTGATAAACTCGGAATCACTGGATTTGATGAGTCAGATAGACCAGAAGATGCAGAGTTTATGCTGATGGATAAAGCGCATGTCCTCAAACAAATAAAAGAGCAGAAAAAAGACTTATTTTCTGGCAGAAATGCTGAAAGCTCAGATTCTATGCAAATCTATCAAGAACTTGATTTTTTAGAGAACTATATTGGACAAGCATGAAAAAAAGGAGGATATTTAAATGAAACATATAATAAAGCAGTATTTACTGGAGCTAATCAATATAGACAGGTATTTTTAAAAGAAAAGGCATTAATCGATGCCTTTGGTGGAAACGCAGCTTTAGCTACAGAGGAAACTCTCTGAGAAATGTTTAAGGCACAAAAAATGCCTCTTATACTTCTTGGTGCTCTTCTGCTTTTGATGAAATCAAAGAGATGATTATGAGTATGACTGATTGCAGCCGCGATATTTTCAAGCCCGATTGGGACTATGATGGATAAAGGGATTGGTGGGAGTAAAAAATTGCTTGGTATGGCTGGAGTCAGTATCAGTGATACAGATTTAGACCTGATTCGACCAGGAGAAATCTCTAAACCACTCAGTAGTTCAGGCTACCAAAAAAAGTTTGTAGAACTGGTAAAACTAAATAATACCAATAAAACTTCAGGCAGAGTTACAGGATGAGTAACCAGATCACCGAGTCTGCCGACTCCTAAACTCTATGAAATCACAGAAGATATTACTTCAAAAAGAGTCAATATTGATATCAATGGTATCTGAGCACAAACAGAACTTGAAACAGCCCTAAGTGCTAGTTTATCAGCAACAGATGCAAAGTATAAAAAAGAGGACTTAGCTGTGTTTATGTCGTTACTCCGATCAAACAATGCTTCAAATGCAAAAACAACACTTGATTATTTTGCAGAAGATGGGAGTGATATTCTCAATGAAACATTTACCGGAGTAGATATTACATGAATTGAAGCATTTGATAAAAATATAAATACCACACTTCGAGAAGTGTTTGTTGATGTTTCTGGTACTAACGCAGAACAATCTGAGAAAAAGCAGTCGGTATTAGAATTAAAGAAAAATCTTTCTGGACTTCTAAGCCCATCGATATTTCAACAAGGACTCGATCTTATATGAGCATGAAATGATGCTGACATAGACATCAAGATAGATGATGCAATAGCAATGGTGAATAGCTCAGACCTTGATGACGCTAAAAAGACGAGCATCTCGGAATCACTTAAGCTAGTAAAACTATACTTTGAAAATGAAGTAAAGGTAAACGAAATTATTAAGCCATGGTACAAAGATCTAAAAGACGATGTATTAGAATTTAATCCTTTTGGTATCTCACAGGTTGAGCTCAATAAACAATTAAGTGGTATAACATCTAGTATTGCAAAACTTGATGCCCTGAGTGCATCTTTGAGTACATCAATTACTGACCTGAAACTTAGAGAGGCTCTAGATAAGAGCATTCAAGACGAAAAAGTAAAATTAGAAGAAAGAAAAATAGAAATTAATCAAAAAATAGATGAATTCTTAGACAATTCTCTATATAATCCAGCTTTGAGTATAATTCCAGATGAATGAGATCTAGACAGTATTCGAGAATTAGAGGTAGTAATAGAATGAGCAAAAAATTTAGAAGAGAGTATTACCTGAGATATGGAATTGTTTTTATCATGAGATATGTTTGGTATTACTATGATGATTGATCAATTTACTAGGACAGCAGGGAGAGAGATCTCAAGTTGATCACGAGTGGCCTTTAATAGTTCAACTGAACTTTGGAATGGACTCATAGATTCTATCGAAGCTCAGACTCCAATGTGGGTATCATTACTAGGAATAAATGGAGTTTCAGAAGCTATTCAAGTAGATCCTATAGCTAATACTATTACAACCCCTGGGCAGCTACGCGCTCAAAGAGAAGAGATTGCATTACAGATGAGTATTCAAATACTCAAACAATTCTTATCGAACATTAAAGATCAATATATGGAATATAGTGCTCTTTACGATGCATACAAGGGTATCGCAGATTTAGGTAGCGACGCACAGGTTAATAGATATAGAGCAGGACTTAAAAAACAAGTTACCAAGTTTGAGGCACTCAAAACCTCATTAGAAACAAATATCGCAAAAATACTTGACTGATTTACTACTCGATTTGATACCATCAAGCTTCAAATTGATACTATTGATGCAAGCATTACCCCACTAAATATTCAAAGACTTACAGACGCTACTACAGCTCTAGATAGCTTTGATACGTCAATGTTGTCTAGTATCAATCCAACACTAACGCAAATGTGATTATCAGGAGCTTGAGTGATCGATACTTCAACCCTCCAGACCCAGCTAGATGTGAAGAAATGAGCTATTGAAACACAAGTCATTACCTATGTAAATACGCCGACTCCAATTTGAACCAAAGCAGAAATAAAAACAGCCATTACCAATGTCACAAACCTACAAACAGCGTTTCCAGTATTGGCTGTAGATTATGCAAACCAAATAGGTGCTTTGCATACACTCTTCTTAACAAAAGTACATATTAATGATCCAGAAACGGTCAATATAAAGAAGATTCTATATGATATACAAGGAGATTTAATAACAAAACAAGCTCCAGCACCCACAATACCCCCAACACCTCCACTTACGAGTACAGAAATTGCCGAGCTAGTATGATTTGAAACACAAATAAACACTTTTATTACAAATAATAGTACTTTAGAGAATGCATGAACCACAGATTGAATAATACCAGTTGTTATAGAGGGTATACTAAATAAATATCCTGATTTAAGAGCTAAATATTCATTAATACATTTAGAGATTGATAAATTATTTAATTAAAAATAAAGACTATGCCATACACTGATAAATATACACAGCCTGAGCCACCTGTAACAGCTGCTCAGCAAGAACAAATCACGCCCAATCTACCACACTCTCCTACTCAAGTAGACCAGAGTGATAGGATAGAAGCGCAGATTTCTTTATTAACACAACATATAGATTACCTAAAATCAAAAGGCATAGATGTATGACATTTACTTGCTAGAATAAATATTTTAAAGCGTATTCCAGATGAAATAGCTCGAAATAATGAAATTGAAAAACACTTAAACCTTTTCTCAAAACAGATTTGAGAAGAAATTTTAAAAGTAATTTCGGTTTCTAAAAAAGATCTAAAGCGATCTAGTGCAACTACAAATAAAGGGTCATCGGGTATTTTAGGTACCATGTGATTAGGTAGTACAACCCCACGATCAAATGATACACCAGAAGTCTTTGAATACCCAGATAAGACTCAACAACAGACAATTGGTGATTTAACGCTGTTTGATATTTATCTCAAGTTGCGAGAGAGTGAACTAGGTCGAGAGGGGGCAGCTTTGCAAAATGCGATTCAACATTATAGTACACAAATTTCACAACAACCATGATTATTAAAGGTAGATGCATTCAAAAAGCATTTAAAAGCTGTTGATATAGCAATGAGTATGTTGATTAGAGAAAACACTATCACTTTAGATGGGCTTGAGTGACTTGAGGATGTTAATAGCATTCTCCGTGATATGGCAAGTGAACAAACAACTATCCAACAAACAGCAACTACAGATTTAGAAGAGGCTACACAAGAGATAGTAGATGAGATATACATGACCCAAGAAGAAGAAGAATATATGCAGGCTCTTATGGAATCATTGTGAGAGCTAGATGTGCGTTATATAGATTTAGTTGATAATGCACTTTTTGACTTACAAGGACATGTTGATGTTATATCAAATGCGACATCAGAACAGATAGTTAAAAAATATGGAAAAGATTCTAAATTTGGGATTGGAGATATTAGAAATGCAAAAAACCCTACTGATCCGCTTAGAATAATCCCTCAACATGAAGCGTGACTTCTGAGTATATTAGAAGGTTTTTGATATGATAAGAACAAAACTTTTCTTTGAGAGAATAGTTATGAAGATATTGAAACGGAACTAGGAGATTATAAAAAAAATCCAGCTGTAAGCTCTTATTTAAGCATAAAAGGGATTAGCGATGATCAGTTTGATACATTCTTATCGAGCTTAGTATTCAAGGAATCTTTAGAAGCTACATTTATCTATCTTCAGTGAGAATTATGAAAACCGTGAGAGGAACCACTCATGATAGGAGGTAAGTTAAAAACTTTCCCATGATCTACTCCAGAGGAAATACGATTGAATCGAGATAGGTTTATCGCTCAATTAATGGCATTTTATCAATGAATTAAGTTTGAAGATGTAGATGCAGAGTCTGTATGAAGTTTTTTTGCTTCTATAGCTGAAGTCCCACTATGGTTTTTTGAAACCACCTACACCAAAATGCCTTTTAGTGAAAATGATGGTATAGAGACTTGATTAGGAATTGTTTGAGTAACAGCTCTTATAGCATCAAATTTACTTAGACCGACACAAACACGCGCATGATGAAGAATGAGTCCGAGTAATACACTCGGGCGGATAACTGATAATGTGAGACGTATTTCCGTAGAAGAGCTGAGAACTATTAGAGCAACAGATATTGCCAGCCTTGACTGATTAGATAAAGATATAAAGAAAAGAATGGATGTTATCGATATGCTAAAAAAGCAGCATCCACAATATGTTGATAAGATAGGAAAAATATCTGACAGAATATTAAGAGTAAAAAGTGAAAATATTTTTTATGCTGAGTTGGATCGAGGAATATCGGAATTGAACCTATGAAAACATATTTTAAAATGATTATCTAGGCGCCTTGTCGGGCTTGCGAGTCTTTTTGCATCAGCAAAAAATTTAACATGACTTGAGTTGAAAAAACCGAAATGGGGAGGTTGGGATAAATTAATGCCATTCCAACTAAGTAAGGGTAAATTTCAAGCGCAATTAAAAAATGCTTATTTTCAGGAATTGCGTACAAGTACAGTTCTTGGTAGTTGAGTTAAAACAGAAATAGAAAAAAATATAGGGCAGTATATCAAAGACGAAAATCTAGATCCTGATGTTGTAAAAGCAGAAGTAGTGAAAATATCAGGATCATTATCAGAAATTGAAAAGACAATCAAAGATAATAATGCACTTTTTCAATTGGCAGATACAAATGGATGATCGATTGATTTATCAATTAGAGAACAATTAAATAGTAGATTGCAATCAATCATTTCTGACCCTGATATCAATTTGAAAGGATGAGATAGAATGAATATGATGAAAAAGATTGTAGAAGATTTTTCTAAAGAAGTTGCAGATGTAGTGAAAGTATTAAAAAAGGTTGACCCAAGTATGAAGGGAGTTTTTGCTTCGGAATTAATTCGATGAATAGAGGTGCCTGGATACGATGGTATTACAGATTATCTTGTCAAAAATTCTTGAGATTTACAGGCAGTGATTGGTAAAATAGATTCTGATGACATAACAAAAGAGAGACTGCTTAGTGCACTCAAAAACACGGATACACATGGACTTGATAGTAAGTCGCTCAAGGCTCTAAGTAATTTATTAGACGCTATCCCAGAGGCTCAAGATATTTTGATTGATTCATCACGTTGAAGTCTTACGGTGAATAAATCTATCATTAGTAGTTATGTGTCTGAATCTGCAAAAGGGAACAAAGAATCTGCGAGTGATGTCAAAACAAGAGTAGACGCACTAAGAAATACAGTGAATCAAGCGAGAGCAAATGATCTGGTTGATAGAATTGAGCTTGAAGCAGAGCTGAAATGAGAGACTTTAGATCCTGATGTAACAAGACATATTAGCGATATTAAATCAGGTGTACCTACTGATTTTAAAAGTGCTATCGATGATCTAAATACAGAAATAACATCAAAAAACCCTGCTATTGTAGGTATGACAAAAGTTAACCTTGCTATAGAGTCTGCGAGAGCCGACGTAGCCCTGGATGCTGAAGCACGATCATATATTAGAGACGTATACAAGTGACGAACTAGCTATGATAGTAGCAGAACACTCAATACGTATATTCATAAAATCTTAAGATGACTATAAATATATGACTCAAACAACAATCGAACATATAGGTAATAATCAAGCAAACGTTGAAAATAATAAACCACGTGACTTTATAAAGACGCGTAGTTTATTTAGCTTAACAACCAAACTAAATTGACGAATAGGGTTATTTTTAGATGCTCATTCTACAGATAAAAGTATACGTGATATTCAAGCACGCAGAGATGCTATTATAGCTTATATTGAAGATTCTCTTTCTACAGGAAATTCATGAAAATTAGAAGGATTTTCTACAGATGGACAATATATTATCATTAAAACACAGTGAGAAAAAGGTGATGAAGTAATGAGTGTATTTGATATGCTTGCCACCAGTGATGATGAAATCTTTAAATGAAATGATTTATATATGGTCCAACAGGCAGCTCTAAAAGAAGCCTCTGAAATATCACATCAATTAGAACAGTTAGAAGATATTTTAAACACACTTGATAATATATTTCAAAGTAATCTCGAGAGTGATGATACTTTTTTAACTCCAAACGATACAGAAAATAGTTGAATTGATGGCAAATGACAAGACATATTTCAAGTATCACAAGTAGCTCAAAAGTTGATACTAGGACTTGATACTAAGCTAGATTTTATGACTCATAATCAGTCACTTAAAGACAGCTTTCATACATGTAAACAAAAATATCTTGAGATGACTATGTGAGTATCACAAAAATACGAAGGGTGAGCTTGAGTGTTTGAAAAAACAAACGAACAGATTACACTTTTGATAGATGAAATCATCAAAAATCAATCATTGGATGATAATTTAAACTACCTTGTAAAAATACATGACAGTATAAATAAAAATACAACACAGTCTGAAACAGTAAAGAGAGGGTATAAGATACTAACAGATATACTGCATGTGAAAATTTTAGAGAAAATAATTCGCTCAAATCCAGAAAATAAAATAGTGCTAGATTTTATAAAAATTATAACATGACGAAAGGTAGTAGGATCACACAAAGTATATGTTGGTTATTTAAATAATGGTACACCTAATGATGCAGACTATATTCAACAGAATGTAGTGAATAATATTCAAGACGACTATAGAGGCACAGATACGGCTAACGCGGCACTAGCTTACCTTATCAATAGGAAACAGTGAATATTTGAACAGCTTCAAAAAAGTGATATATTTGAAATGAATGACGGACTAGTATGAGATAGACACGCAGATGTTGTATTATCTGACACAATTTCCAGTATTCAAGATTTTTCTCAAAAATATCCAGAATTTGATACTAAAGAAGGTCAGATCAATGAGCTTATACCAGAGGAATTAAAAATCAAAGATGCTTTTAATTTACCACATAAACCTTATTGAGAACTTGACATGAATCAGAAGATTCTTGTATCATATCTAGCTAGAATTCAACAATTTTTATGAGATACAGCTCCTGTCTATATAGACAATGCCCGAGAACAACAAAACAAATTCTTAAATAGAGGATTAAAAGATGGTATTTCAGCACAAGGTCTTGATATCAAAGGGTATGTAGAACATGGATTGAAAGGAGTATTTAAAGATACTCAGGTTTTTGTATCTGATGTGTTTGAGAGTAATTTTGAAGCTGAATGGGAAAATCCTTCTACATGGATGGAAGGTAAAGGTGGGAAGCATTTTGACTTAGGAGATGATGCCCAAATAATTAATCTATTCAATGATATTAATGGGATGTGATTAGATATGTCTGATACTGGATGACAAACACTCAAATGATTTTCTAAGATATGAGCTGTCTTGCTGGTATCTATAGCACTTGCTTGAGCACTAGCACCACTTATATGAGGTTGAGTGATAGCACAAGGAGTGATAATCTGACTCATTTCTTGACCAGTATCTAACATTGTAATGAGAAAGGGTTATGACGTATCCCAAGGACAAACAGAAGACATATTATCAGATGCCGGGATTAATGTAGCTTTATGACTCATATGATGAACTACAGTTAAGTACATATGAAATGATGCGCTCAAGATACTCTCGAATGGAGGATTCCATCGAAATAATCTGATTTTTGGATCAGAACTATGACTATGAATTGGAGTTGAAAACTCGAGAACGTCACGAATTGATAAAAAATATCACTGAGATGATTTTTTCAAAAACGCTTGAAAAAATTTCTATTCTCGAAAATCAAAGCAGAAACCTGATATATATAAAAACTTTTGGTAAAAAGTAAATGTATTTACTTGTGTTTTATGTAATTATGTTGTATAATATATTTACTTTTCGATTAACTATTAACAATTCCAATAAAATTTTGGAATAGGAGTACAATATGAAAAAAATCATATTTGGTCAAACAGGAGTGTTAATAGCACTCATTACATTTGTGATAGACATGATTATACGCAACATTGTTGCGGAGCCATACTGGATCATAGGGGTTGTAAATTTGATTGCCGTTGGTATATTCTGGGGAATTATCCTCAAAACATCCGATCAAGCTAATGATTACAACGACCCGAAAATAGCTTTAGCAGACACCACAGGCGATGCTATCGCAATCTTATTTTCCGCAACTATGGTGTTTCTGTGGGTTCATCTCGCAGATGATTATGGAATAACTGACGCAGTGTTTTATGTTGAAGTGTTGTTGTTATTAATAGCAATACTAATTCTCAACTTTGTTGAGTTACGACGTACTGCATGGCTGGCATATAAGAGGTTTAGTCTCTTAGACAAAAGCCAGATACTCAACGTTGATAATAATAGTTAGAAAAGGAAAAGGAGTTCCTTGGAAAGCTCGAGCGTGTAAACGCTTGAGTCTTTTTTTTCATAAAGAATTAAGTACATAAAAAAACTGACCCTTGGGGTCAGTTTTTAGTGTATGTATTTGAAATTTATACTCGCATTCTATTTTTAGCTAATTCCTGTCATTCTAGGAGTGTGTAGTTATTTGCAGCATCTAATCATTCATCAAATAATCTCACAAGTCAATTGAGCGTGGCAGGTATAGTCGCAGGTACCGCCGTTGCAAAGTTAATCACTTTAGATACAAAAGGTCATACATAAGGAATATTCTCTAAAGTTGCATTTTCAACATGTCTTATATTATCTTGAAGTAATTTTTTATAAAGAGTGTGGACTCCTGAAATAATACCTCCTGATAAATTTTTTCCAGCTGTTAATCATTGTGTAATTGCAGCAGCAGGGGCCTTTATTATATTTTTTAGCCCATTTCTTTTATAAGATTTTGGATTTAATAGATTTAATACATTTTTTGCAGCTTTATATGAAGGATCAAGCACATCCGCAACATAATCAGTCCCATTTACGATAGTGGCATCTACAGTACTATGAAATACATTGTCAGTCATCTTTAAAGGATTTGATGTTTCAGCATCTATATTTGAGGTAGTATTTTTTACTATACTATCTAATTTAGCTCACATATTTTTATATTTAAAAATTAATGTAAAACTATTATAACACGATAAATAATATTTGTCAAATAAATAATTTACTTTTTCACTCAAACCATATTTGCAATCCCATGACTTTCAAATAAAATACTCTCATATATTTTATTTCTCCTTAATCTCTCTCTTTGAAGGCAAAGGGAGTACCCGTAGCGTAGCATAGGGGGAGGGAATCTGAATACATGATATCAAGAATATTCCAATACGCCGTCGCAAACATATTTAGAAATACTTTTCTGAGTTTTTCATCGATACTTGTTTTAACACTGCTCATGTTTTTTATTAACACCCTTATTGTCCTCAATGGAGTCAGTAACGATGTAATTAAAGGAATCAACAACAAACTCTCGTTTTCTCTCTATCTCAATGACCAGTATGATCAAAACTCTATTGAATACAGCGATTTGAAAGACGATATTAATGAAGCTTTTCCAGAGATCAGTGTCGTATACAAAGATAAAGCCCAAGTATTGGAAGAACTTCGAGAGAAAGACCCAGAGTTAGTGAGAATACTCGAAAAAACCAATCCTCTCCCAGAGACTATATCGCTCTCAAATATCGACCTCAAGCAATACAGCTGACTCAATGCTATTATTGAAGCTAAGTCATTTATACTCGTTCAAGACAAAGACGACGACCAATACTTTGCCAACTACCAAGTACAATATGAAAAAGTAAATCAGGTTATTACTCGATTACAACTGGTACAAACCGGGCTCTATATTGTTATCGCTATATTTGTGGTATCTATTGGTATTATTATATACTCGGTTATTGGGAACTTTGTGTACTATTTCAAAGACGAAATCTATATCTCTCGACTGGTATGATGAGCGAGACAATTTATCTACGGACCCTTTGTGGTGCAGGGTATTATTTACGCAGGAGTATCGTTTGTACTCAGTCTGGCCATATTTAGTCTGATTGTAAGCAATATATGACTCTTGCTTCCTCTTAACTATTCATTTAGCTGAGCAGTATCTGGTCAGAGTGCTATATTTGTATCTCAAGCACTTTTGTTTATGATTATTGGAGGAATGAGTGGATATGTATCAGCAAAAAAATACTTAAAATAAATCTATGTTCAACAGCCATGGTATTCTCGGGCAAAACGCTCGAAATCTAGACTACATAAAATGATATAATACAAAATTTGCTCGTAACCTAGCTGATTCAAAGCTAAAAACGAAGGACTTTTTGCAGACCAAAAAAGTAGCTGTTCCTAAAACTCTCGCTATATTAAAAGGACACCACGAGATCAAGCTCGATGAAATAGCAGCTTGGGAACCTCCTTTTGTAGTAAAGCCAAATAGTGGATATGGAGGAAAAGGTATTATTGTTATTGATAGTGTTGATTCCGCAGGAAACTTTATTTCTAATACTGGTCAGGCTTATTCGCCAGCGCAGATGTTTTCACATCTTTCATATATCGTGGATGGATTTTATTCGCTCTCAGGACTTCGAGACAAGGCTATGATCGAGAAAAAAATTGTTTTAGACGAAGAAATCGAGCTCTTTGGTAAATATGGACTTCCCGATATTCGAGTCATATGTTTTAACAATGTGCCAATTATGGCCATGATACGAATTCCAACAGCCAAATCTGAATGAAAAGCCAATCTACATTTGGGCGCTTGTGCAGCTGGGATAGATATAGGTACAGGAAAACTCACCTACATTACACAAAATTCAAAGATTATTAAAACAGTACCAGGTATTGGAGATATTCGAGGGATCAAGATTCCCAAATGGGAGCAAATACTTACCCTCGCAGTAAAAGTTCAATACGTAACGGGTATTGGGTATCTGGGTTGTGATATTGTCTTAGATAAAGAAGATGGACCATTACTATTAGAAATGAATGTTCGAGCAGGTTTAGAAGTACAGGTAGCTAATATGGCTCCTTTGCGAGAACGACTTGACCGAGTTGAGTGAGTCAATATTAACAGTCCAGAGAAATGAGTACGACTTTGAAGAGATCTATTTTCATGAGATATCGAAGAAAAGATTAAAAACATCTCTGGTAAAAACGTGTTGGGTGCGCGCGAGTATGTTACTCTTGAATACAATGAAAAAACATACAAGTATATTGGAGAAATTCAGATTTCTCAATCTGTGAGTTATCTCGATACCGAGTTTGCGAGTGATGTGTTACAACTCAGCCGAGAAGAGATAGAGAGTGGGAAAATGAAGCTCAAGGCGGTATTGCTGTGAGAAAATAAAAACATTAAATTTAAAATCAAAGACCTGGGTGACACAAAGATTATCCTATGAAATAATTGTTTGAAAGGCTTTTTAATCGACCCATTTAAATATAGAAAATGAGAACTTCCTGTTTCTGAAGACAATGACGCACTGAAGTGAAAAAATACTGCTATCCACAAGCGTTATCTCGATCAACTGGAGCAACTCGATAAAGACTTGATCAACATAGATAAAAAGTTGGTTATTCTATCTAAGATAACACCGCATAATCTCTTAGCAGAAAAGCAAAAATTTATCGAAGCCAAGGGTGAGTATGTGCCAACTTTTAGCTACAACAAGATCGAACTCGATTTTGATGAAATGCTCAGTAATCTCGAAAAAATAGAAGTCCCAGATATTCCTCTCTCATCTATATATGCACGTAAAAAAGAAGAAATTAAACATAAAATACTCTTTTTAAAGGCCTGCGGATCGCAGAGTATTAAAGATATGAATTTTCACAACGAAGCTCTCTTTGGAGATATAACTGATGAAAACCTTGAATACTGTAGAGATAAAATGTCTCAGAAAGATCAAGTAGTAGTAGAGTCAGAGTTTTTATCGATGCAGGAAATAAAAGATATGATTAATAAATTTAATCATATCTATGGTATAAAAATAATACTTCAGCAATGACAAAGAGCCTCACGGTTTGTTATGAAGTGAGAGGTGCTTATGGTAAATTCTGATGCAAAAGTAGGTAAGAAAGAAATGCGTTCTATCATAGCGCACGAAATAGAGGGACACTATCTACGTAAGCTCAATGGTCGAAAGATGCCCTATGCTATGTTTGGGAGAGGAACAGCGAAGTATATAGAGATAGATGAGGGAATTGCTACCTATAATCAAAGCCGGTTCCTCACACCCAAAGATTCAAAGTACTACAGAATGTTTGAATGATACTATTTTGTAAATTATGCGGCGAATCATTCTTATGAAGGTTTGGTGAAAAAACTCCTAGAGTATTATGACAACGACTACGCAACAGCCTTTGAGTTTATCGCTAAAATGAAACGATGAGCCGAGGATGTTACCTCGTCATATATATTCAATAAATGAGTGGTGTATTTGAACTGATATCTCAAAGTAGATAACTTTATCAACACGGGTGGAGACCTCAAAGAACTCTATCTGGCCAAGATGACCATTGAAGATCTCCAAGACCTCAAAGATTCATATTTCTTGAAACTCAATTTCAACGATTTGAAAGTACCATTTTTCTTGTAAATTCACTTATGCAATTAATTACTGGACCTATTTCCCTTAACTAAGGGAAAGAATTCAAGATAGAGTTATAATGTATAAAAAAGATTTGCAATCATTTCTATTTCTCATATAATTCCCTCGCTAATTTTAAAAACTAGCATACCTAAAGGAAAAATGGGGATATAGCTCAGTTGGTTTAGAGCGCCGCACTGTCACTGCGGAGGTCGCGAGTTCGAGTCTCGTTATTCCCGCCATTACATTTCTCTTGCGATAAGCGAGATAAATATACACTTGGTACCATTGACACGATAAATACAAAGAAATCATTTTTAATAATCACACTTGTGAGGCGAAAATGAATGAACTGTGTTTTTTACACTATTTTAGGGGCCTTAGCTCAGTTGGCTAGAGCGCTCGCCTTGCACGCGAGAGGTCAGGAGTTCGACTCTCCTAGGCTCCACCATTATACTATTATTATTAAGTACTATGCCAGCAAATAAGAGACCACGAAGACTCAATTACGCGGTAAATAAGAAATGACCAAAAACAGGAGGAAAGGTAGCAAAAGCTATTGCTCATTATCAAAAACTCAAACAAAGAGAGGCTTTTGAATGATCAACTGCTTGGATACAAAATGCTTTCAAGATTGTTTTGGTTAAACTGAAGAAATATTCAATAAATCCTAATAAAATTTAAGATGGCTAGACTAACAGGACATGCTCACCGAAAATTACGACGAGCACTACGAATAATAGAGAAAAAAGTTAAAAAAGCACGAAGCTAAAAACTTTGATTTTTGTTACAAAATTATTACAGTGGTTTCACTGTATAATAATTATTTTATTTTTGTAAATTTATATATTATGGCTTACGATAGAACTAAACCACATATGAATATTGGTACCATTGGTCATGTTGATCATGGTAAAACTACTACTACTGCAGGTATTTCTGCTGTACTAGGTGCACTACAAGGACAAGATGTTAGAGACTTCGCGTCTATTGATAACGCTCCTGAAGAAAGAGAACGAGGTATTACTATTAATACTTCACATGTAGAATACGAAACAGACGCTCGACATTACGCTCACGTGGATTGTCCAGGGCATGCTGATTACGTTAAAAACATGATTACTGGTGCTGCTCAAATGGACGCTGCGATTCTTATCGTTGCTGCTACTGACGGTCCTATGGCTCAAACTAGAGAACATATTCTACTTTCAAGACAAGTAGGTGTTCCTTACGTTGTCGTGTACATGAATAAATGTGACATGGTTGATGATGCTGAAATGATCGAACTTGTTGAAATGGAAATTAGAGATCTTCTCTCTAAATACGATTTCCCAGGTGATGATACTCCTATCATTCACGGTTCAGGTCTTGTTGCTCTTGAAAATCCTACTGATATGGATAAAGAGTACGGTGCTAAAACTATCGTTGAGCTTTTCAAAGCGATCGAAGAATTTGTACCAGTTCCTGATAGACCTACTGATAAACCATTCCTTATGCCAGTTGAAGATGTATTCTCGATCAAAGGTCGAGGTACAGTTGCTACCGGTAAAATTGAAACAGGTATTGTTAAAGTTGGTGAAGAAATTGAAATCGTTGGTGTGAAAGAAACTACAAAATCAACTGTTACTGGAGTAGAAATGTTCCATAAACTTCTTGACCAAGGTCAAGCTGGTGATAATGCAGGTATTCTTTTGAGAGGTGTAGAACGAGCTGATATCGAAAGAGGTCAAGTTCTTGCTAAACCAGGATCAATTACTCCACATACTACTTTTGAAGCTGAAGTATACGTACTTTCAAAAGATGAAGGTGGTCGACATACTCCTTTCTTTAAAGGATACAAACCTCAATTCTACTTCAGAACTACTGATGTAACTGGTGATATTGAACTCCCAGCTGGAGTTGAGATGGTTATGCCTGGTGATAACATTCAAATGACTGTTACACTTCAAGTACCTATCGCTATGGAACAAGGTCTTAAATTTGCTATCCGAGAGGGTGGTCGAACTGTTGGATCTGGTGTTGTTGCAAAAGTTATTGCATAATAAATCAATATAGTTTCGTGTATCTAGTCTCTCTACTTTGAGAGGCTAGCTCATGAGATTATATTAAGAGAAAAATATTTATATTGTTACTTACAAGAAATGCCTACAAAGAAAGCATCTCAGAACATGAGAATTAAAGTTCAATCTTTTGACCACAAACTTCTTGATGAAGCTGTAAAAAAAATTATACTCATCGCTAAAGATTCTGGTGCAACTGTTATTGGTCCAGTACCTCTTCCAACTAAAATTGAAAAGATTACTGTAAACCGATCTACATTTGTTAATAAAGATGCCAGAGAACAATTTGAAATCCGAAGACACAAGAGAATTATCGATATCAAAGAACCAACTCCAAAAACAATGGAACTTCTTCAAGATATTAATATTTCTAGCTCTGTGTGAGTTGAAATCAAAATATAGAAATTATTATACTATTTATATAAAAAGTAAAAATGGCTAGAGTATGTGAAGTTACTGGTAAGAAAACATCTACTGGTAATAATAGATCTCATTCAATGCGATCTACAAAACGAAAGTTTTACCCAAATCTATTTTGGAAAAAGATTAAAGACCCTGAAACAGGAATCGTATATAGAATTAGAGTTTCTGCAAAAGGTCTTCGAACACTAAGAAAACAAGGTATTATTGCTTAATTACTAAGCAATCTGCCCGGATGGTGGAATTGGTAGACACGCAAGACTTAAAATCTTGTTCCTTCGGGAGTCCGGGTTCAATTCCCGGTCCGGGCACCATCAAAAATCAATTATAAAACTCTTAAAGTAAAAACTATGTTAAAAATTAGATTATCACGAGCTGGAAAAAGAAATACTCCATTTTTTAGAGTAGTGCTTACAGAGCACACGAAAGCAGCAAAACACGGATACAAAGAAGTGTTAGGTTTTTATAACCCGATTTCAAAAGAATTTAAGCTAAAAGACACGGCCAAGATTAAAAAATACCTTTCAAATGGTGTTCAATTTTCTCCAAGACTTGAAAAGCTGGTAAAAATAAATAAGATATCACTGTAGTGAATTGTTATCCTTCAAATTAATTTGAAGGATATTTATTTAAATAACCAAAAACACTATGGAAAAAGAGATCGAATTTCTACAATATGTAGTTGAAAACCTGGTTGCGAATCCTGATGATATTGCCATCGAGAGAAAAGAAGATGAACTATGAGTTCTTCTGACCCTCAGAGTCAACAAAGATGACATGGGAATTATTATTGGTAAAAGTGGAAACACTATTAACGCACTCCGGTCACTATTACGAATTCTAGGAATGAAAATTGATAAAAGAATTAATCTTAAAGTTGAAGACTAAACACTTTTAAACATTCCTATCTACTAATTCCTTTTATCACATATGTTTATACAACCAGTTCAAGCTGCTATCGGAGATACCGGAAGTACCATTTTTACGAGTAACATGGCATTTGGAGATTTCATTTTGTTGGCTATCTCTTTGTTTGTTTTATTTGCGTGAGTGTTTTCTATCGTATTTATTCTCTGGTGAGGACTGCTTCTGATTCTCTCAGGAGGAAAAGACGATAAAATCAAACCAGCTATCAATACCATCCGTTATGCGGTTATTGGTATTGTAATCATGGTGTTGACGGTCTTTATCTTTCCTATTCTATGAGGACTGCTTGGTCTCAACGTAGAACAATACGCAAAACCAGAAAGAATCTTTGAAAAAATAGAACAGATTGGAGATACTATTTTTTGAAATAGTTCACAAAGCATCGTTGCTCCATCTACCTCTTGAGGTTCCGGTGGAGGCTTTCCATCAGATTTTTCAGATTTATAGTATATTCATAAAAAAACACTGTCTAGAGACAGTGTTTTTTTATGCTTTGGCTACCTAGTATCGTTTTTGAATAAAAAATACATCCAGCGTTGTTTAATGCTCATATTATCAGTAATATTGATCTGTTTTGGGATGACTTGTATATCGCTGTTGATCTCAGGTATATCGCTGGTGTATTTTTCGAATTCTTTTTGAGGCGTAATCAATAATACAATCTCTGCTTTGTTTTTTTGGTTTTTTTCTTGTTTGAGAACTTTGTTGATATAAGCCTTTGAACTTTTGTATTCGATCAACTCTTTGGTAGTTTCTATTTTACTGCGCAATGATTCATTCAGGCTGACTATACTATCGATATGCCTATCTATTTTTTACTCATCGTATTTATAACTTATGATAAGATAGATTACATACAACATGATAATAACGGGAATGAGAATGATATGTTGTTTTTTCATATTGGTTGAAAAAAATAAAAATTCGACTACAATCAAGTATAACCAAAGATATATAAAATAAAAATCTATTTGTCTATGAAGGGAGGCATAAAAAACATAACTCAAAACAATTTTGTTTTGAGTATCACTACGTCAGTCATAATATTTTGTATTTTATGGCTTCTTTCTGCTACCCTCGCTGCACAAAACACCTCTTTTCAATACTGGTTTTCATCACTACGTAACCATATCCCCGTTTCACGAGAAGTAGAGAGTTCTATTATCGTGGTCGAAATTGATTCCAAGACCTACAATACGCTTGGCTTCCCTATGGATAGAAGTGAATATGGGCCAGTTATAGATAACCTTTCACAAGCTTGAGTAGCAGCCATTGGTATAGATATACTTTTTGAAGATCCAAGTAACCCAGCCTCAGACAGTGTTCTGGCGGAATCTATTCAAAAATCTGGAAAGACACTCCTTGGGTTTTCTAGTATAGATAATAAGCCTTGAGTCATACATGCTCCGTTTCAAGCAGTTATGCTCGACACTGGTTTTTTTGATCTTGAAATGGATGCTATTTGATGAGTGCATAGTGTAGTAGTCAGCAAGAAACTACGAGATAAAAAAACTTATGATTATTTTCCTATCTCTGTTCTCAAACAAGCTCGACCTGCTGTGAGCGTTCCAGAAGATGATATACTTCTCAGCTTTCTCCCGAGACGAAATTTTACTCGATTCTCATTTTTAAATATAGCTGACGAAGATGAATTTAAAACCATATCTCAAAAGACAGACTTTAGAGATGCTATCGTGTTGATCTGAATCACCGCTGATGGTACCAAAGATGTATTTAGCACACCCAATGGCCAAGACTATGGAGTCTATGTGCATGCCAATACGATCAATACGATACTCCAATGATACTATACACAATATTTTAATCCCTTCATTGAGAGAATCCTCTTATTACTCTGCTTGATACTTTGATGCTATCTCAACTTTACTCGAAGCGGGTGGTCGCTCATAGTCAGCAATATTGCGGTCGTGACTATATTTTTATTGATCCTGCAACTGCTTATCTTGATCAATACCAATCTGCTTCCAAATTTTTATATAGAATTTCTACTCTGACTGCTACTTATGCTCATTGGATCAAATATAGCTAAATATATATTTGAGAACAAAGATAAGAAAAAACTCAATAGTGCGCTGTGAGAATATGTCTCAAAAGAAGTCTCTGCTGAAATACTGAATGGAACATGAGAAATAAAATTTGATGGAGAAAGTAAACGCATTGCTATGTTTTTTTCAGATATTGAATGATTTACCTCTATCTCTGAAAAATTTAGTCCGGAAAAACTCGTATTTTTCCTACGAGAATACCTGGGGCTT
>Ga0208544_10000337_pt1 | contig 38296 bp, 48 predicted proteins | sample DEB08_DNA_9_FD_184526 | JGI IMG/M metagenome (GOLD analysis project Ga0208544, IMG submission 184526) | Aqueous microbial communities from the Delaware River and Bay under freshwater to marine salinity gradient to study organic matter... | ecosystem: Environmental > Aquatic > Marine > Coastal ... | reverse complement strand
ACGACCGGCCAACGAATAAGGCCAGACGTAAATAGCATAACAGGAAGCCCGAACGGACTAATGATGAATTTGATAATCGAAAAATAACAACCAAATGAAAAAGTATTTCCTTTTCTCCCTGCTGTTAGCGTGCAGCCTATTTGCACACTCGCAGGAGATTGTTTCTGAAAACACAACCTTTCTGCCTTACCAGGATTCGCTATTTTTGGTGCGAACTGAAATTGAAACGAACACGGGAATCCCAGACGTAAACAACATTTCAGTAATTTTCACCCTACAAACCGACACGGCGGAGGTAGCTGACCAGATCGAAACGGAAGCAGCGAACGCCACTAACACCGCAGTGGCAAAGTTCAGGAATGCAATTTCTTTTCGGGGCGTACTGGCTAATTATCTGGCATCGAAAAACCTGTTGGCGTTACTTGGGGTAGACCTTGACCAAAGGATGGTTGCGCGGTACGGGGCCACAGTTGCCGGACGTTACCGAGTATTCCGAAACGATGGGACGAACTTCTTTGTAGACGTGGCGGCTAATCCTGGCAATGCTTCGGTGATGCGGGCGACAGGAACAGCAGGAGAAGGATTGTTCAATGTGCTGCTGTACGGGCGAAATATGCTAAGGATTAGCTTGCCAGCACCGGATGGCATCACTTACTTAATGTGGGATGGTAATAGCACCGAAAGGCCAATTTTGCGGCATCCTTCCTACTGGATTCCCGGTGCAATGGTAACGCTGAAGAACACCCGAATGGTGAAAACATAACCAACCAAACCACAAACACAAAACCACAAAACCACAAAACCATGCTAAAACACAGCCGCACCATCCTCTACCTCCTAGTCTTCGGACTAATCGCCCTGGTAGCCACCGAAATCATCCGCCCCGGCACCATCTTCCAGGCAAACAAACCCACTGAGAATCTCGCACAGCCCACCGCCCTGGGCCTAAGTGCAGCCTACGCCCAAGAGGAAGCCTTCGTGGGCAGCGTAGCCACATTGCCAGCATTCGCTACGCCCGACTACGTGGGCAAAGCCCGCTGCCGCTACGAATACCAGCTCACCGGCATGCTGATCCTCTCCCAGGTACTCGCAGTGCAAGAGATCGAGATCACCCACCCGGCCAGCGTGCCCGGTGGATACAAAGCCGAAGGCGGCATTGTAGTAGATACCGACCCCTGGCTGGTAGACGTCCGCATTCTAAGCAACCGCCCGCTCAGCATGCCGGAAATGCAGAGCACAGTGAAACCGCCTGCCGGGTGGTTTGCTGGCGACTGGTCGAAAGATGAACGCTACGCACCCCGCTACCGAACCATCTACCAGAACTGCGCCACCAGCTGGCCAGTGGAACCCGCCAAAGAACTGGAATAATGTACCGCTACACCATCACTATCGCTGTACTCGTGCTGCTGGCAGGCATTGCCAATGGCATCGTAGATACTTTGCAGTTCCACTACTCCACCAGCTTCGCCAAAGACTGGGATGCCAGCTACTGGAACCCAGATAAGAGTTGGGTGCAGAAGTGGAAGCAGGTGAATGGTGAGCTGGTGAAGCCGCTAACGCCTCGCTATTTTGGCAGCAGCACCTTCCTGGTATTCACCACCGACGCCTGGCACCTGGCCAAAACCAGCTACCACGGATTCCTGCGCATTGCCATGGTGATTATCCTGCTGCGCTATGCGGCGGTATACAACCAGCTGGTGCTGCGCAGGTGGCAATACTGGACGGCAGGCGTAGGCCTTTGGCTGGTGCTGGCAGGTGTGCAGGCGCTGGGTTTTCACGTATTCTACACGCTGCTTTAGCTTTTGTCCTAGTGGTGCCCAAAAGGCCACCTTATAATTGCATTATAATCAACCGAAACGTATGGAACGCTGGTTCAAATCTAACCCACTACCCCTACAGTTTGCGCCCGACAAGATCGACCGCGAAGCTGGTATTATCCGCGACGTGGTGATGGCCCAGGCCGGACCCGCCAAGGGGCATGGTGTACATTTGGAGGAAAGCTTCATCGCCAATCTCATTGCCTACGACCAGCAGAACTACAGCAATACCGGACTGAAAGCGCGCTTCGGCCACCCATCCATGAGCAATACCACCATGGGCACGCAGCTGGGCTATTTCCGCAACTTCCGCCAGGATGGAGAGAAGGCCGTGGCCGACCTGCACCTGCTGGAAAGCGCCGACAAAAGCCCCACCAGCCCAGGTATGCGCGAGTGGATGTTGAGCATGGCCGAAGAAGCCACGGACTTCGTGATGAGCAGCATCGTATTCCTGCACTCCGGCCACTACCAGTACGACCCCGAAACGGGTGCACGGGTAGAACTCGATGCCAGTATGTTTGGCGAACCAGAAGTGAAATTCCAAAACGAGCGCGTGTTCGTAGCTTTCGATGCCAGCAAAGGCGCTGCCCACTTGTATACCGACCTGGTAGAAGCTGGCGCCGCTACCGATGCGCTATTTTCGCAGCAATTCAATACCGACAAATTTGCCGTGCGCACTGTAGCCTGGCTGCAGGAGAACGACGATATACTCACCTTCATTCGCAGCAATCCGCACAAGATCATCGAGATGTGCGAATCGCTGAATATCAACCTGAATATGAAAAAGACCAAAGAGAATTTCTTCTCCTACATGGCCGCGTTTTTCACCAGCGACGCAGAGCACACGCCCGAAGTGGTGGAAACGCCCGACCTGCCTGTGGCTGAACCCGTAGCGGAATACGTAGAGCCGGTAGCCGAAGTAACGCCCGGGCCCGACACGGTAGAAGATCCTGAACCCGAAGACCGATTTGCGGCTATCGAAACTGCGCTCACTGCCCTGCAGGAAAGCAACAAACAGCTGGCCGCTGAAAACGAAGCGCTGCGCAAGAAGCACCAGGCTGCCCCAGCTACCTACCAGGTAGAAGTGGCGCCCGCTGATCGATCGCTCCGCTACCAATGTGCAACGACGCGCAGAGCAATGGGAAGGAAATAGCCCACTGCAACCTGCAATCATTTTTTTTAACCCAAACAAGTAAAAGCTATCATGGCTGAATCAATTGACCGGACTGAGCTTGCAGCGTTTCGCGCGTACGTCGAAGACCATCGCGACGACATCCTGGACATCATGCTCCGCGGCGCTCCGTCGCTGCAACACTTCACCCCCTACGCTGGGGTAATTGGCGAACTGGTGCTCGAATGGGCCGACGTGGAAGACATCGTGAAGCCCTGGGCTTGCGACTTCACCGCCGCTGCCGACCTGATTGCGCGCAAGCCGATCCGCATCCGTAGCCATTTTCAAAAGGCGGAAATGACCTTTTGCCCCAAGCAGGACTTCTACACCTACAAGGGCTACCAGGTGAAAACGAAGATGTCGGCTACCGAATACCCATTCGCCCGCTGGGCTATGGAGAAGATGGCGACCAAGATCAAGACGCAGCAGGAGTTCCAGCAGATCTTCACCGGCGACTACAGTGCTACGCCGACTACGGCGGCGCAGATGTTCAACGGCTTGCTGACGGTCATCGCCGACGACCTGGGTGCGGGTGTGCCTGTACTTACCCCTGTAACTACTGGCGCACTGATCGCTGGCACCATCATCGCCCAGATTGAAGCAATGGATGATGCCATCAGCGAGCAGTACCGCACCGAGCAGATGGGTATGTTTGTCTCTCCGGAGGTATTCAAGATGTACCGCCGGGCCTACCGCCTGGCTGCTGGTTTCCACCCGAACAACCCCGATACCGATGCGCCGGATGTGATCCAGCTCGACGGCAGCATGACCCAGCTGATCAGCTGCCCCGGCATGACCGGCAGCCAGCGAATCCTGCTCACGCCAAAGAGCAACATCTACTACGCCTACGATCAGCCCAGCGATGATTCTGTCTTCGAGATGGAGCAGGACCACCGCAACCTGGATGTATGGTGCGACTTCTGGTCGGGTGTTGGCTTCCTGATCTTCGACCCCCGTATTGTGTACGTGAACGACCAGGCGTAAGCAAGAATGAACGAGCAGCGATTCGGGCAACTGGATCGCTGCTTTCAAATCAATTTCAAAACTCAAAAGACCATCGACAATGGCTAACGATAAGAAAATTACGGTAGAAGAACAGCTGGCAGAAATGCGGGCGCTCATCACCGAGCAAGCTGGCACCATTGCCGCACTGCAGGCTTCTGCTGCTCCTGCTCCTGCTGGAAAGCCAGCAGGCGAGCCCGAGTCCGTGCCCACCGAAACCTTCACCGCCGACGGCAAGAAGTACCGCTTCACGGTAGGCAAGTACATCAACGAAGGTGTGCTGCAGCTGGCCAAAGACGCACTCAAGAACCCCGCAGAACTGGAACGCCTGGTGGCTATTCGTTCGGGGATCATTAAGCTCGTCAAGTAGGTAACCCCATTTTTTCACCAAGAAAAAAACAAAAGAGATGAGCGCATTTGACGGAACCTGCTGTGCTGCAGTAGCAGATATTGGCCGGGCGTGTGAACAACATGCCCTGGGCATTAGCACCACCATTGAGCTAATTGAAGCCTGTGACCTAACCAGCATCCCCGCTGCCGACGTCGACACCCACACCATCAGCACCGACGCGGTGGTAGATACTGGCAAGCGCTGGTATCAGTGGAAGATTGGCGGCGCCGCTGAGTTCAACGCAACCAGCAAAGGCACCAAAGGAAACCAAACCTTCGGCAACGTGCTGACGGTATTCCTGCCCCTGAGCCGCGACCTGATCGACCATACCATCAACGCCCTGCTGAACGGCGAGTTCGTGATCCGCTTCGGCGACGTGAATGGCGCTAAGCGATTGCTGGGCACCGAGCACAGCCCGGCCATGATTGCCGAAGGCGGTGTGCAGGAAGTCATCACTTCCGACACCAATGGTGTGACTGTGACGTTCGAGAATACTGGCGCTACGCCTTTGTTCTACTCGGGCGCGGTATCGTTCACCCCTGCAGTATAACCGTATGGGGAATCTACCAAAAGCACCTGGTTATAATTTTGTAGACACGAACCTCGGGCGGGTATTCTCGCGCGACCGGCTCTACAACATGGATACGATCACCGACAGCCAGATTGAACGGCTAATTGAAAAGAACCCCAAATACTGGGGCGCAAAATTTGAACGTGTTCAGGTGAAGGCCAAAGCTACCCGCAAAGCCGAAACCGAAGACACCGCAAAGACGGAAGAATCAAGTGAAGTCTAACTTCATGGGATTATGAGCGTGTTTGTACCGCAAGCCCCAGGCATTTGTCTGGGGCTTTTTTTGTCCTAATCCTGCGCGTATATGTCCATTATCATTGTAGTATGGAAGACTTGCAGACCTATCTGAATCTACCCGACACCCACCGGCTCTACAGTGCTGGCCTGGCGCTATTCGCAAAATACGCCATGGCCCAGCATAGCCAGCACTATGCGCAGCTGATCCTGGGCCCATTCTCGGGTAACCCCGACACGCTGCACCGCTGCCTGAAAGCAGCGGCCGCTACCCCGCCACCACCCGTGGCAGCGCCTACGGTGATAAGGATGGAGCAGCCAAAGCGCGCAATGAGCATGGCCCCGCAGACGTCGCAAGAGATCGACATCACCCTGGAACTGCGCAAGCTTCGTCACCAGCGGATGCAGACCAGCCAAAAGTTCCATGCCTGCCCGGACGGGAGCGAAGGCAACGCCGCACGGGCGCTGATCTGCGACCGCATAGATGCGCTGTCCAGAGAGATTAAGCGAACAGAAGACCAACTGCTGTACCTCAAAAAATACGGGCAGCTGCCGCCAGATGATGGTGCGGAAGACTTCGGACCCATGCCCACCACCATGAAGGAAGCACTGGCCGAACGGGCCCGCCTGAGTAGCCACATACTGAAAGTGGAGAAGCGACTGATTCACCTGAACACCCTGCGCCCTACCGACAAGAAGCGGGAGAAGATACCCGACGTAGAAGACAAGCTGCGGGCCCTGGTGGTCCGTAAGTCGGAGGTGCGGATGTTCATCACCATTCAAAAAAACAACGAAGATGCGACACAAGGAAGTTAAATACAAGGAGATGCCCGAGGAAGTGGCACGCATCCTTTCGCAAACAGAGCGCATCCAGGCGCACTTCAACGATCAGTACGAACTGAGCGAAGAAGATGCCAAGTACCTGGACAAGGTGAACACCGTGTTCGCCATCATCCACGGGGAATCGGATAACGACATGGCCAGGGAGAAGATCCGCGTGGTCTTCAAGATGGACGGCAACAAGCAGATCAGCGACCTGGTGAATGCTGCCCGCCTGATCTATGGCGACTTCTTCGAGATGAACCGCGACGTGATGCGCATCATCCAGGAGAAACGCCACCAGCGCACCTACGAGGCCGCCATGCGCAATGCCGACTACCCTGCTGCCGAACGCGCGCTCAAAAGTATCGACCAGCTGTATCAGCTGTATCAGCGGGGCACCGATACAAGCCGCGCCAATACCGCCCTGCCACAAACCCGCCGCACCAGCAATGTCACCGCCCTCAAGAAATTGACCGATGGCGACGAAGAAGAATAAGGCACTGCAGGAGGTAGAACTGTACTACAACCCGAAGATCCTGGAATTCCTGGACCTGGTAAAAAAGGTGAAGGTGCTGAAAGGTGGCCGTGGCTGTGGCAAGACGCGCAGCATCGCAGAAGACATGCTGGACCGGGCCTACCAATTGCCGCGGTCCCGCCACTTCGTGTTGTCGCTTACCTTCGAGGCCATTGACACCAACATCATGCCCGACGTGCACGAGGTGTTCCAACTGCACGGCCTACAGGATGGCATCCACTACGTAATCGACCAGAAGCCGCCCGACCACTTTCAGGCACCCTTCAAAGCGCTGGAAGACTACAGCCACTGCGTGTGCCTCATCAATGGCACTGTATTCCAGAAGATCAGCATGGGCCGCATCCCCAAGAAGAACAGGGGGCGAAGCTACGATGGTGGCATCATCGACGAAGCCCTGAACTTGGACGGCTGGCAGGTGCGCAACATCATCCTGCCTACCCTGCGCGGCCTGGATCGTTGGAAGGGGAACCCATACTGGAAGATGCTATCCATCTACAGCAGCCACCCGCGCACCGCAGAAGGCAGCTGGTTCATGGTATACGAAAAGCTGGCGAATACCAGCCCCAAGCTATACGGATGGGTGGAAGCTACCGCCCTGGACAACCTGGCAGTGCTGGGTGAAAGCTACATCGAAGATCAGCGCGCAAGCCTGAGCTACACCGATTTCATGATTGAGATTATGAACGAAGGCAACGTGAAAGACTTGCCCCTCCTGTTCTACTACCAGCACGACGAGAAGCGCCACCACTACGTGGCCGAAAACCTGGGTGACCTGGATGCGGATCTACCCCTGGAACTATCCTTCGACTTTGGTGGGCGCTACACCTGCTGCACCGTCAGCCAGGAACAAGGCCAGGTGGAACGCTACCTGCACGAGTTCGACACCAACGACATCACCGAAAACGAGCGCGTGACCGGCAAGGTGAAGAAGCTGCCCGACGTCGTGAAAGACTTCTGCCGCGTGTTCGCCAAGCACCCGACCCGCCAGGTACGCGTATGGGGCGACCGCACCGGGCTGAACCCACGAGAAATGGATGACGCCACCCTCTACGATGTGATTCGGGAACAACTGTCGAAGGCAGGATGGGAAGCCCAGGTGATGGTGAGCTACAGCGATAGCGCCCTGCACAAAAGCCGCTACAGCTTCATGAACACGATCTTCGAGGAAAGCATCGACGACTACCCGCGGATTCAGATTAATGCGTTCACCTGCCCCAACCTGATCGTGAGCCTGGACACCACCCGCGTGACCGAAGATTTCAAAAAGGATAAGAAGGATGAACGCAACATTAACTACAACCAGAGCTACGCACCGCACCTAACCGACACCCTCGACTACAAGATGTTCAACAAGTACTTCTACCTACTCGATGACGACTACTTTGGCGGGTTCAGTGGAATCGAAAGTGGCATTGAAACCCTTTAGGCTCAAAGCCTTATACATGGGGTAGAATACCATACTGCTTTCTTCTGCAAGATTGGAGCGGCGCGCCTTAGCTTTTTTAGCCAAATAGATTTTCAATTTCGCTTAATATCTGCTGGAAACGTTTTTTCTGTCCTATTGCAGGGCCACGGATGTCCACATCTTAGCACTATGAACGACGAATGGATTAGCATCTCGGAAGTACTGGCAGACATGGAGCGCATCGGTGATGATGGGCGCCTGCACACGTTCAGCATCGAGTTTGTGCGAGAGAACAGCAGTAGCAATGGGGAGCGCGGCAGCATCAAGCGGGTAGCCAGTGCAGCCAAGTACACCAAGCCTGGCAAGAAGGTATTCCAACCCAAGCGAGCCAACACCACCAGCTGGCAGTTCAAGGACCACAATGCCCTACCCATTCAAGACCTCACGACCGGGCAAATGCTGACCCCGAAGTGGACACACTTAATCAAATACAATGAGCAGAGGATCAAGCATTACGGATAAGGACTACATCAAGTACGACGACGATGATGTGGTGATGACCGATGGCGGCCTGGTATTCCAGTTCGAGCCCCAGCGGCAGAAGCTGGTGATGGGCACCTACACCGCACAGGGCCAGGGCAACAGTGAAATCGTATTCTGGGGCGAACACAATGCCCTACCCGAATACCGCGAGGCATTGCTATCTGAGAATACCTTCGTGCCCCAGATCATCCGCACCAAGCGGGATATTATCCTGGGTGGTGGCCTGATGGGCTACCGCGAAGTAATTACTGCAGGTGAACGTATCTTGGAAGAAGTAGCACTGCCTACCCGATTCACTGACTTCCTGGGAGAACAGGAAGAAATGTGGGGAGGCATGGAAGACCTGGCCAACGACCTGCTCAAGCATGGGCAGTACTACGTGGAGTGTATCCGCAATGGTGCAGACGAAATCGTGACCATGAAGCCACACCCAGCACGATGTGTGCGTGCGCAGAAGCAAGACACCACCGGGCGCATCCCTGCTTTCTGGTTGTCTGGCGGATGGAGCAAGGTGAACGACCCGCAGCGCTTGAGCGAAGTGAAGGAGTTGCTGCGCATCCCAGCATACAACCGCCAGGCAGAAACGCCCCAGGGCAAATTTATGCTGCAAGGAGCCGACCGCCTGCTGGGTGGCCCCTACTACTACGACCCCCACTATGCCGGATCTACTACCTGGATCAAGGTGGCCAACATGATCCCGCGGTTCCACCAAAGCAATTTGCAGAACGGGTTCAACATCCGGTACGTGATCAAAGTGCCCGAAGACTACTTCCTGCGCAGCCTGAGCGAAGCCAAGCGGAAAGACACCACCCAGGTGCAGGCACACATTGCCGCGGCCAAAAGCAACTTCAAATCTAAGATAAACAGCTTCCTGGCCGGTGCCGACAATGCTGGCCGCGGGCTGATCATCACGAAGCACTTCTACAAGCACCTACAGAAGGAATGGCCAGAATTGGAGATCGTCCCCCTGCAAGTGGATCTGAAAGATGAAGCCATGCTGAAACTCTACGAGAGCAGCAACCAGGCCAATACCAGCGCCCACGGCATCCCCCCAGTGCTGGCGGGCCTGGCTACTGGCGCCAAGATGACCAGCGGCTCGGAAATTCGGAACCTGTACAACTTCTGGCAGATTTCGGCTACCCCTGCCCCACGGAAATGCCTATTGCAGCCCTACAACCTGGTTTGGCGTTCGATGAAGCTAGACCCTACCATCAAACTAGGTTTTCGCAACATCGAGCTGACCACCACCGACAAAAACCCGAACGGGCAATCTGACCCAATCGTAAACGAATAACTATGCTGTTCAAGATCACGGACGCCAATGCTGGCCCCAATGCCCAGGTGAAGCACACCGAGTTCAAAACCTTCTACCCGGCCATCAATCGGAACATGGAATGGTGTACCATTGAACCCTTCGTGCAGCAAGCCGAAGACAGCGACATCATTCCGGCCATCGGTCTGGCGTTCTACACCGAGCTGGACGACGAATACCAGACTGATGGCACCATCGCAGACGCCACCAAAGCCTACACCTTCCGGCTGTTGCGCACCGCCCTGGCACATTATGCCATCTACCTGGCCCTGCCCCAGCTGAATATACGGGTAGGCGATGCGGGCACCAACGAAACCACCGCCAGCGACATCACCCCCGTGCGGCAGTGGGTGTTCAACATCTCGCGCTGGGAAGTGGCGAAAACCGCCTACCGATACCTGGACATGGCCCTGGCACACATGGAAAGCCAGGTGATTGCGCTCAATCCCGACTACGACACGTTTTTGAACTCCGAAGCCTACACGGAAAGCAAAGAACTGCTTATCCCGAACGCCCGGAAGTTCCAACGCTTCTACAACCTGCAAACCAGCCGGAGAGCCTATACCACCCTGCGCCCCTACATCCGCAAGGCCGAAGCTATCTACCTGAAACCTATGCTGTGCACCTTCTTCGACGAATTGAAGACCCAGCACACCACCAATACCCTGACTGCCGAAAACGCCAGCATATTGCCGCTGGTGCAGCAGCTACTGGCAGAATATACCGTGATTCTCGCCCTACCCGACCTAAACTTCGTGAACGATGGCGACGGCTGGCGGGTAATGGAAAACCAGTACGGAATGAACGAAAGCAGCAACCTGAAAGCCAGTATGCAGCAAATGCACACCCGCGCCGAACAGAATGCCGCTGCCTACGAAATACTACTGAAAAACGAGCTGTACGCAACCCTCGACGACTACCCCACCTACCGGGATAGCCCCTGCAACGAACTGACCCAGGACACCGACGGCGATGGCATCACCGACGCCGAAGAAGCAGCCTGCAACGGCGACGAATACCAGGAATACGGCGCCGTGATCCTTTAATTTTTCTAACCCTCATAAATACCCAGACAATGGCGAAATCTGATTACAAAGCCCCACTGCGGGGCATCGGCTTACTGATTAGTAAGCTACTTACCCAACTGGCCGGGCTTTTCCTGCCAAAGATTACCGACCCCGAGCAGCGCCTGATGGCCACCGGATTGCTCGAGAGTTCAAAACTCACTGTTGACGCCCTGAGCGATGCCAACCCCAACGATGGGGATCAGCTGCGCGAAATCTTCAACAAGCTGCTCAAGGTTGGACCATTCAGGCAGGGCGCACAGGCTGAACTCATTGCCAAAATTAACCAGCTCACCAACGAAAACGTGCGGGTGCTGCTGTCGGTAGTGAACAACCAAAGCTTCGTGGTAGCCGACATCCTTACTGATGCCGACCCGGGCAACACCGACCAAATGGAACAATACCTGCGCAATTTGCTGCGCGACCAGGATGGCATTGTATTTCTGCGCGCAATCCTGGGCCTACTGTTGAAAAACCAGCAGTACGCAGACACCGCAGCAGTGGTGATCATTCAGCTACTGCTCACTGCAATCGACGACGAAGGGGCCGGGGATGACACCAAAGCCCGCCTGGTCGAATTGCAGAAAGTCTACGAAAGCAGGGCGCTGGTAGCTTAGTAAGCGAAGTTTTCATCATAGGATTATGTTTTGGGCAGCCCTGGCAATGGTCAGGGCTGTTTTTTGTACTAACCCCTACCCTTTTTCGTGGCTAATTTCGTGATATGGAACAACCGTTCGACGATACCACCCTGAAAGTGCTGGAAGACGCTGGCGAATACTTCGCAGTGGAGGCGGTCGGCATCCTTACAGCTGCTATTCGGGCGCAGAAGCTGACGAATACCCGCACGCTGATCAACAGCCTGTCGGTAGAGCAGAAAAGCGACGTGGGCAGAGTAGTACACTCCCTTTCCTTCGCTTTCGAGGAATATGGCCGCCACCTCGACATGAAGGGCAAACGCTGGAACGCGCAGCCACCGGTGGCTAAGCTGATGGAGTGGATTGAAGCACGTGGGGTGGCCAGTTTTGGCGCAGATCCGCGACCCAACAAGAAGAAGCCCAAAACCGAGGAACGCCGGAAGAACGAAATAGCCTGGGGCATTGCCCGAGGCATGATGAAGCGAAAAGGACCAGCAAAAGCACGACCCTGGTACAACAACAACTTTTTCCAAGCCTTGCAAGCCCTGGAAGAACAACTGATCGTAAGCATGGGCGACAAGACCATGGAATCATTCAAAGAGGCACTATTGTGGCGCCTGAAAAGGGGCGGTGGCGCTCGCAAATATTTCTAAGATGGCTACGAGGAAAGATAACATCCAGATTGTAATCGATATTGAAGCCCAGGCAGGTATCCGGGCCTACCAGAAGCTGCTGGATGAAACCAAGCGCGTGAACCAGGAGATGCAGAAGATGAAGCGCGCCGGCAAGGAAAACAGCGACGAGTTCAAGCAGCTGCAAAAGCGCGCTGGCGAACTGAACGGCGAGCTCACCAAGCTGGGCGGGGCCGGGGCCAATATGGGCCAGCTCATCAACCGCAGCCGGGAACTGAACCGGGAACTAAAAAGCCTGGCACCTGGCACCCAGCGCTTCATCGAAGTTACCAAGGAACTTAAAGACGTAGCCCAGCGCCTGCGCGACATCCGCGACCAAACCAAGAGCGTAGGCCAGGGCATGGAGGAAGTGCGCATTGCCGGTATCCGGCTGCCAGAAGGCATGGCCAAAGGCGTGATCGGGGTGCAGACTGCCTTCAAAGCCCTCTTTGTGCTGCAGGTGCTGCAATGGTTTGCCGACCTGTTCCGCAGCATCGACGAAACCACGAAACAATTCGTAAAGCTGCGCGGCGGCATCCAGCAGTTCACCAACGCCACCGGCGACGACCTCGACGACTACACCAGCCGCCTGGCAGGAATAGCGACCACCTTCGGCAAGGATAACGACGAAGTACTCAAGGCCGCCAATGCCCTCACCAAGCAGCTCACCGGCGACTTTTCCCAGTCGCTCGACCTGATCGAAAAAGGCTTTCTGGCCGGTGCCGACCGGTCTGGCGAATTCCTGGACAGCCTAAGCGAATACCCTGCCTTTTTCCGCGAAGCACGCCTTTCTGGAGAAGAAATGATTGCCGTGCTGGCGCAAAGTGCCCAGGAGGGCGTATTCTCCGACAAGGGCGTCGACCTGGTGAAGGAATTCACCCTGCGCGTGCGCGAAATGCCCAAGGCCACCAAAGCAGCATTCACCGCCATCGGCCTGGATAGCGCGCAAGTGGCCAAAGCCATCGATGAAGATGGCATAGGTGGTGCCTTCACCATGGTGCAGAAACGCCTGCGCATGCTGGAAGACGATTCGCCAGCCGTAGGGCAAGCCCTGGCCGACATCTTTGGCGGGCCCGGTGAAGATGCCGGTATCCAGTTCATCAAGCAGCTCGACCTCACCGACGATGCCCTCAACGGCCTAATCGACAGCAGCAACACCTATACCGCCACCCTGATCGATCAGTTGGACGCCAACCAAGACCTGGCACGCGCGCAGAACGATGTGGCCAAAAGCTTCGAGGATGCCTCGGGTAGCCTGAGCATCTACATTACCAGAGTAAAAACGTTCCTCTACGATACCGCTGCACTCGTGCTGCAGTTTTTCGAGCAACTGCCGGCCACTGCTAAAGGCGTACAGGCAGCCATGCGCCAGATCGGGCAAAACATCAGCAACTTTTTCCAGGGCCTGGTGCTCGACCTGCGCATCTTGGTGAAGCAGGCCGAAAAGCTGAACCCTTTCGGAAAAACCAGCGAGCAGCTGAACCAGGAAATTGCCGCCCTTCGCGTGCAGCGCAACCAACTGAGCGAGGAAGGCATGAGCGCTGCCAAAGCCTACCGCGAAGCCTACCTGGAAGAAATGAAAGATGTGGAGGTGAGAAAAGAGGTGGCCAAAGTGCTGGCCCCGCCACCAGACGATAAGACCATCCGCACTACTGCCAAAGCCACCGCCGAAAAAACAGCCGAAATAGAAGCCGAAGAACTGGCCAAAGCTCGCGCAGCACGGGCAAAACAGCCAGGTGTAGTGGCAGCACTGGGCACCACCTCCCCCCCTGCCAGCGTGGCCAGCACCGGCGAATCGGAACAAGACATTACCGCCCAGGAAGAAATACTGAAAAACAAGTTCCTCCGGGGATTGGTCACCGAACAGGAATACGAAGACCGACGCTACCAAATGCAGCAGGAAGCCTACACCCGCAGAATGGAATTCCTGAAACAGCAGTTCGGCGAAGAAAGTGCCGCCTACGTCGCCCTGGAAAACCAGAAGCTGGAAGCCCAGCGCAACTACGAGCAGCAACGCCAGGAACTTACCCGACGAACCGAGCAAGTGCGGCAACAACTGAGCGAGAAAGGGTTCCAGTCGCTGAGCCAACTCACCGGTGGGGTGATCGCCTTGCTGAAAAGCGAAGAAGGCGAACGCAAGAAGAATGCCACCGCATTGAAGGCGTTTTCCATTGGCAAGGTGCTGATAGATACCCGCGAAGCCATTATGGCCATTATCAAGAACGCCGAAGCCAACCCGGGCAACATCCTTTTCCCTGGCCTGAGCAACATCATTGCCGGTGCGAAAATCGGTGGCGTGCTGGCCCAGTCGGCAGTAGCCGTGAACCAGATCCGCAAGCAAGGCTTCTACGATGGTGGATTCACCGGCACCAGTGGCCTTTTCCGCGACAACAACAACCGCAAGGTGGTAGGAGCCGTACACGAAAACGAATGGGTAGCCCCCGCCTGGATGACCAGCCACCCACAAGCCGGGCAGATGATCGGGATGCTCGAAAACATGCGCAAACGGGGCTACCAGGAAGGTGGATTCGCTAACTTTGCGGGCTCTACTACCCCAGGCAGCAGCGGTCCCGACCTCAACTTCCTGAAAGATGCGGTGCAACAACTGGCCCGCAGCCAGAGCGAAATGACCGAAACCATCAAGCGCAAGCAGTTCAGCGTGATGACTGGCCAGGTACGCGACGCGCTCGACGAAGACTATCGCCTGGAACGAAACGCAAGTTTCTAGCCAGGTCAACGAATTTCCCCCTACTTGCTGTTTTTCATGATTTGGTATCCGAAGCCCTGGTGCACCGCCGGGGCTTCCCTTTTCATATCCCCGGAAAGTCGCTACGCAAATTCCCCACATCACGCACCCCCATCTGGCGCAGGTACTTATCTGTTTCATCCAGCGAGTGGTGGCGCAGCTGGATCTGCAACTGCTTCACCCCGATGCCCGCTTTGATGGCCATCACCGCGCCGGTATGCTTCCAGGAGTAGAGGCAATAGTCTGATCCGAATTTGAGCCGCCGCAAAATATCCCGATGCCGCTGCGACATGGTATTCCGCCCGATCGGCTTTCTGGGATCGTGGCAGCCGGGAAAGATGTATTCGTTGGGGCCCAGATCGTAGACGAACGACAGCGCTGGCATGAAGGAATCGGGAATGGCCACGTACTGGGTTTTCTTGTTCTTCGAGTGGGCGCCACGGATAATGATCTCCCTGTCCTGCAACATGATGTCGCCCGCCTTGAGGGGTGGCAGTTCCCGCGATGGCCGGATGAAACAGTAGAAAACAAACTGGATGTAGAGCCAGAGCTGCGGATCGCAGGCGCTAATCTCGTCGCGCAGGCGGGCTACCTGGTGGGCCTGGAAGAACCGGGCAGGCGTCTTGATCGTCTTCACCGGCTCGATGTTGATGAACAGGTTGGGCCGATCAATGGCGTCGCAGATTTTCGACAGCCATTGCCGGTACACATTGTAGGTGGTAGTGTGGCGGGTAGCGCCAACGTGGGCGAAAAACTCCTCCATCGCTACCCTATCCAGCTGCCGGCCATTGAGCCAGGTGAAAAGTTGGTTGGCAATACCCACCACGTTGGTGATGGTGCTGGCCCGGCAATGTGCCGCCATGCCCTGGATGTGGTCTTCCACCTGGCACTGGTCCACCGTCTTCACCGGCGTCAGCTCGTTGGCCAGCGACTGCGCAAACTGCTCCGCCAGCACGAGCCGGCCTTTGTACGAGGTTTCCGAATTGATGTTCCCGTATTTCCGCTGCCGCTTGCCGGCGTCGTACCATTCCACGAACCACTTCTTACCGAGGTCTTCCGGAGCGTACAATTTGAAGGTACGCCCCTGAAAGGCAAAAAGTTTTTTTTCTCCTAACATGCTCAAAGTTGTTAGGAGGTCCGGTGAATCTGAACCCGTAGACAAGCCGAAACCCGGTTATTGTCTATGGACACCCGCAACCCCTTGGAATTGCTGGGATTTTTTGAAATTGTGCCCAGAACAGGATTCTACCCCATTCACCGTACCCCCTTGGTTTTCAATCTATTGCTATTGGCCGTAGACAACGTTTTGTCTACGGCATTGTCTACGCTATCCGACACAAAAAAGCCCACCGATATGCGCATATCGGTGGGCTAAAAGATGTGTGTGTGTAGTAGGCGGATCTACTTGTCTGTTCGCTCTAGCTCCTCTCCATACCGTTTTTGTAATGCGACCAGTAATTTTTCCCGACAGGCTTTTTCGTTTCGAATAAGCTCGATCAGTATCAAAATCAATAGGGGATTCATACAATTCAGGTTTAGAACGAGATAAAAAAAGAATATGTAATAATAAATTCAACATCTCATATATTGTATTTTTTTCTAATGCTTTGTACTGCCGCTGGCGAAATCTTTTCCAGCTCGTCCATCAATCCTGGAATATCCTTCTCCTGCGCGATCTTCGACCGCATGTTTTCCAGCTCACGTTGGTACATGCCGATGATGTGTTTCATATCCACGTCGATGAGTTGCTGGTTGGGCTGCTCTACCCCTTCTTTGGCGAGGTCTCGCATGACAAGATCGTTGGCCGTCACATTGAAAAACTCCATGAGTTTGATCAATACACTATAGCTTGGATAACTCTTGCCATTTTCATAAGCACTGACCTGAGACGCAACCACTCCAAGTTCCTGCCCAAGATCATTTAAGGTTAGTTTTTTGCTAGTTCTTAAATAGCGAATATTGTCCCCTACTGCCATTTTCGTTTTATTTATAAAAAAATCACTTGTTAACTTGTTTTTTCACTTAAATTGAAATACTTTTGTTACATCAATTTAGGAATTCAAATTTAATCAAATTAATAACGATATGACCACATCTCCGCGGCTTACTCCTTTACAAGAATGGAAACGTAAGAACATGACCGAGGCCATGAAAGAAGACCTTCTCCGAGATTTGCAATGGACCCCATATACTATGACGACTAGGATCAACCTCACGTCACGTTGGACCTTCGACGAAATACAGAAATTTGAAATGGTAGCCGGCTGTAAAAACGGCACCATCCTAAGCCTGATTCCTCAAGTACTCATTCGACTGAGCGAGGAGACAGCATAAAGAATCATGGGATTACAATTTGTTAGTTAATGCTTTTATACCGAGCCATCAGCGGCTCGGTTTTTTACAAAGTAAAAACGAGGAGGTCCCCGAGCCTAGTCCAGCCGAGCGAGGATATAAGAGGCAAAGCGAGGGGATTTCTTCACCAACTTCAACATTCATAAAAACAGCGAAGCCGCCTTGCTCTCGTACAGCAGGCGGCTCCTAAAACAAATTCTAATGAGTAACAAAGGTACAATTATCGAACGAGAAAAACAACGGGCAACCAGCAAAGCCGCCGACCGCGACAGCTTCATCGCCCGCAACTACGGATTATGGGTGATGGTAGCTTTTGTGGCCTACCCCCTAGCCTCTTGCCTCTCTGCCTTCACCGAGGGTAGCAACGTATACTTCCGCATTGCCAGCAGTGGCGCACCTTGGATACTCGTAGTCCTGGTCGTTGCCATTGTTGTCACCCTGATTGAAGTACTGAGCTATACCCTTGGCAAAGGCGCAATCGACGACATGCAGGCCGGGGTATTCTCCGGAGACGGTGCCGACAAAGGCATGTTCGCAGTGAAGGTGATCGGCTTCCTGGCCATCATGGGCTTTTCGGTGTTCCTTTCCATCAATGGCGCTCCGCTCCTGAACGAGAAGCTGCGCAAAAGCTACACCCCTGCCGAAGCCAGCTTCGTGAATGTGGACAGCATCAACACTGCCTACAACACTGCCCTCCTACCCCACCAGGAAAACATCAAGCACATGCAGCAAACCAAGTGGAAAGGCAGCATCACCCGCGACGCAAACCGCAGCATCATGCAAAGCCAGAAGATGATGGCTATGATTGAGGAACGCCGCACGGCGGAATTGTCGGCGGCTACCGACCGCAATACGGTGATCCGCAGCGAATGGGAAGATGAAACCAGCACGAACAGCAGCTACGCTATGGGCTTTGCGGGCCTGGGCGAGATCATTAAGCTGTTTTGCCTCATCTTCATCGGCATCTACGACCAGGGCTTGAGCAAGGAAGCAGCTGTATTTGGTGGCAGCGATGGTCCCGACCGAACTGGCCGAGATGGTGGGCAGCAAGGAAGCGGCCAATCGAGGTACTTCCAGATACCCAACAACAGCCCAGGAAACAACCGGGCACAAGCCGCCTACCCTACCTCGGTGCAGCCTATTGGCTTCTTCCAGCGGGCCACAGTGGAACCAGCCACCAGCACCCAACCTGCCGCAGGGGTAGCTAATGTTAGCTACACACCTACAAACGAAGAAATGGAAGGAGACTACCCGATAGACCTCCTGAAAGAACTTCGCTTCTACGCCGACGCAAAGCGGCAGTACGATTGCTACGAATCCAACACCCGCATCGGTAGCGATACCAAAGTCAAGCGGCAAGAACAGTTTACCCGCCGCATGAACCATTCGCTGACGCGAATGAAAGATATGGGATACCAGCCCCGACTGGTGAACAGAACCTGGGAGCTGATCCCACTGAATTAGATTAGGGTTTTTAGGTGTTTTTTATTCCCCCGGGCGGGGAGGTGAGAGCCCCCGCCCGTTTTTTTGAGAGCCAAGAGAGGCAACCCAAACAAGGCACAAGGGCTATTCCCGCCTTCACATACATCCAACATACCAAGCTGAATCACGGTAGTATCTGTCCTATGCGATAGATGTCCTACCAATTACATTGCTACCCGGCATGATCTGAGGGGTAGGAGAGCACTGTCCGATTGGAGGCCAACGCTTTTCTATTGCTATTGATCATCCGGCTGGGGAATGGGTACGATGCCCGTTCCCCACTTTTTCCAAAGAAGAAAAGACACGATGATGATAGCAAACGCCAACGAGATCAAAGATAGCCTCAACATGGAGGAGGCTTTGGTATGCCTGGGCCACCAGCTCAACCGCCAGCGTCGCACCACTTGCCCCGTCCACGGTGGCACCGATGCCAACTTCTCGGCAAAGAACAACTACGGCACCTGCTTCTCGCATTGTGCTGGAAAAACTTGGTCCGTCACCGACCTGGTGATGGAAGTCAAAAACCTTACTTACCCCGAAGCCCTGGAATGGATTGCCTCACAATCTAAAATTAATGTACAGTACCAGGGCGGCGACCGCAAAGAGCTGATCGAAGCAGCTAAGCAGGAGCGCGACCGCAAGGAAGAACTCTACCTGGCCAACGAAGCAGCCCTGGAACGCTACGAGAATGGTGCGGTGATCGAGTTCAAAGAACGATACCACTTTGACGGGAGAGATTGGAGCGGCGAAACCATCAAGGCGTTCAGGCTTGTGCAGTCGCCCAACGACAACGTGCTGGCCAAACAAACCACCATCAGCAAGGCACTGCTGCAGGAGCTGGGCCTGATTAAGCACAGCGAAACCAAAGACATCTGGTACGACTTCCTGCGCGACCGAATTCTCTTTCCCATCTTCACCCACCAGGGTAGGGTGGCAGGCTTCACCGGGCGCAAACTGAGTACTGCACACCCCGACAGCGCCAAGTACAAGAACAGCCAGGAGAGCCTGGTATTTGAAAAAAGAAACCTGCTGTATGGCATCTGGCAAAACCGGCGCACCATCCAGCAGGTTGGGGCCCTGCTTTTTGAAGGCATGGCCGACGTGGTTACCGCTTACGACTACGATGTTCGCCGCGCTGTAGCCACCGGTGGCACCGCGGTAACTGCTGGCCAATTGAAGCTGCTTAAGCGCTACACCAACACCGTGACAGTGATGATGGATGGCGACGACGCCGGCTATAAGGCTGCCCGCAACGCGGTAGAAGAAGCCATTGCCATCGGGCTGCGGGTGCAGGTCTGCTTCTTCAACGAGCCTACAGCCGAAGACCAGGAAGCAGGCATGAAGCGCTACGACCCCGACAACTTCCTGCGCCGCTACGGCAAAGCTGCATTCGAGGCAGTGGTGGAGGAGCAGAGCCAGGACGGGTTGATGTGGCGCGCGATGGAGGAATGGAACGACAAAGACATCTTTCGCCAACACGCTGCCGTGAGCCTGGCCGGGCGCATGATCAGCATGCTCGACGAGGAAATGCTGCGCGACCATTATCAGCGCGAGCTGCTCACCACCAACTACTTCGGCAAGGTGCACAAGAATGCCCTGGAAGACGCAGTGAAGGCCGAGCTGGAAAAGCGCATGCGCGACAACAACAAGCCAGACCTGAGTGCCCAGCAGCAAAGCGACATTAAGAAGTATGGCCTCTACATTAAGAACCACCAGTACTGGGTGTCGGGCGACGAGGATATGGAAGGTTACCCGATCAGCAATTTCTCGGTGGAGCCGGTGATGCTGGTGGTAGGTTCCGCCAAGTCGGAGCGGCGGGTGGAGATTAAGAACATCTATGGCGCCAAGTTCACTGCCAATATTGATAGCGACAGCTTTGTGGAAATGACTGCTTTCCGCAAGGAAGTGGAACGCCGGGGCAACTACCTGTTCCTGGAAACCTTCCGGCCTGAGCACTTCACCAAAGTGAAGCGGAAGCTGTACGATGAGATGAAGGTATGCTACCCCATAACAACCCTGGGCCGCCATGCGAAGAAAGATTTCTATGCCTTTGTGAATGGTATTGTCGGGCCTGGTGGCCAATTCATTGAAGCCAGCGAAAACGGAATTGTGAATTTCGACGACGCCAAGTTCTTCCTGCCCGCATTCGCCAACGACGACGATACCATGTTGAGCGACGACGAAGACAACAGCTACGAATCAGAGCAGAACTTTATCTACATCGATACCATCAAAGCGCCATCGTTCACCGAGTGGTCGGCCATGATGGCCACGATACACGGCGAGAACGGCATGATGGGAGTGGCCTGGTACTTGTCGGCCTTGTTCCGCGACATCATCTACGACCGCAACGACTGTTTCCCACACCTCAACTGTTTTGGCCCTCCGGGTTGCGGCAAGTCGTTTCTGGCTTGGTCCTTATCCTACATGTTTGGCCATGCCCGCCGACCTTATAACCTGAACGATGGCACCAACGTAGGTTTCTTCCGCCGCATGGCCCAGGTGCGCAACGGGGTAGCCTGGTTCGACGAGTACAGCAACGACATCGACTTCAAGCGGGCGCAAGGTCTTAAGAACGCTTACGACGGTGCAGGCCGGGAAAAGGGGGTAGCCACTACCGACAACCGCACGGTGACAACCAAGGTGAACAGCGGCCTGGTGATCACCGGGCAGGAGCTGATGGTGCAAGACATTGCCATGTATACCCGCTGCATCACCTGCAGTTTCCCCGACGTGAAGCGCACCCAGGAACAGCTGGACGCAGGCGATGCGCTGATGGCCTTGCAAAAGACCGGCTGCTTGTCGCAAATAACGGCGAAGATGCAGTCGTACCGCGAGATCATCAAGACCGATTTCGACGAAGTATACTACGACGTAAGGGGCCAGCTGAAAGGAATGGTACAGGGCAAAGAAGTACTGGACCGCCTGGTAAACAACTACGCCGTGGCCTTATCTACCGCGTTCATCATCGACCGCTGCGAGCCGCTGGGCTTCAAGTTTGCCGACCTGCTGGAATTCTCGCTACAAAACCTACTGTGGCAAAGCAATAGCATCGGGCAAGAAGACGACCTGGCCGTTTGGTGGGATACCCTACAGTACTACATTGCCAAGAACGACCTTCTGCACAACGACGACATCCTGGTGCAGGAGATGCGCACCCTGAAAGTCAGAGATTCAAAAGGCAAAGAAACCGACACGATAGAGATCAGCTTTGAGGAAGACCGCAAGGTGCTGTTCCTCACCATGACCAAGAGCTTCCGATTCTACAAAGAGCAGATCCGGAAGGAGGGGGGCAAGAGTGGCCTCAACAAGGAAGCCATCCGCTACTACCTGGCAGGATCACCTGCCTTTATCGGGGATGTAAGAGCCAAGAAGTTTGCCGGAACGGCCAAGCGCTGCATGGCTTTCGACATGACCCGCATGAACTTTGATCTGCCGATCAGTACCCACGTAGAATACGAGCATTAAGGCTTTGGGAAAGTGTTAAAATTGTTTTAAACAACAATTGTTAAAACTTTCTGTACCTGGTTTTTCAGCTGTTTTTTGCAACCGATAGAAGGAAGCCCAAAAAGCCCACAACCGCCCATAACCGAATGCAACCAACAAAATTTAATTCTTTAAAAAAGTTAATCAATTGAAAACCAAGCAAATAACAAAAGTAACCTATTGCCGATCGGTTGTGTTTGGGGGTGTTTTCGGTTGTGGGCTGGTTGTGTTCTGCATAACCAAACACAACCGGGTTGCATTTGAACACAACCGTGCAACCGAAAAAACGCCAAAGTTGTGTTTTCAACTAATTGTAAATCAATAAATTAACTCCGGTTATGGGCGGTTGTGGGCTTTTTGCCAAAAACACAACCCTGCCTCAGCCACGAAAAAAACGCAAAATGAAAATGTTTGAAGTTCAAACTCAAAGCGGGCGCAAATTCCCGGTGATCCGCCGCAAGCAAGGCGCCATGGAAACCGACGAATGCCCATACTGTGGCGGCACCCACATACACGGCACGGCACCAGGCCACCGCATTGCTCACTGCACCAACAAAGCATTGGAGCTGAACGTGGATGGCGAGCGGCTGACGCCGTTTGATGGGTACATCATTGTTCATTATTAATTCACCAAAAATATCATCAACCATGAAAATCAGCAACGAACGCAGAATTAGCGAGATCAAAGAGCTGCAGGCAAAAGTGAGGTGCGAACCCGGCACTGATGCGTACAGCCGCGACATCCGCCTGGCCATCCTGCAGGAACAGATAGATCTGCTGCAATTACTCGAAGGCCAAATCATCAGCGTCAACATGCTGATGGATATTCTTCGCGCCAAAAAAAGCGAAACCGTGAACCGGCAAATCCGCCTCCTATGATCCAGCAAGACATAAACCCCAGGGTGCAACTATACGCCGACGAATCTGGCTGCATCCTGCGCATCTTCAAAGACGTCACCAGGAAGGGGGGGTACATGGATGTGCCAGTTCAAAATCCCCGGATTCCTCACTCAGTTGCTGCGTTCGTTTCAGAGCGCGACAGCTGGGATCTATTGAAAACCCTGAGCAGCTATTTTGCAGCTCGCAAAAAATGCAGCGTAATATGAAAAATTTAACAGATGAATGTTTTGTTTTGAGAACCGACGAAGGCCGGTACTTCTACAGATTCGGAAACAAAAGCAGAGTAATGACAGCCTATACATTGGCCGGGGCAAAGATGTTTAGCGCGGATGATAAGACCAAAATAGAAGCAGTCGAGAATAAGCTGCACCAGAAAGGCAAGAACTTTGAAAGGGTGACTATTTCTTCAATCGAAGGACTGGTAAGAGGGCTTATATCTGACTTCCCACCATTTGCATCATCAGTGAAAACCCTCCTTCCTTCTATTTGGGTAGGGCTAGAGAAAAATGGCGAAGTCTAAATCTAAACATCTTAAAAATACCATAACCATGGCAACAGTAACAATCATCACCGGGCCAGACAACACCCCAAAAGCAGCCTACGCCAATGCACTGACCGGCTTGAGCTTCGTCGAGCGAATCATCCCAATGGAGGAGTGGCCTTACTACACCTACGAAGAAGACAGTGGCACCGCCTACATCGCAGAAAATTTGGAGCGCGATGCCATCATCAACCTGATCAACTTTGCGATGGCCTGGCCACAAGATGTGCAGGTGATCATCATCACCAGTTTCCCGGTACACAGTATCGACTTCGCCGAAATGCCTGGGAAGGTGACGGCGGTAATTAAGATGGTAGATGCCGATTAAGCGCAGCAACTACCCGCCAGACTGGCCACACATTGTGGCCAGGATAATGGAGCGGGCCCAGTACATGTGCGAAAGCTGCGGCGTGCCCCGCTACGCAGTTGGCTACCGGAGCGGGGAAAATAAAACGATGAACACCCTCATAGTGGGGGAGAACTACCGCGAAGCGAACGAGCTGCGCCACCGGATACAAAGGGCCATGGGCAGGAAGATAATCGTGATCCGCCTCACCACCGCCCACCTGAACCACGACGAATGGAACCCCGCCGTGACCGATGCCGACCTGGCCTGCTTCTGCGAGAAGTGCCACCTCGACCACGACCGGAAAGACAACCAGCTGCGCAAACAGTATGGGAAGCAGTACAAGCGACACCAATTATCAATTTTCAAGTGAAATTCAAAACAATTCTAATGAACGAAGCAAAGAAAAGCCCACTCGAAACCTTCAAGACCGTACTCTTGCTGGTAGTAGCAGTTTGGCTGGTGGTAACCACCTGTGAAAAGAAGACACCCGAAGGCCCCCCCGACACCGACACCGCAACCGTGGACCTGTCGGCACTGACCGACGTCCGGTTCTTACGCAAGCTGCCTGGCGAGAACTACCTGGGCGCATCGGTGAACCAGCCCGAATTGGTAGCGCTCCGCAAAGCTGGCATCCGCACCATCATCCGCCTGAATGGTGACACCCAGTCCGATCGGGGCTACCTGAGCATACAACAGGAGGCCGAGCTGTGCCACGAGCTGGGCATCCGATTCTATTACCTCAACATCGAAGGCAACATCGAGCAGTCTGGCGAAGTAGTGAGCAACCTCATGAGCACCGGCAACACCTTCGTGCACTGCCGCAACGGGCAGCACCGGGCACCGGCCATGGCGGCGGCGTACCTGCGGCGGCTGGATCTGCCTCGCGGCGAAATACTGCATCTGGTAGGATGGAACAAGCTGGCGCTGAATCCCGGCAAGTACGAGAAGTACACCGTGGTGCTGCCAGTACAATAGATATTTAGAGGGGTAGTTTGGATTCATTTTTTCACATTCCTGAGTACACTATGGTAAGACCGGTTGGCCCCTCGCCGGTTCTTTTCTCAAAACCGTAGGTATTATTGGAATCCCTACCGATCGAATAGTGAAACAGTTTTTTGAAAACCTAAATGCCTGCGCTACCTGGGTGCCCTGAATTGGGGATAGGGTGGTGGGGGTTAGTTTGAAACAGTGGTTTTTGTGGAATCCTGCCCTGTTTTAGTGGGGTAAATGTTAAAATTACGCCTTTCTGCGTAAATAAACAGGGAAACACTTGCATTATAACGCAAAGGTGCGTAATATTGTAGGGTAATCGGGAGACAAACAAACCCGGTGAAAATAAAAAGACAATGTTTTACGCACACGAAGGAAGCAGTAGTGACAACGGATTTTGGACAAGAGGAGAAGCGCCTATCCGATCTTTCAAAGCATTTGATACGAAAGCCGAAAGAGCCGCCTACCAAGACAAAATTTGGAAGGAGAGCAACGGCGAAAAAAATGTAATTTTTTGCACCGCAGCTTTTGTGCGGGAGTTCTACCCCCGGCCGTATGTTGTTGGTAATGACGTTTACCCAAACCGCGACACATACATTTACTGCACCGAAATGGAAGCCCAATGAACTTAACCGACCTCATTAAATTCGTTGGCCCGAGCGAAAGCAGCCGGGCCAACAATCGGCGGCCAGAAGATGGTAGCCGGTTTTTGTCCACCCTCTTAAAGAGAATTATCCAGATCGACCGCATTGCCGCCCATGCTGGGCTGGTTATTGTAGTCGAAGAAAACAAAGCAATGAAGCAGCAGATAGCAGACCAGTACAATGTGCCCGTAGATCGGGTAGGGATCAAAAACGGTGTAGTAACGCTGGCGATTGATGCCTACGGCCGCCCCGAGTATACCATAATTGGGGAAATCAAAGCGGGGCAATTCGTGGCTTTGCTTTCTCCGGAAGAAATTTAATTCACATCAAAACCAGCTAATTATGAGCAATATTAAAAAGTGGGTAATCCATGCAATATTCAGGTGCCACGTTTGTGAAAAAGAATGGCAAGACCATACTAATGCCAGGAAAAAAGCATACGAACACGCCAAGGCAACCGGCCATAAAGTTACGGGCGAAAGTGCCTGGGCTATTCATTACAACTAAAACCAGGATTATGGAAAAATTGATATACATATCCGAAATAATGATCGCCATTACGGTGGTGATCTTTTGCATAGCAAGGCTACTCCACAACTACAACCTCGCACAGCGGCGGCACACGCATTAATTCACATCAAAAACAAGAATTATGAATCTCGATTACGTAAAAAATCAAAGAGGGCTGCCATTTGTAAAAAGAGGAATGCGGGTGGAGCTTTCCTACCAAGGGAAGACCAAACAAGGACTCATTACTGGGGGCAATCAGTCCGGGAACTTACAAATCAAGTTCGACGGAGAAAAGAAAACCCAAAACTGCCACCCCAGATGGGCTATGACTTATTTTGCAGATGATGGAAGAGTCATAGAATCATTCCCCGAATAATTAACATCAAAACCAGGATTATGAATGAAGTAAAAGCAGATTAAAGAGTTTTTGAACTACGGGCACAGTATTGATAACCAGGGCGCGATAAAGTAAGTCGCTCACAAAACTAAAGTAAGATGAGAGATTGTAAAATAACCGCAACAAGTCTAGGTTGCGGCCACAAAGTAGTAAAGGGGTTCGGTGGCGACCACCACGTAACTCAACTTGGCGGGTTACGTGACACAACCAATACCCCGATATGGGCAAAGGTCTGGATGAGTAAAGTCGGGTTCATTTTTAATGAAGATCAATCTTTGGCGGCGCACATAAATAGCAGCGCCGCCAATAATGCAATCGCCGCGCTTATTGAAATGGGGGCGACTGTCGAGAATAGGGATTGTTTACAATCTGGCGGCGAATACGCAACCGTTTACGTCAAAGTGGCAGGCGAGGAGATTATCTGCGAGAACGCGGGAGGTTACTACTTTGACGTAAACAAAAACGAAGCAGTTTTTGGTGGAGTTTTGAGTATCTTATCGCCTAAGCTGGTGTAGCGGCTGGTCAGAGGATTAATTAAGAACAACAGGGGCCAGCAACTTTTCACGGGCGATATTGCCCAGATTCTTGTTATGGCGATTGCGCTGGCCCCTTTTCAAAACCTTTTCATCATGCCACAAATCAAAGTCTGCATCGATCCGCAGTGTGGGCAGGTAGCTCACAACTGCGATAAGAAGGAAACCCGCTGCCGGAACTGCGGGATGATCCTGGTGGCCATCAACGAGAAAACCTACCTGGCGAAATTCGCCGATGAGTTTTTCCAGATCGACCACAATACCGACGAGCTCACCAGCGCAGTACTGATGGGGTACAACATCCCAGAAGTGGACATTGAACCATTGGTGCAGGCCGTTATGCAGTGCCTGCGCAAGGCTGACCAGGAAATGGTTCCATTCCATACCCCCAATTCCGCAATTCGGCGAATCGTAGGACGTTCTGAGAACGATGCGGTAATGGAATTGGTACTGGCCGAATTGGAGCGTAGGGGAGTAGTAGAATACACAACCAGCCTGCACGCTAGTTGTGGGAACCTGTATACCGACCTGGTGGTTACCGAATCGTTTTTCACCGAGTACTGCCGTAGCGGCGAACAACTCAAACTACAATTCTAATGCAACCCAACCCCACCCGCCGCGCAGCCGCCACGGCATCCATCCTAATCGAGCAGCACCAGCGCATCGCCAAGGAGCGCAAGAAAACCAAAGCTGCCAACCGGGCCGCCAAGAAAGCGCGCAAGAAGTCGCGCAAGAAATAACCCAACAGCCTCGCACTTTGCGGGGCTTTTTTCGTCTTAACGAGTAGGGGATAGGTTAATCTATCTTTGGTTTGTCATCCCCGTGAACATTAAGAATAATCAAATACCCTACGGGAGACATGAGAGAGCGAAACCATACCGGGAACGAAACCGCCACCGGAGAAATGAATCTAACCGAATTGATCAACCAGTTGCTGCTTGCTCACGGATGGAAGGCTGCACTTAGCCTTATCCTTTCATTTGTGATGTCCAACGTGATACCGATTGCGCCTTTCCTGGCGCTGTCCAGTTCGTTGGTGGTATGCGACTTCGTTACCGGGCTTACTGCCGCCTACGTGAAAAACGTGGGCATCACCAGCCGCCGAATGGGGCGAACGGTGAACAAGGTCATCTTCTATTCCATGGCTATCATCATGGTGAATGCGGTGGAGCGGGTATTCTTTTCGAGTGCCGACTACCTGGTGTACCTCACCAGTGCCTATATCGCGGTCATCGAATTGTACAGCAACCTCGAAAATATTGGCCGCATAACGGGCACCGACATCCTATCGGCAGTGCGCGGTGCGGTGGATAGCCGCCTGGGTGCCCTGCGGCAGAAAGCAGAAAAAAACGACGACGACAATGATAGAGGCAACGATCAGGATCAGCCTGCCGGATAAGATCTACATTCGCTTACTGTGGCTGTTCAGCACCAGGCGCTACCGCTTGCGCCTGCCAGAAACCTGGGAGGAAGTACCCCGCAAGAAGCTCAAAAAAATATTCACCGCCCTGATGCAGCAAGGCCAGCACGATGAAACCACCGTGCGCCTGCTCATTCTGCGCGCCCTGTTGCCGGTGCCCAGCTGGTTGTTTTTTCGCCTGCCCTGGCTCGACATTGTAGAGAAACTGGAACCTGTCGTCGTTTGGTTCTTAGTCACACCGATTGCTGCCCCGGTTTTGCCTACTGTGCGAACCGGGCGGCAGCGGTGGCGACTACCGGCGCCAGCTGCCCGCGACCTGTCGCTGCAACAATACCTGGCCATTGAACAGGAGTGGGGCAGGATGGCCCGCGGCGAAAACGACATCCCCGCACTCCTGGCCACCATCCTTCGCCCCGAAAACGAAGCTACCCACGAAAGTCTGCACGGCACCGGCCTATTGCCTGGCGCTACCCGCCCGGCGCTGCGGCAGTGGGCCATCATCCTGGCCAAGCTGCACCCAGCCTGGGTGTATTACGTGGTGCAATACTGGGCTGCGCAGCGCGAGGCATTGCAACAGCAGTACCCCGCCTTCTTTTCGGGCAAGGGCGAGAAGGAAGGCCCGCTCGACTGGGAAAGCATCCCTGCCCGCATTGCCGAAGCTGGGGTATTTGGCCCAGTGCACCAGGTACTACTCACGCCTGCCCGCACTTACCTGGCCTGGGCCAATGCCCGCCAGCAAGACGAAGGCCAACAAAACCAAACCGGACTGCAGGAGCTGATCCGGGCCAACCACAAAAAGTTCGTAGCGTAATGAATATAACGACCACCCTCGCAGAACTCCAAACCTACTTCCGCCAGCTGGGCGACCGGCACCCGGGCATCAACGAGGTGGTGATCGGCGACAGCGAAGAAATAATGAGCGTAGACCGCAGCAAGCTGAACTACCCAGTGCTGTGGATCGAGACACCCCGCGTAAGCTGGGAATTCCTGGACAACCCCCGACGCTACTATTCCCTGGTTTTCGTGGTGCTGGAAAACAGCCCCACCGACGCCTGGCAGCACCAGCAATACCTACTGGACAAAACCCTCACCATCACCGAGCAGCTGTTGGCGAAGATGCGCGACGACATGAATGATCAGCTGATCTTCGTGGACACGGCCAGCGCGCAGAGCGATGCCATACTGGGCTACGGCCACGACCACGACTATGGCTGGCGCACTTCATTCCGCGTGCGCAGCTACATGAACAGCTGCGCCAGCACTTGCTTATGGGAAACCGCTTGCCCGGTGGGTGCCCTGGCCCGCTTCAACTGGGTGAACAACAACCCGGGTGACTTCACCGACATCGACTTCACCAACACCAGCCTGCCCACCGATGCCGCCTGGCTAACGTCGTGGAGCTGGCAGGTAGACAATGGCCCGGTGACAACCGACAAAGACCCACCACTGCCCAACCAAGGCACCGGCAACTATATGTACGTAACCCTCACCCTCACGTTGGGCGACTGCGTGCTGCAAGCCAGTGCCATTATTTTGGCTGCGCAACCCTGCGGGGATAGCGTGCCGTACATTATCGACAAATCCTACTGCTAATGGCCATCACCAACATCACCACCCCCGAACAGATAGCCCTGGCCCGACAGCCGCTGCGCATTGGGCTCACCAGCAACCTGCCCACCGATGGCCGCCCCATCAACGCCCTTCGCCTGCGGGTGACGGGTAGCCCGGCAGTGGGGGAGACGCTGCAGATCACATTTGGCGATGTGTCCGAAACCATCACCGTGCAAACAGCTGCCGACAACAGTGGCAATACCATAAGTGTGCAGGGTATCCGCACACTTGCCGAGTACGCAAATCTTTTGGTGGAAGAATTGCAGAAAAATTATTCCCTACATACCACGTTTCTGATAGAGTATATTTTGGGTGCCGACGACTTCGTATACCTGTCGCCACGTACCGACCGCACACCTACCTGGGTGTTCACCGATGGCCTGAGCAACATCCAGGCAGAAAACATCCTGTCGGTGAACAGCGTGTACCAACCCAACCCTGGGGCCGTGCTCCTGGTGGAGAAGTACAACGCCACCACCGCCGCGTTTGAAGAGCCGATCCGGCACGACCTGCCCCTGATCTTTGCGCAGCAGGAGGTGCTATTCGATATTCAGGCCGACTTCGACCTGCGCCACCACCTGCCACCGGTGAACACCATCGGATCGGCAGGCAGCCCCATCACCGCCTGCACCGACAACATCCAGCGCTACCAGGTGCGTTATGCCGACCGGGCCGGTCGACCCAGCCAGGTGCAAGGGCTCACGCGGCTGCCGGAAAACCTGTATGCGCTGTATGCTACCAATTCGTTTTTCAGCCAGTACGCTACCTTCTGGCTCTATTGGCAGAACAATGGCCGATTCCTCACCACCCAGCCCACCAGCAAGGTGGTGACAGTGGATCAGCCCGAGTGGCTCTACTGGCTGGGCCGCAACAGTGGCACCATCAATGTGCGCGTGACGGCCACCCAGCGCAGCGGCGCCACGGCCATCTACAACCGTGGCGGCAGCACGCTGACGGTTGGCGACTGCGTGCTGATCAAGGCCGGCCACACCCAGCTGAACCTGCCCGATACGCCGATGGACCCCATCGTGAGTTACGTGGTGCAGCTTACCCGGTCCGGTGATGTTATAAGTGAAGCGTTCACTTATAAGTTAAGTGGCCTTTGCGGCGAATACGAACGTTACTTCCTGTTTGGCAATAGCCTGGGCGGCTGCGACACGGTGCGCGCTACCGGCAAGTTCCGCACCCAGCTCACCACCACCGGCCAGCAAGGGCAGCGCGTGATCACGCCCGACGTGCTAACCGAGGGTAGGGGGCAAGACTTCACCTACAACACCCGGGGCCGCAACAGCTACGAGGGCAGCGTGGGCTACCGGTCGGCTGCCTACGTGGCCTACCTGCAGGAGCTGCTGCTGGCGCCAGAAGCCTGGATAGTGGATGTGATGGCGCAGCGGTTCAACCCCATCATCATCGAGCAGGGGAGTATCGACGTGCTGAAAGATGGCGAAGATCTGTTCACCCTCCGCTTCCGCTACCAGCACGCCTGGGAGGAACGCGGCCTGGGCGTGAGCGACGACGGGCAGCGGATCATCCTGCCACTACCTAACCCCGACGATTCGGAAAACCTGGGAGGCTAATGAGACTACGAATAGGAAAAGGCAACACTTACCTGAACTTGCGCCGCGGCACCAGCGTGCAGCTGGACCTGCAAAGCCCGCTGTACTTTGCCGACAACCGCAGCGCCGACGTGTTTCCGAGCGTGCGCACCTACTCGATAGCGGTGCCCAACACTGCCCACAACCGGCTACTGCTGGGCCGACCTGCGGAGATGGACAACCCCGCCGACTTCCTCTACCAGGATGGGTGGTTCATCCAGTTCGATGGTTTTCAGATTCTGGAAGGCCGCCTGGAAGTGGAATATGGCGACTACGAAACCGACATCACCATCACCTTTGTGGGTGGCCTGGCCGGCAACCTCGAAGAACTGAAAAGCCTGAACCTGCGCGACCTCACCTTCGACCGCATACCGCTGGGCGAAACCCAGGAAGAAATACTGGCCAACCTGGCCGCCCTGGCTGCCGACCCCGAAAGCGACCTGGTGTTCCCCATGATCCAGACCGACGCCACCGGCCAGCAGGAAGATACCACGGCTGATGACGTAGACAACCCCCTGCCAACCGTGTACCAATACCTGAACTACCTGCGCGACGGGGAATTCAAGCAGAGCGGCTTCGATAATGTATTCGATTCGCTGCTCGACCCCGAGAATCCGCGCTTCTTCTTCCGGGCTACCATTGCGCCCCAGGTGAAGCTGCGCCCCGTGTTGGACAACCTACTGGCCCGCGTGCAGTACCGCCTGGCGGGCGTGTTCGACAGCAACACCCTGGCCGATGAACTGAACGAGCTGCTGCTATTCTCCAACTACACCCTGGATTCGCAGATAGGGCAGGGCACCGAGGAACTGACCTTCACCGACGTGGAGCTGCTGCCCGAGTACGACCCCGCCCGCAGTATGCCCAACAAGACCGGGGCCGACCTGATCAAGGCCGTGGCTAACCTCTTTTGCCTGGCGCCCATACTGGACACCGTTGGCCGCCGCCTGCTGCTGGTAGCCTGCAAGGATCTGCTCGATATTCCGGCGAAAGCCAACTGGACCAGCAAGGTATTCCCGCAGTACCGACGCGGCAAACGCCTGGAAGAAGTGCCCAACACCTTCTACTTCGACAACCCCGACGAGGGCTACGCTGCCGAAAATCCGCGCATCATCCGCATGGCCAGCCTCGACGATGTGTTTGAAACGCTGGAAGATGCCGAAGCCACCTACACCGTGGCCGATGCCGGAAAGTACATTTGGATAGGCAACCTGAACGAGTTCTTCTACACCCGCTACCTGCCCCTGGGCAGTGGCTTCCCCACGCCAGTGCTGTACCTGGCCCCCCAGGGCAAAGACCTGGGCGTAGTGGGAGAGGGTGGCGACACCCCGTTTGTGCCCAGCTGCACCACCTTGCACAGCATCACCACCACGGGCATAGACGGCACCAACGCCGGGTGGCGAATTACGAACGGTGCGGCGGCACTGTACGGCCTGGGGCCCCGGCTGGTGAGCGCATTCTATGCCGAACTGCAAACCCCGCTGCAAAGCGGCGAACCGCTGGATGAACTGATATTCCTCATCAACCGCGGCCTGATCCCCGACCGCGACGGCAACCCCACACCCTACGCCGGCAGCGCTGCCTACGACTACCTGGGCCAACCCCTGGGCAACATGTCGCTGATCTGGACGGGCGACTTCGGCATCTACAACATCTGGTGGCGCGAATGGATACTGGCCCTGCAAGCCATGCGCAACGTAGTGTACCCCACCCGCCTGACCGCCAAAGACCTGGCCAGCCTGGACTGGCGCGAGAAGGTGATCATCGACCGGCACAGCTATTTCGTGAAGCGCATTCAGGTGACGCTCACTACCGACGATATTCTGCCGGCCACGGTGGAGTATATGCAGCTTGCGTAATTGGGGGGAATGGTATATCTTTGTGGCGAGCATTTACCATTTACCATTAACACACTACAATCAATGAATCAAATTAAGAAAAGAGGCCGGTGCAGGTTTCCGGGTTCGGGTGGTACCGGGTTCGGTTCTTTCCTATCTCATTGTAGGTGGGTAATGGTAATGCTCCCCTGTGCCGTGCCTCGCAATATATTTTGTAATGAGCATTACCAACCAACCCATGATCATCCTCGAAGTAACGAAGGAAGAAGCAGCCCTGATCGAGGCACACCGGGCAAGTAATATGCCTACAACGGTGACGCAAATACTGAATGAACAGCACACCCAACGCCACACCGCAAAACTGAGTGCGGCAGAACTCAAGCTAATTACAGGAATCAGAGAGATGTACTACCATGCCCATCTTGTGGGGATGTACGTAGCCAACGGAAAGGATATGGTGGTGGATTAGCATCACCTTTGAATCAGAATTAGAACAATCAGGAGCGGCCAGTTTTCGCCACCTCAATCCACTGGGGCAATTAAGGAAAGTAACCGGGTGGTTTTACCGGTGAACTTGAAAGGCTTGGGCTGGCCCTCTTGATTGTAAAAAAAAAGTAAATGAAAATTCCCCTTAATAAAATAAAGGCACTTTTGCTTATTGATAATTTATCAGGAGCATATGTAGATGAAACCTTAGGTGTAATTTATGGGGTTACAAATTCAGGATCTGTTATAGAGGTGATGAGTACCCAAGATGTAATAGACCAGTTGGTTTCAGACCTATTAATGGAGATTGATTCTTTTCTTAAAGAAGAAGATATTAGTTTTTTTGAAAGGGAATCTGAATGGTTAGCATTAGAATTTGGAGCAGATGATAATCCGGATGAAATTTACAATGTAATTAAAGGACATAAAGAAGAAGATATTTTAAATAGCTGGGTAGAATATGTTTTTGACGGTGATTTGATCGAAGATAATTGTGTAGAAACCCAAGATGGCTATTACAGAATATTTGATTTAGGCCATGGAACTGAACAGGAAGATTACTATTACCTGTGCCAGCGTGCAATTACTTTGCCAAAGTAGCTACCCACACGTAACAAAATGTTGATATATTCGTATTCTTCTATATCTTTTGTTCTTCCAGGTGCTCGGGTCTACACGAATACAAATGCCGCATATCACGCTAACTGTCTCCCCCCTGGTTGCCCGTCTTTTTTGTGCCCGCTACGGTGATGGGGTAGTGAAGATTCACCGCTCCGATATTGTATACCACTACTTGCAAGGTGATCCGCTGGTGGCCAATGCGCACCGGTATCGTTATCTGCAAGACACCCTCACCCAGTCCATTACCATCGATGTATCTATTCTGCTGGCCCGGCGCCTGCGCAGCCGAAAGCGGCAGGTGTTGGTGGGGCAGTACCTGCACAAGATCTACCAGGAAGAAATACTGGTATTTGTGGATGCCCAGGTGAAAGCTGGCGTGCCTGCACAAACTGCCATGAAAGCCTGGCTGCAGGAAAACGAAGTGCAGGAAGACGACTATGGTCTGGAATCGGCCTATACGTCGTGGTTGCGGCGTAAGAAGTTTTTTCGCAACATCCAAAAAAAAAGCGTCCCTATTGTGTCCGAAACGGTCGGGGAACATTCTGCCCCCTTTGAAGTGCCCGAGGACTACCGCGATATTCTGGAAGCTACCCAGCAACACTTCGACATCGACCTGGTGCAGCTGCTATGCCGACCATTGAAAACAGACGAAGCTGAAACCCACGAACAGGTTGAATATGTGCCCGACACGCGGCACAGCATCGTATATGCGCGCAAGGTGCTGTGCTATGTGCTGCATGTGCATTGCTGCATGTCGGCACGCGACATCAGTGTACTGGTGAAGCGCAGCCGGCGACGCATCGACATCTACATCAACGACATTGCCTTTGCCCTGATGCAGTACGAAGACACCTGCCGGGACCTGGAAGCCATCCTGGGCAAAGAAACAGCGGCTATCCTGTGCTAATTAATACCCTGTAGTGCTGCCTATTTTCGCAGCATGGCATACGATTTCTGCGCAATACAAACAGTGGAAGGGCGCTTGTGCGCAATAGATTCGGGAGTAGACCACCTGAATCATGGCAGCGTCATAGAAACGGTGTTCTTCCGCGAGACCGACATCGTGAGCCAGCCAGCCTACAGCTTTGCATTTGATGCTGCTTCTGCTGCCCAGCTCACCGGGCAGTTGGTACTCAAGGCGGGCACCGTGGGTTACCGCTTCCGCTTCACCACCGACACGGGCAGCTTCTCCGAGCCCATGCAGGAAACCGACGAGGGCATCTTCTTCGACCAGCTGCTGACTATCTCCATACCAAAAGACCGACCCGAAATTACCTGGCTGAAACAGCGCATGAGCTATGGCCGCTACGCTGTGCTGTACCGCGACGGCAATGGCCTGGTGAAGCTGCTGCGCAACCAGCGCGTGAAGATGGACCTGAACGTAGGCCGCAACCGCACGGAATACAACGGCCACGTGCTTTCTGCTCGGCGGGCTACCGATTCGCCTGCGCTGCATTGGAGCATTGGCCCCAGCGCAGCGCTGGAAAGCATCTACACCCAGGCGGCGCTCACGTTCAGCATGCAGTTCACTGCCCTGGCGGAAGGCTGGCAGGCTGGCAAGGTGATAGCCCTGGTGAATGAACCGGCCACCACTGAAAGCATGGTGCTGGTGTACAACCAAAGCCTGGTGCTGCGCGCTGGCGAACACTACCTGCTGAACGGCAGGAACATCACCCTCCTGTTTTCGGACACGATAGATGCTGGTGGCGAGCCTGGCACCATCCACATCATGTATGCCACCAACCTGGTGGGCACGGCTATTGGCGGCTTCGCCCGGCACCTGGCCTCCAAGGCTACGGCCTACATCAGTGGCGAAACCATTGCCCTGCCATCGGCGCCAATCGGTGAAGACACCCTCCTGGTGACCTACAACGATGGCATGGTGCTGCGCCCGGGCGTAGACTACGACCTGGCAGGCAGTACCATCACCCTTTTGTTTGGGGTAGATCCGGGCGCCGACACTGATACCTTCTTCGCTTACTACGCTGTAGCTGCTGGCGGGCCCCTGGCCATCGTCGGCTGGAAGCAGTACGACATCACCGTGGCCACTACCGAGGCTATCGGCTATACTTTCAACATCCCGCACACCCCCATCACCGACAGCGAATTGCTGTGGCTGGATAGCAACCTGCTGCTGCAGGAGGGCGTGCACTACAACCTGACCGGAAATGAAATCGAAATTCTCTTTGAGCTGGCTGCTGGCAGTCGGCTTGATTGTTGGTATGCTTACTAGCGTAGCAGCCCCTTTCATTAAGCTGCGAAATCTTGAACCTTCCCCAGGCGATGGGTATACCATCACCACGGATGCCAATGGCGTAGCGTACTGGATAACTTCGGTATCTGGCGCCATTAACGTAGCGCTTACGCCTATTGCCTACGTGCCTACCTTATCGGGCAACGTTTCCAACCTGAACGAAGTGGTGACCGACCCGAATAGCGATGTGTGGATTATAGACAGTGCTGGCGATGCCGTGAAGGTTTCTGGTAGCGGTGGCGGTGGTGGCGGCTTACCTTCATTCGCTTCGGCATCGCTGGATGTAAGTGGAGAAACTTCGATGTTTGTGCGCTATTCTGGCACTTCGGCCCCGGTGCTTACGAAAACAGGGGCCGGGCAATTTGTACTAACAATCCCATCTGGCACGGTTCTTTTCGGCTTCCACTGGACTGGCAACAATACCAACCTGACCGGCACCAACACCATCGAGCTATCGGTGGTGAGTAGTGCAGGCAACAAGGTGTACGCGGTATACCAGGTGGTAGCAGCTGCGACGGGTGAACACTTTGGAGAGTTGGCTGGCATTGTCACCAAGCAGACTATACCTACTGCGGGAACTGTGAAAGCGGTATTCCCGAACATGAGCAGCTTCGGAGTGTCTGGATTCATAATTGTTGGAAAACCTGTGTAATATGAGATTATTGATTATTCCCTTTCTATTCCTCGGTTTTTTGGCCGCTGCGCAGACTGGCCCTGCCGATACTGTTTTTGTGTTGGCGGCTGAGTTTGGAAGCTCTACGGTACTTACCGATTCCACCTTCCGCGTATCCAGCACCCACCCATCCGACCAACTGGGGCAGGCTTACCTGCCTACCAAGATCCGGGTGGGCTATTTCCTTTTCGATGCCTATGGCCGCCGCTACCGAGTGAAGGCTATAGTATCTGCCAACTTCGGCGAAAGCCAGCTGGACGTAGTAGAACTGCAGGACAACAATATTGCGCCATCGGGTGTGGGCATTGTGCACCGAAAGCCAGATGACAGTGATTGTATTCCTGAAATACCAGGGGGGAATACGGGCCTTGCACCTGCTACCCTGGCCAGAATTCACAATCACAATGTAGCGAATGGGTGTGGTGGCGGAAGCGGAAACCAAACAGCCGCACAAGTTGACATTGACACCATACTTACCCTACCAGCAGCAACCAACGTACAGAACGCACTGGAAGAAGCAGGGGCAAACATTAACGCGCTGGCGGGATCAATACCGACATTAACCAGCGAGTTGACCAATGACGTGCCTTTCCTGGTTACAGAAACCCCACAAACATTGTCAATCTCATCTGGCAGTATTACCCTAAGTGATGGCGGTGGTACGGTTGGTCTGATTTCTACGGATGTCGGCAACACCA
>Ga0208544_10000336_pt1 | contig 38463 bp, 33 predicted proteins | sample DEB08_DNA_9_FD_184526 | JGI IMG/M metagenome (GOLD analysis project Ga0208544, IMG submission 184526) | Aqueous microbial communities from the Delaware River and Bay under freshwater to marine salinity gradient to study organic matter... | ecosystem: Environmental > Aquatic > Marine > Coastal ... | reverse complement strand
TTAATTATATTTATTTAATAAAAATAAATACGAACAAAATACTGTTTTAAAGATAAAAATACTTTTAATACAGAATATTATTTCGTGTAATTTATGTATTAATCAAAAATTTGAGCGAACCTAGCGTTATAAAAGAAAAAATTTAAATCATGAAAAACATACCAACATCCGTCATTGAACAAGCTTACACTTATGAAAGCTACCTAACATTAATTGATACCCTATTTGCCAAAAATAAAACAACAGGCACAGACCATAGTGTGGCTATGCTTAATTATACTAAATTGAATTTGGCTCGTATGAATCGCCTAGATAAGCGTAGTCGATTAACAGACACAACCATCGAAAGAATAACTAAAATAAATCGTCCTGTAATTTGGTTAGTCCTAACTGAAGGTTGGTGTGGAGATGCCGCACAAATCGTTCCTGTATTAAATCACATGGCTGCGACTAATGACAATATTACTTTGCGCTTTATTTTGCGAGATAAAAATTTAGAGGTCGTAGATGCTTTTTTAACCAATGGCGCTCGTGCCATTCCTAAGATTTTAGTCTTAGATGCTACGACATTAGAGGTTTTAACCACTTGGGGGCCTCGTCCTGCTGAGATGCAAAAAATGGTCTTGGATGCTAAAGCAGTATCTTTAGCAACGGACGATAAAGAAGTACAAAAGACAATTGCAGAAACATCCGCAACTAATTTGCACTTATGGTATGCAAGGGATAAAACACGAACAATTCAAGAAGAGTTTTTAGCCGTTTTATAAAGAATTGTGCTCCACCATAAAGAAGAAAAGGGCTTTTACAAAAAATGTAAAAGCCCTTTATTTTTTAGAGATGCTACCTCTAATTATCGCAATACAAAATTAAAATATTGAGTTACAAAATTTTACTGTAAATCATATATCGGTTAATAAAAACGTTGAACTAAAACTTTTTCACTAAGCACCCGATATCCATCTACTTGGATGTTTAAATAATAAACACCATTCTCTATATCAGCAGTATTAATAGTTACTATTTCTTGCTCAATGTTTTCTAAATTTATCTGCTGAACAAGTTGCCCAAATTGATTGGATAAAGTCAACTGCCCTTTGGTCCCTAGATACTGTTTCATGTTCACATATAAAGCTTCCCGTGCAGGGTTTGGAAAAACCGCTGTTTTTTCTAAATCAGTAGAGAAGTTAATTTGTTGAATAGGACTATATTTGAAGCTATCATCTACAAAAACTTGTTTAACTCGATAGTAGTTCATACCCAAAGCAGGCGTCCTATCAGTAGATTCATGATAAGCCATCTCACTTGACCAATCTTCATTAACAAAATCCTCTATCTTAGTAAAATCTACTCCATTTAAAGAATGTTCTAGTTCAAAATGAGACACTTTATATCCAGTATTTGTCAACCATTCTAAAGCTACTGTTCGCTGTACTCTGTGCGCCGCTAGAGAAAAATGCGTTTGACTTCTTCCTTCCGCATTTATTTCATTTTCATTATTAGGTTCAGTTATTACAATGGTTTCTTTACAAAGTCTTCTACCTCTTTTGTTATAAACAGATAATAAATAAGTACTATTAGGTAATTCTAGTGCTATTTCTTCCCCTTCACAATCATCTCTGCAAATAAATACATTGGCTAAATGATTTTCTTTATCATTAATTTTAAAGAAATAACCATCGGATTCTTCACTAGAAATAGTTAATATATTGGCTTCTTGGAAAATCTGGATACCATTACACATAAACCTACTAGAACCAACACCGCTTCCTGTACCTGTATCTATCGGGCCATTAGGTATCCGAACACGGAATTTTGCGCCTTTTATATCCAAAGCGCTACAAAAGTTATTTTTATTTCCCTTTAAAAAGCGCTTTAAAAAATAAACAGACGTTTCAGTGTCAATAAGGTCGTCTAAATCTATAGAAGTGGTTTCAATCACTAAAGTATGGATACGATAGTTATTAATTTTATTAACCGTAAATATTGCTGTCGTATCTAAATCTATGATAGTAAGGTCTTCTCCTGAAGTCAGTAAATAAATCTTGCTAAACCCATCTGGCACTGTAGGTTCTTCTATCGTCACTGCTTCCAAGGTAGCCATTTCATTACTTAATATTACTCGCCTTTCTATTGCTTCTAATTGACCACTCTTAGCAAGGCATTCTGCTCGTTTTAACCTAATCCATCTCCTACAAATCCTTCTCCCTTTTTCGTTTTTAATAATGATCCGATATCTCCCCGCAGGAAGTTCGGCTACTTCTTGGCTATTACCACAATTCTCTTTACATTCAAAAATAGTTTTTCTTCTATTATCTAATATTTTAAAGGTATAATTAACGTTCCTTTTTCCCTCCATGATTATGTTGCCATTACCATAAGTAATTTTCGTTTCATTGCCACAGGAAGTTGTTTTATAACCGTCCGCTGTTCTTTGCGCATTAAGCAAAAACATATTCCCTAGAAATAAACATAAAAAAAGAGCTAGTTTAAGTGTAAAATTTTTAGTGTTGTGCATAATTTTAATTAAAATAAATGAGTGATTAATAGAATGAGGAGGGGAGATTTGTATAAGTAATTATTCCCTTCAATCCTTCGGAAAGGGCATCACACTTGATAAAAGTGTATACCTTTATTGAGTCTATACTATTTTGAGTAGAGATTAAAATAAAGCCTTTTCCTTAAGCGGTAGAAATGTTTTTCAGAGGCTTATGAAAGAATTGGATTGGTAGAAATTAATATAAACCAACCTATGTGACTGGCCAAAATGAGCAGAGAAAGGTGTAAAGATGAGTTGGTAGAGTGTGTTGAAAATTGTCATAGTTAAATAGTTGAGATTAGTTCCATAAATGTAATTATGGGAGGTATATAGGTAGGGGGATTAAGAAATAGCGTATCGCTTTTGTTCGTAAAAAATTTAGGAGGGAAAAATATTGGAAGGGTTTAGTTATTTTTTAAGCACCAAAAATCATACCATAACATATATAAAAGCAAGAATAGTATGTATTTAAATATAATAAATAAAATCATATTTGTTTGTATTTTATTTGTATCTAAACAAACAAATTTTTGAACTTGATAGACAAAAGAACCAGCTAATATCTCTTCATCTTTGTTAGGTAATTATTTTTAATAAAATTATTTGACAAATTCTTCAAGATGAAAAGTATGTTCAAATTAAGTGTTAGTCTTTGTTTTTATTCATTAATTTACAAGCAGCTATTCGGTATAGAAAAGAACCAAGCAATTTGCAGCCACTCTTATCATTAATACCTTTACCTACCAAGTTTAGAAGGTCGCCGAAGAAGATTATGGCCCAAAATAAATACCAAATTAAATTATTTTTATTTTTTTTTACAATATTTTTTCATTTTAATTTTAACTAAAATCGGTTTAAACATTATTTTATTTTGTTTATCAATAATCGTTTCTATTTTCACTTAGCACTTATTTTTACCCAATTACACTTTAAATCCCTATTTGACGATTCACCCATCAAATAGTACAATTCAATCATTTGTAGGTTGATGACTATCACTAATTCCTTCAATTTTGTGTTATAAAAACTAAACTTTACTACCAATTTAATACCACATCTTCTCCTACTACAAAACGTAAAAACCTACCTAAAAAAATTATTAAACCCTGTAAATTAGAGGCTTAATATATCATTTAATCACCTGCAATATTGCATTGCCCCTTTAGGCAAAACTGTTCAAAACTTATTTAAAAATGAAGAAATTAACCTTTTTATTCGCTCTATTGTTAACCATTGGTACTCAAAATCTTATTGCTCAAGTAGCTTATGCGGCAACCAATCAAAAGGAGTCTATGGTTCAAACAAATACAGATCCTAATCAAGTAGAAATCTTGACTAACTTTAAAGCAACTAAGCAACAAAGAAAAGCAATTAAGAAAATCAATAAGTATGTAACTCCAAGGATTTTAGGTAGAGTTACACACACCGCAGGATTGGTTGGTAAGACTGTAAAGGCACAAATTAATTTTGGTGCAAATGGTGCCATTGAGGCAATTACTATTATTGACGGAATGGGCGAAAAGATTGATGCAAAAGTGACTAAATTAATTAAGGAGTATGACCAAAAGCAAGCTATTGGAAAAGCGGTAGGGAATGCAACAGCTATTCAATTAAACGTTCCTTTGGTTAGTAAGAAATACTTCGTAAATTAATATTATAATGCTAAATATAGGCAGTTCTATACTGCTAAAAATTCTATTAGCCTTAGTCATTTTTTGACTAGGGCTTTTGTTTTTGAGGGGCAATCCTTCTGGAATAATTGGTTAAGAAAAACTAAAATATATCCCAAAATGAACTGTAAATAGGATTAATACTGTTTATACCTTAACTTTCGGTGGATTAACATCAATCGTTAATGATAAGTAGCAATGAGTAAACAAGAAATTATAAAAATTATTAAAGAAGCGATTGCTCAGGCAAATACTCCTGAGGCATTGGCACAGTTGATTCCTTTTCTGGAAAACAATCGACAATATAGCGCAATGAGCAAAGTAGCTCGTTTGGCACAAGCCAAATACGAAGGTGCTGAAAGAGATTTTAATCAAGGACTCGTCGATAGAGAAGGTACTACTTTTATTTATAATTCCGTCAATCGAACCATCTTGCAGTTGGTCGAAGATTTAGCCGAAGATGATTTTGATGTATCGCATTATGAGCCAGATATGCGCCCTAATCAATGGCAAAAAAAGATAGTGGCTATTGGTGGAGGAATTCTGTTAGTATTAATGAGTGGTTTGGGCTATTGGGTTTATACTAATTCAATAAATGATTTACCCTCAATAGGGCTGACTTGCCCTACCTTCTTAGAAAATGCAGAATTCAATGTCTTATTATTGCCCTTCCAACCTAATAGAAAAGATGAACTCACTCCTCACATTACTATAAAAAGACGATTAACCGATAAATCTGCTAAAGAAAATTTAAATACCAGTATTGAAATTGATAAAGATTATTTTGAAAACCACGATACACCAGGCAAAACAGAAGCAATGTCCGCAGGGGGTGATTGTGGCGCACAAATGGTGATATGGGGGATTTGGGAAAAAACCAATAATGGGACGATTGTTTCTACCGATTTTAAGTATTTAGGCAGTCGTGACCGCTTTGGTTTTCAAAAGTTAAAACTGGAAAGCGATGACCAAATAGACACCGTTTTTACCATGTCTAATATTGAAACGCAAGGCACATTAACCCAAGATATTGAAAAAGTAATTGATAATTATTTTGGGCTAATTGCGGAATTATCGGGGCAACCACAAGCGGCTATTGAACCTTTAAAAAGAGCAACTCCTGCGGCTACAGATACGGCGGCTTTTTTATTGAATCAAATGACTTTGGCAAATGCATATATTAAGATGGGAGATACTCATGCTGCGGGAGAAGTCTATGATAATATTTTAAAAACACATCCTGATTATGATTTTGCTAGACATAATCGAAGTGTTATTATGTATGAAGAAGGGAATTATGACCAAGCAGTAGCAGATATTTCGGTTAATCTAGACAAGACACCGAATGATGCGGATGCCCTAATTCTTAGAGCAAGTGCCTACCTCAAACAAGAAGATTTAGAAAAAGCAGAAAAGGATTTAGATAGATTCCGTATTATTTCCCCTGATAAACAGCATCTGCAAAATAGAGTGCGCATCTTAGAAGAAAAGAAAGAAGAAAAAAGGGTGATTATTGATAAGGCGACTACAGAGTTGAAATTGAATAAAAATGCCATCAATGCGCTAAATAATCGAGCTGCGGCTAATGAAAGTTTGGGCAAACATAAAGCAGCCATTGCAGATGCGAATCGGGTTATTAAACTAAATAATGCCAATGAAAAAGCTTATGAAATATTGATTGAAGCACTTGAAAATGATGATCAACCAATCAAGGCGATTAAGATGTTACAGCAAGCAAGAACAAAAGGTGTTAGATTAAATAAAAAAAATCAACAACTTCTTGAAAAAAAATCTGCGAATAATTAAACCGTTTGCTATTTTTTAAGTTTCTTTGACAAGAATATAATCAAACTAAAAATCATTACTAATTATGACAAATCAAGAAGTAATTCAGCGCTTAAAAACTGGTAATGCTAGATTCGTAGCAGACTCCCTAGATGGAAAATTACAAAATAGTGCTAGAAGAAATGACCTAGTGGGAGGACAAGCCCCTTATGCTATTGTCCTTAGTTGTGCAGATAGTAGAGTCGTTCCAGAATTGGCATTTGATACTGGATTAGGCGAATTATTTACCGTAAGAGTCGCTGGAAATGTAGCAAACAGTTCTTCTATTGGTAGTATTGAATATGCAGTAGCTCATTGTGGTACTAAAGTAATTGTAGTGATGGGACACGAAAGCTGTGGAGCAGTTACCGCTGCCGTAGCAGGTGGCGATAATGGCTATAATATTAATCATTTATTATCACACATTACTCCTGCGATTGCGGCTTCTGCCGAAGGTGCTACTATTACCGATATTGTTAAGAAAAATGCGGAAATGACGGTAGAAGAATTAAAGAACCGTTCTGCTATTATTAAAGCTGCTGTAGATTCAGGTGACGTAGAAATCGTGGCTGCTTATTATAATTTAGATGGTGGGAAAGTAGATTTCCTATAAGCTCTTTTACCACATAGTCACATAGTTTCAACATATAATAATCATAGTTTAACCAGCTAAATATTTTTTCATCTAGCTCGTAAAACTATGTTCACTATGTAAAATTACTATTGTGGCTATGTGTTAAAAAACAAATTTAAGCCTTTGGGTAAAGCGGATAGGATTGCTTAAAAAATGCCTGATGCAATAACATTTTCGCTACCTGTATATTATCTTTTATCTATTACTCTCAACTGCTTAAAAAAAGACCAAATTTCAGTCGCTGCATTGATATCCTGATTGGTCGGTCCTAATATCTTGGGCATAATACTTTCTGGATGTGGCATCGTATGCCCTGCTGCTATCATTTTATAAACCATCGCTTTAGTCTGTCCTTCACATTGCCACGTTATTTTCTCAACAGTAGAATTATCTGTTGTTACCACGTCGGGAAGCATCTCTTTATTTATCGTCAATTGACAAGTATCTAAACCTAACCAATACTCCATCGTCGCATCCGTAGATAAAACCGTTCCTCTAGAATCATTGCCTAAAATAGAGACCAAGCCACCGTCATAAGGATTCACGGGGTCAGCCGTTCCATTCATAATTAGTACAGGTACAAATTCGCCTTTTTTCTGGCAATCTAAATTAGCAGCAATGGGTAAATTCGCAGAAATCGCGGCTATGCCATTAATCCATTCGGGTGCTTCCAAAGCTAGTTTAAAACTAAAATGACCTCCATTAGAATGTCCCGTTGAAAAACGATATTGAAAGGGTTGATTGAGTGATTCACTTAAATATTTTTCTATCGCTTTTAAAAAAGTAATATCATCAATATTTGCTGTATTTGCTTGATAATCCGCACTTCCTCGGCAGTCATTCCAATGATTAGCATAACCCGTTGGATAAACAACCACAAAACCTTCTTTATCGGCTAATTTGTCAAATTCGTATGCTGCTTGTTCTCTTACACCTTCGCCTGTTCCTGTAGAACCATGCAAAACAAAAATAATAGTATTGCCTTTGATATTTTTTGGGGCATACCAATGAAAGTTTCTTGACTGTCCACTACTTTCAATTGTGGTCGTTGAGAATTCGCCCGTTAAAATTGGTTCGGGTAGGTAATTGGGCGTTAGATATATTTGTCGTAAAGTCAATGCTACTAGGCATAAGGCGAGGATTATTCCTAATAGGATTTTAAGCCATTTTTGCATAAAAATTAAGGATCGGTAATTAATAGAAAGTGCTTCCAAAATCTAAAATCTTGGAAGCACATTATTCTTATCACACATTTTTGGCAAATAGATTCAGCAATTAGGTTAACTGCCTACTGCTTTACTGCCTACTGAAAACTAGTTTATCTGTCTATCCTTCCCTTCCCAATAAGGCTTCCGTACATCTCGCTTTAATAACTTCCCTGCACCTGATAATGGAAAAGGCTCCGTTCTAAAAGTAATACTTCTAGGACATTTATAATTGGCGATATATTCTTTTGTCTTAGCAATAATATCTTCTACAGTTGCTGTTTGTCCTGCTTTCAAAATTACTTCGGCGTGGACTTGTTCGCCCCACTCTTCAGATGGAATACCAATCACCACAACTTGCTCGACCGCAGGGTGATTATTAACCGCATTTTCTACTTCCGCAGAATAAACATTCTCACCACCTGAAACAATCATGTCCTTTACTCTATCTACTAAAAAGACAAATCCTTCGTCGTCCATATACCCCGCATCTCCTGTATGCACCCAACCATCCCGTAGTGAAACCGCTGTTTCTTCTGGTTTATTCCAATAACCTGTCATGGCATTTGGACCTCGAACGGCAATTTCTCCAATTTCTCCTAATGGTAAAGAGGAGCCGTCTTTATCCGCAATCTTAATTTCTACACAAGGTATCGCTTGACCTGCAGATTTTAGTTTCCCTGCATAAGGACCTTCGGTCGTGTGATATTTTGGCGCTAACATCGTTGCCAAAGGCGCTAATTCTGTTTGTCCATATCCTTGGGCGAATTGTGCTTGCGATAAGGTATTCATCGCTTGAATCAAAACGGATTCTGTAATTGGCGAAGCACCATATAAAACAAATTGTAAAGACGACAAATCAGCCGTTTTTACACTTGGGTCATTGATAACCATTTGAATCATCACAGGCACTAATAAAGCATGCGTTGCTTTTTGCTCATCAATGGCTTTTATCGTAGCTGCTGGCGTAAACATAGGAATAAAAACATGGGCTGAACCTGCTAACATTCCGCCTTGGGTCATCGCCCCATCGGCTAAATGAAACATGGGTGCTGCATGCAAAATTCTATGGTCATCACTTAATCCAATACAACTCACTAAAGCAATAGCACTTGCCCATACATTTGCATGGGTCAACATGACGCCTTTTGGAAATCCTGTTGTTCCGCCTGTATAAAAAATACCTGCTAAATCATCATTTTTGCGATAAGCATCTGGGGTTGGTTGGTGTACTTGGATTAATTTTTCGTAATCCAACATCCCTTCTGGCAACTCCCCTTCTCCAATAAAAATCACTCTTTTTAAATTAACGCCTTTTGCTTTTAAAGCAGGTACCATTTTCGCAAATGCGTCATCTACGACCAAAACTTCTGCCCCTGCATCCTTCAAAGAATATGCATTCTCCGCAGCTGACCAACGAACATTCAAAGGCACCACACAAGCACCTGCCCAAGGTATACTCAAATAATATTCAAAATATCTATCGGAATTCAGGGCTAAAATCGCTACTCTATCGCCTTCTTGCACGCCCATGCTTTTTAATGCACCTGCAAAACGAGCTACCCTACCTTTTAATTCTGCCCAAGTCCTTTGGCGGTCGCCATTGATGGTTGCAATTTTTTGACCTCTTGTTTGTGCATTTCGATGCAAACTTTGTGTTAAATAGAACATATTTGATTAGGTTTTAAGTTTTTATTTTAAAATGTGAAGATAGGAAAAGGGATTCTATTTTCTATCTAAATAGTTGATAAAAAAGCTTGAATATGTTGCATTTAATTCCCAACGGATTAATGAAACCCAACGGATATTAGCTATTCAATTGAGATACGAATCTTCGCTAATTATTTGCTACCACTTAGTCATTTAAGTTCATATAGCTTTATAGAATAAATAATCAATGCTCAAATTCTATTCGTATTTGAACTCGCAACCCGTAACTCGCAACTCGAATTATATTGTTTTAGCTTTTTCCCGCAAAACAAATTTCTGCGTCTTCCCCGTAGAAGTTTTTGGTAAATCTCCAAAAATAACTCGTTTGGGTGCTTTATAATGCGCAATTTCGGTACGTACAAAAGCAATTAAATCTGCTTCTGTAACTGTTTTCCCAGGTTTTAAAGCGACAAAAGCACAAGGTGTTTCCCCCCATTTTTCATCTGCCTTGGCTACTACCGCAGCATCCATTACCGCAGGATGTTTGAATAAAGCGCCTTCTACTTCGATACTGGAAATATTTTCTCCACCAGAAATAATAATGTCTTTAGAACGGTCTTTTAATTGAATATAACCATTCGGTAAAGTCACCGCTAAATCGCCACTATGAAACCAACCGCCTGCAAAAACTTTTTCATTCGCTGCTGGATTTTTTAAATAACCTTTCATGGTATTGTTGCCTCTGAATAAGACTTCGCCCATCGTTTCTCCATCAAACGGCACTTGTTCTAATGTTTCTGGATGCGCTACAATGAGGTCTTCGGAAACGTGGTAAGTTACGCCTTGTGCTGCTTTGATTTCTGCCTGTTTAGCTGCTGGAAATGCATCCCAATCAGTATCCCAATCGCAGAAGGTAGCAGGGCCATACGTTTCGGTTAAGCCATAAACGTGAGTAATTTCAAAACCATTTTGTGCCATCGCATCCAATACTGCCGCTGGTGGTGGCGCACCTGCAACCATCCCTTTGACCAAATGTTTTTTCTTCGCTTTTAACTCATCTGAGGCATTGGCAATCAGACTATGCACAATGGGTGCGCCGCAATAATGCGTAATATTTTCTTTTTCAATTAATTCGTAAATTTCTTCTGCTCGAACAGCTCTTAGACAAATATTTGTTCCACCAACTGCTGCTAGTCCCCAAGGAAAACACCAACCATTGCAATGAAACATCGGCAAAGTCCAAAGGTAAATTGGATTCTTCGGCATCTCCCATGCTAGAATATTTCCCAAGGCATTCAAGTAAGCACCTCTATGGTGAAAAACTACGCCTTTTGGATTTCCAGTTGTGCCAGACGTATAATTTAAAGCGATTGCATTCCATTCATCTGCGGGTAATTGCCAAGCAAAATTAGCATCTCCTTCTGCAATAAATGCCTCATAATCCATTCCTCCTAATCGTTCGCCGCCCGTTTCATTTGGGTCAATAATATCAATGACTAACGGTTTATGTTTGACTAATTTTAAAGCTTCTTTAATCGTAGGTGCTGCCAAAGTATCCGTCAGTAAAATCTTGGTTTCTGCATGATCCATCATAAAAGCAATATTCTTCGCATCCAAACGAGTGTTAATCGCATGGATTACGCCACCTGTCATTGGAATGCCAAAATGTGCCTCATACGTTTCGGGTGTATTATAGCCTAATACGGAAACGGTTTGTCCTTCTTTGATGCCGTATCTTAGTAAAGCGGAAGCCAGTTGACGAGTACGCTGATAGGTTTCCTTCCATGTAAATCGGCGTTCGCCATAGACTACGGCCGTTTTATTAGGATAGACATAAGCTGCTCTTTTGATAAAAGTTAGGGGAGAAAGGGACGTGTAATTGGCTTGGTTTTTATCTAAGCTTTGGTTGTATTGGTTGGTCGTCATGATGAGTTTTTATAGCTTTTTCTTAAAATTTATTTTTACAGTAAAAAAAGTCGAATATAATTTAATTATAGGATTTCTTAGGTAAATTTTAAACTCAAATTCAATTATAAAAATCCGTCCACCATCGGTTCAATCCGTTAAAATCCGTTAACCCATCCTCCTAATAAGTCTGACTAGTTTATTTTTCGCAAAATTCCTTAGAAGGTTTTCTTTCTAATGAAAAATCAAATGCAAAACCACTAAAGACAGTAATAAGACGACACCTGCCTTCGTCAATTGCGGGGAAGCAGATTGATAAATGTCTTTTAATGGACGCATGCCCTTTTGGAAAAATGCGGGGATGGCAATTAATAAAAAACCCGTTGCAATCACTAAACTTGCTCGCACAAAATAATTGAGGTCAGGGAAATAATTTTCCAAAAATAAATGAGAAAAGAACGTACTAATAAATCCGACTATTACTAATCTATAATTAGGTTTCAAAACAAATCCCGCTGTGCAAATCAAGACCACAATACCTGTAATGATATAATAACGCAATTCATTTAAGGTATGCGTAAAAGCGACTTCTACCGCAGAGAATTTAGAATATAATAAGATTAAGCCCATACCAACACCCGTAAATAAAGTCACCAAAATGGTCTGTCTACCAGCAGCCACCATTTGCTTGTCCGTTGCATCTTTCCGAATGTAGCCCTTATAAATATCCACCGACCAAAGGGTGGCTAAGGAATTAAACGTAGAATCGACCGTACTCATTAAGGAAGCAAATAAGGCACATAAAATAATACCTCGCATGCCGACAGGTAAATAATTGGCCACTAAATATGGAAAGGTTTGGTCAGGGTCTTGTAATGGATTATCAATCAAAATACCTGCTAAGGCAATGCCTGGAATAATGATTAAAATTGCCATCAAGTATTTCAATACGCCTCCTACTAATAAACCTATTTGTGCTTCTTTTAAACTTCTTGCCGCCAAAGACCGCTGGACTACACTTTGGTTGGCACACCAATAATTGATATTTAATAAGAACCAACCAAAAACGGCTATCCAAGGCAATTGTGGATGATCAGCAGGTAAATGCAAATGCATTAAATCTGGCGTTTTTGTGTATAGTTCACGCCAACCACCAAGGTTATTTAAGGCAACAATTAGGATGGCAATTCCACCGATAATAATAATTCCAAACTGAATTAAATCGGTTTTGACAACGGCGGCTAAACCACCTAAATAAGTATAAATTGCGGAAAAAATACCCAAGCCTGCTAATAGAATCCCCACTCTAGTTGTTCGGTCTTCGTGAATAAAGGATAAGTAATCGCCAAAGACTAAATCTGCGGCGTATGCTCCCCAAAAAAGTGCGCCACCTAAAGCTATTGTTGAAAATAGGATAATATTAGAAATGGAATAAAATAAACTGGCAGTCGTCCCCAAGCGGTTTTTAATAAACTGGGTAACCGTAATGACTTTGTCTTTTAAATAGAGGGGTATAAAAATAAAGGCTGCCATCCAAAGTCCTTGAATCGCATTGATTTCTAAGTTGGCTTGCGCTAATCCGTAGAGGTAAGCAGAACCCATCATTCCCAAAAACTGGTAGCCTTGTACATTGGTCGCAATGGTTGAAATAGCAACCGAATACCACCTTAAATTTCGAGAACTTAAAAAATATTCTTCGGTCGTAACATCTTTGCCCATTCTACCAGAAATAGCAACGACAAAAATAGTAATGAAGTAAGTTAGAACGATGAGAAGGTCTATCAGCATGGTCTTCGATTGTTTTGGGCGAAGATAGGAAAAACTTGTAGAATTAGCTGGGGATTTTTTAACTCGGATGAATTATAACACGGATATTTTTCCCACGGATTTTATTTCCCCACGGATGAGTTTTTTTGTAGCACCAAGTTCTGCTTGGTAAAAATGTGGGGTTCGGATGATTTTTTAACTCGGATGAATCATAACACGGATGAGCATTCCTTAATTTTACATGAAAATAATAAGACCTAAGACCGCTTCCCTTTACTATTTTTTCTACATTTGTTGCTATGGCAAATCAAACAAAAATACCAGCTTATATTTTACCAATTATTGTATTCGCACAGTTTGGTGGCACCTCTCTTTGGTTTGCAGGTAATGCTATTATTGCCGATTTACAACAGGCACTTCATTTAGCAGCTGATGCTACAGGGGATATTACTGCTGCTGTTCAATTCGGTTTTATTATCGGTACTTTGTTATTTACCTTTTTATCCATTGCTGACCGCTTTTCTCCTAGCAAAGTTTTTCTAATTTCTGCGATATTAGGCGCTATTTTTAATTTATCTGTTTATTTTTTCGCTACTGATTTGATCTCTTTATTATTTTTTCGATTTGCAACTGGCTTTTTCTTAGCAGGTATTTATCCTGTGGGGATGAAAATAGCGGCAGATTGGTATGCTAAAAAATTAGGAAAAGCCCTAGGATATTTAGTTGGTGCATTGGTTTTAGGAACTGCTTTTCCACATTTATTAAAAGTAGTCGGGCAATCGCTACCTTGGGAAATGGTTTTGTGGGTAACTTCAGGAATGGCTATTTTAGGTGGTTTATTATTGTATTACTTAGTCCCAGATGGTCCGAATCGCAAAAAAGGCGCTAAATTTGAATGGAATGCCATTCCGAAAATCTTTGCTTTTCCTCAATTTAGAGCCGCCGCTTTTGGATACTTTGGTCATATGTGGGAATTATATACCTTTTGGGCGTTCGTGCCTTTTCTGCTAGTTACCTATAATGATTTGAATCAAACAGCTTTACCTGTTGCACTACTCTCTTTTTGCATGATTGCAATTGGTACTTTAGGCTGTATTATTGGTGGGTATATTTCTTTAAAAAAAGGAAGTGCTAAAGTCGCTTTTAACATGTTGCTCATTTCAGGGTTATGCTGTTTATGCTCTCCTTTTATTTTTAACTTATCTCCTGTTTTATTTATTATCGTCCTCTTAATTTGGGGATTTACCGTTGTTGGAGATTCGCCTCAATTTTCTACCATTGTGGCTAAAACAGCACCTAGCTTATACATTGGTACCGCTTTAACTATTGTCAATTGCATTGGTTTTGCCTTGACTATTGTGAGTATTCAGGTATTCGCTTATTTAATAACAATCATTCCTGCTACTAATGTGTTTTTAGTGTTGTTGATTGGTCCCGTGATGGGTTTATTTGCTATTCGAAAACGGAAAATCTTGGCGAATGCTTCTTTATTATTGGATGCTGAGTAGCAATGATACCTCTTGACAGCTATTTATGATAGCAATTAATGCGCATAACCACCACAACCACTACAAGGCAAAGTAACACCGTAGGTACAGCGATTGCATGTCTCGCAATGCCACTCCCTCCAATCTCTACAGGTCCTACATACATCGCAATGCCACGTACAACTATCTTGAACAACTTCTCCCCAACAAAAAGAGATATAGTATATTTCATTACATTGGGTACAGGCATAGTCATCCAATAAATCTTTCAACTTTACTTTCTCACATTCACAAGGTAAGTCCCACTCTTCTTCAAGGTCTTCTGGCGTTAATGTTTTGTAGTTATCAATACTATCTAATACACATATATGTAATTCTTCAACATCAACTCCATTATACGGGTTTGTACAGTTTTTACACTTACAATTTTCGGAGCAAGGTTGTCGATTTTTTCTACAAGCACAACGATTATTTTTACATTGTCCTTTACATTTACAACTTAATTCTTTGTCTATTTCTATCATGATAAAAGATTTTTAGGTACATCAATCACTTTAGCCCGCAAATATTCCCCCAACGATTTAGCCTGTGCATCTACCTTTGTAGAAGCCGCAACGCCTTCTTCTAAAAAGCCTAATAAATAGAAATTTAAGCCTAATAAATTAGGGTAATCATAGCGAATAACTTCATACGGTCTAGCCTCTGGCATTAGCTCCTTTAATTTTTCTACTGTCAAAAATGCCTTTAAAAAAGTATATGTTTCGGGTGTTTTTCCCCAAATTCCTAAATTTGCATTGCCGCCTTTATCTCCTGAACGAGCGGCAAATAAAGTCCCTAAAAAGGTTTTTTCCGTTTCTGAATCATCAAAGGAGAAGTTATAATTAGGTACTACTTTATCTAGCGTAATTGGCACACCATTATAAGTAATTTCTTCAACCGTCATCTTTTCTCCATCTACATCTACTTGTTGTTGTAAATGTTTTTTATCAATCAAGGCAGGAAAATGCACAACTCTAGGTTTGGCTGGGCCTAATTGGCTATCAAAACAAAAACCGGGCACAGAACATAAGGCTAGTTCGACTAATTTAGAAGTAAATAATCTACCCGCTTTTTTAGGGTTTCTATCAATTACTGAAAAGCGAATTTTACCAAAAGCTTCTTCGTTTACTTCGGGGTCTAAATTTTGCGTTTTGAAAAATTGAATGTCTAATTTATCAAAAGCTTTTTCGCCACCAACACTTTCTAAAAATTGATTTTTAAGGATTTTTGCTTTTTCTTCAATATCCAATCCTGCAATTAAAAAGGATAGGGTATTTTTAAAACCGCCCATGCAATTAATGGTCACTTTAGCCGTATTTGTCGCTGGTGTCCCTTTTGTCCCAGAAACACTTACTCGGTCTTTTCCTACTTGCTTTAACTCAGCGGTGTCAATATGCGCCACTACATCAGGCGTAATATAAGCAGGGGCATTGACCTCATATAATAACTGCGAAGTAACCGTTCCAACACTTATTAATCCGCCTGTTCCAGGATGTTTGGTAATCACACAACTACCATCATTCGCCACTTCTGCAATCGGAAAGCCAACATTAATATAAGAAGGCACTTCTTTAAAATAGGAATAATTTCCGCCTACTGCTTGTCCACTACATTCAATAATATGCCCTGCAACTGCAACGCCTGCCATCGCATCCCAATTATCTCTAGCCCAACCGAAATGATAAGCTGCTGGCCCCATTACGACCGATGCATCTGCCACTCGTCCTGTTACCACAATATCCGCTCCTTTATTTAACGCTTCTACTATTCCCCAACAACCTAAATAAGCATTTGCAGAAACTGGCGGCATCCCACTTTTAGCTAACGTCAGGTCTTTATCCAAATGTTGGAATGGCACACCTTGACTTTGTAAATCTGCCAATCGAGGCATCAAATTATCCCCTTCTACATACCCAATTTTAGGATTTAGTTGTAAGGTTTTTGCTACATCTTTTAAGGCTTTTGCCAAACCAGCAGGATTCAAACCTCCTGCATTGACTACCACTTTTATTCCTTTATCCAAACATAGCCCCATCACATCTTCCATCTGCTTGAGAAAAGTCACCGCATAACCCAATTCTGGTCTTTTTGATTGTGCTTTATACAAAATTGCCATCGTCAATTCTGCTAAATAATCACCTGTCAAAAAATCAATCGGACCACCCTCTATCATTTCTCTGGCTGCTGTAAAACGGTCGCCATAGAAGCCACTCATGTTGGCGATAATCACTTTGTCTTGCTTATTTTGCATATTTTTTACCTTTTAGGAAAAATAATAGTTCTTTTTTTACCACAAAGGTAAATTTTTTCTGCTTTTAAGCTTGTTTTGCTAGGAATAAATTTTGAATAGAAATACTACTTTTCTTCTACCACATAAGGCATATAAGTTCATTTAAGTTCTAATTCGTGTCATACCTAAGTGAACTAAAATGACTAAGTGGTAAAAAACTATATGTACTTTCTGAACTATGTATCTATGTGGTAAAAAAGAAATTTGCGAAAAAAAACACTATTTTGTAGCATTTGATTAAATTTGGCGAGTAACTATAAAAACAACACCAATGATTTATAAAAATTTAGGCAATTCAGGTTTAAAGGTCTCTGCATTATGCATGGGCACAATGACTTTCGGAAATGAGGCAGATAAAGCAACTAGTAAAAAATTGTATGGTCTATGCAGAGATAAAGGCATTAATTTTTTCGACTGTGCCAATGGTTATGCTGGTGGAGAATCTGAAAAAATATTGGGCAAATTAATCAAGAATCATCGAGAAGAAGTGGTCATTGCGACCAAAGGATATTTTCCGACTGGTAAAGATATAAACGCTAGAGGATTGAGTAGATTTCATTTAACCAAAGCTTTAGACGCTAGTTTAAAACGACTCAATGCAGACTATGTGGATGTTTATTATTTGCATCACTTTGATAATAATACGCCTTTAGTAGAAACTTTGGCAACGCTGAACGATTTTGTTCGACAAGGAAAAGTACTCTATTTGGGCATTAGCAATTTTGCCGCATGGCAAGTGATGAAAGCCATTGCCATTTGTCAGCAGAATAATTTTGCATCCATCAATTGTTTGCAACCAATGTATAATTTACTAAAGCGGCAATGTGAATCTGAATTATTGCCGATGGCGGAAAGTGAAGGATTAGGGGTATTTCCTTACAGTCCTTTAGCAGGTGGTTTATTAACTGGAAAATATCAACAAAGAGTCCCTAAAGAAGGTCGTTTAAACACCAATAAAATGTATCAAAAACGCTACGAAGCAGAACGAGAATTATCTTCCATATCCTCTTTTGTAGATTTTGCAAAAACCAATAATTACCATCCAGTTTCTTTGGCGATTGCTTGGGCAGGTGGGCATTCTGGAGTGACTGCACCAATTATTGGGGCAAGAAATATTGAGCAGTTAACGCCTGCTTTGGCAGCTACCGATATTAAAATGACCCATGAGTTAAGAACAAAAATATCCAATTTTTCCTTTGCACCTTCCATTGCTACGGATAGGTCAGATGAACTAAAATAAATCCCCTATTATGAAAAAAAATTTACCTATTCTTTGTTTGCTATTATCACTTAGCACTTTTGCTCAAACGCCAACTTATGACCTAGTCCTAAAAGGTGGTCAAGTGATAGACCCTGAAACGGAATTAAATGCGATTAGAAACATCGGCATCATTGGCGATAAAATTGTAGAAATATCTCAAACTGAACTAAGCGGAAAAGAAGTGATAGATGTTTCGGGACTTATCGTCGCCCCAGGTTTTATTGATTTACATGTGCATGGCATGACCAATAAAGCGCATGAATATCAAGCAAGAGATGGGGTGACTACTGCTTTGGAATTGGAAGGTGGAAGAGATTTTTTGAGAGAATGGTTGGCGAGCAAAAAAGGGAATTCTATTGTCAATTTTGGGGCAACTGTTCCGCATAGCACTATTCGAGCTATGGCAATGCAGCAATATCAACCTTATGTTACGCAAGCAAAAAAAATCATCGCAGCAGAAGGTTTTGGCAGTATGAATTTGACCAAAGTGATGATTAATTTAGGGAAATCAGCCTATCAATCCTTATCTGATTCAGAAATAGAAACGATGAAAGTTTTGTTGGCAGAAGAATTATCGGCAGGCGCATTGGGCATAGGTGTTCCCGTTGGTTATTATCCGGGGTCAAAACATGGTGAAATTTATCGGGTTTATGAATTTGCCGCAGCAAAACAAGTGCCTATTTTTTCGCATACTCGTGGTTTTGGGATGCCCGGTATTCAAGAGGCTATTGCCAATGCAACTACTAGCGGTGCGCCTTTACATATCGTTCATGCGAATAGTCTTTCTTTGGGCGAGATTCAAGTTACTTTAGATATGGTGGCCTCTGCTCAAAAAAGAGGATTGGATATTACGACCGAAGTCTACCCTTATACTGCCGCTTCTACTTCTTTAGAAAGTGCCATTTTTGATGAAGGTTGGCAAGAAAAACTAGGCATTACTTATGAAGATATTCAATGGGAAGCAACAAGTGAGCGATTAACAGAAGCTACTTTTAAGGCTTATCGAGCAAAAGGCGGCGTTGTCATTATCCACATGATGAAACCAGAATGGATTGTCAAAGGCATTAAAGATAAACGCACGATGATTGGTTCAGATGGTATGCCTTATGCACCTGGTGCGCATCCTAGAACAGCAGGGACTTTTTCTCGTGTTTTAGGTCGCTACGTTCGAGAACAAAAGGTCATTGACTTAATGACTGCTTTGAAAAAGATGACGATTATGCCCGCAAAACGCTTAGAGGGAGTTGCGCCTATGATGCGCCAAAAAGGTCGAATTCAAGTGGGTACGGATGCAGATATTACTATTTTCAATCCTAATACCATTATAGATAAAGCGGATTTTAAAGGGTTACAATTTTCGGAAGGAGTGGAGTATGTTTTGATTAATGGAGTGTTTGTCGTGAAGGAAGGCGAGAATGTTAAAGGCGCTTTTCCTGGGAAGGCTATTATTGGGAAATATCGGAATTGAAAAGACAGATTTTCCAAATGATATTAGTTTTTATAATTTCCCTTCCTTAATCAATCCTATTAAATTATTTTTCCATGATAAACCATAGTAGGGTTCTTCATCTGGATATTTCTTTCTATTTTTAGAATGGAGTAAAAGTTCAATTTCTTTTACCACCATTTTATTATTTAAAAATGCTTCTTTAATTTCTTTACTCTTTACTTTCCGTTGGAACTCAGAATCTATTATAGATAAGGTCGCTAATATTTGGGGTAACACCCACGAATTTTTGTTTAAGCATATATCCCATAATCTTTCAATAAAAGACTGTTGGTTTTCTTTATTTATCTTAATAATCACGATGCAGCCTACAAGATGATTTCGCCAATTAATAGAATTGAGTAATAGTTTTACAGCATTATCAATATCCTTTACAGATTTGCTTTTAATTTCTTTATTAATTTTTTTTAGGCTCAAATCTAAATTAATAGGACTATCAATATCCTGATGATTTTCTAAAGTCAATAATGGTAAATAATGAGGAAATCTTCGGAATAGACTACCAAATGGTCCTATAATGCACCTAAAGGATATAAAGGATTCTTTTATTATATCTCTTTTCCTCATTTAATTTTTCACTTCTGTCCAACTATTAATAAAATCCGTTTATACACTTCTAATATTTAATCCTTCGAGGAACTGAAGTTCCCTATACTAAGCTTCCTCAAACAAATTATCCATTTCCTTCTCGGTAGTCCGTAATTTGTCTTGACAAAATTGCACCAATTCGGCAGCTCTTTTGACTTTTTCAGAGAGTTCATCAATCCCAATAGCATTGGCTTCTAATTGGGCAACAATGGTCTGTAATTCTTCCATTGCCAATTTATAGGTTAGTGCTTTTTTACTCATTTAATCGACGGTGCTTTTGATTTGGTCATTTAATAATTGGGTCGTTAATATCGTACCTTTTTTGACTTGACTCTTTTTAGTCACTACTTTTCCATTGGCTGTTGTAATACTAAAGCCTCTTTTCAAAGCGGTCTCTGGTGCTAATAATTCAGTTATTTTGGCTAATTGTCCTAAAGCGTTCTTTTCTAAAACTAAACTATTTTTAGCAGCCAAAGGTAATCGTTGTGCCACTTGGTTCAAAGCAACTTTTGCTTCTTTAAGTTGGGTATTTCCTTGGAACTGAATCATCTTTTGGGCATAAGATAATTGATTCTTTTCTGCTTGAACTTGATAGGTTGCAGCATTATGAATATAATTTTTATACTCTAAAATCGTCGATTCAAAATGTAGCAACCGACTGATTAAAAAATCAGCTACGGCAGTTGGTGTTTTCAAAGAAGTATGCGCTACTTTGTCTAAAACCGTTTCATCAATTTCATGTCCAATACCGACCAAAACGGGTAATGGAAAATTAGCAACTGCTCGACCTAAAGCTAAATTATCAAACCCTGCTAAATCTAATTTAGAACCACCTCCACGAATAATAATGACTGCATCGTAATTAGCCTTCAAAAAAGCGATTTTCTTTAATTGCTTTAATACCTCTTTTTCTACATTCGCTCCTTGCATGGCCGCAGGAAATAATTGATTACTAAATTGATAGCCATAACTATTCGTCGCCATTTGATTTAAATAATCTTGTAAACCAGCAGCCGTTTCGGAGGAAATAATAGCAATACGTTGAATGACGGTAGGTAATGGAATTTGACTATTAACTTCTAATAAATCTTCTTGTTGTAAGGTTTCTAAAATCTCTTGTCTTTTGAGTTCCATTTGCCCCATGGTATAACTAGGGTCAACATCTTCAATGACTAATTTTAAACCATAGCGTTCATCATACTCAATTTTCACTTGAATTAATACCGCTACCCCATCTTGCAATAAATCGGCTAATAATTTTTTATGTTGTCGTTTTAGTAGACGATATTTACTCGCCCATAAAACTGCTGAAGATTGGGCAATTATGGTTTCTCCCTCCGCTGACTTTTCAATTAAATTTAAATAATGATGCCCTCGGCTCGCATTAATTTGCGCAATTTCACAGCGAATCCAAACTGCGTCCTGAAAATTCAGCGCAAAGACCCTGCGAATGTATTCGTTTAATTCAAATAAGGAATAGGATTGCATAAGCGAATGTGTAGTTTATACAATCGTAAAGGTAGGAAAAAAAGAGGAAAAGGAGGTAACAAGGTGATAAGGTTACGAGGTAACAAGGTTAAGCAAACTAGTTTTACCTTGTTCCCTTTAAACCCTGTTACCTTATAACCTATATATAATTAATTCACCTTCAACGCATCAGGCACATTAATTGGCTGAACGACATTAGGAACAATCGTTCCATTACTTTTCATTACAGTCACTACAACTCTTCGGTTATATTGTCTGCCTGATGGGCTATCTTTTCCATTTAAGTCATTTTTAGCAATTGGAGAAGTTTCGCCAAATTCACTCGTTGTAATTCTATCTGCACTAATCCCTCTAGCAATTAGGTAATCTTTAGCAGAATTTGACCGTCGCTTCGACAAGGCAGTATTATATTCTAAAGAACCTTTGGCGTCTGTATGCGCACTTAATTCTACCTTATAATCTGGGTTACTTTGCATTAATTTTGCTAATTCGGCTAAATCATTTCTCGATTTAGTTCTCAAATCAGAGCGATCAAAATCAAAGAAAATATTTTCTACATAGATTGAGGTGTTACAAGATGCCGAACAGTTGGCCCGCTCTGCTTTCAAATCTACTACTTTAGCATATTTATATCCTTTGGCAACCAATGCTGTTTTTGCCGCTTCTGCCTCACTCGCGTCTGTGAAATCTCCTACATAATATCGAAAAAGATTATTGACATCAACGGCTAGTTTTACATCTTCCACTCCAAAAAAATAATCAACAGGTACACTTTTTTCAAAGACCGAAATTTCTACTCGAAAATTATTAGCAAAAAGGAATTGGAAGCTACAAAGAAAGGTCGTAAAAAGTATAATTTTTTTCATGCTCGGACTGGTTATAAAAAATCATTATTGAATAAAAAAAATTTATAAGTAATTGAATTTTAACAACTAAAACTTAAATTATATTTTTAAATCAAAATGTAACTTTATATATTTTGATTTAATGTTATTCATAAATTAGTTGAAAAATAGTTAGTTAAACAATTAGTAAAATTCATATTCAATAATAAGCTTGAGATTAATAAATATACTGATAAATATATTATTTATATCTATTAATTGAAAGTTCTTATGGCTCTTTTTTAATATTTATTCCTTTTCAAAAATTCAGTTAGTTTGGATTATTTGCCTTCAATCCCAATAGGAGTAAAACGATTGCAACCATCAAAACAGCATAACAAGCTACCTCATAACTATGCCCTCCATATTGTTCTGCCAAGCTAAAAACAGCAGGGCCTAAGGCACTTCCTGCTACATTTAAACTCATTGCAAATCCACTAATTGCGCCTAAATGTTTTAACCCAAAAAATCGAGGCCAACTAACATTTGACAACACCCCAGCTAAACCGCTAAACATACCATTCGCAAAAATCAGTAGGTAATAATAAAAAGGATTTGTGCCCAAATTAATAAAGGCATAAGCAGACAAACTAATGCCTAATAATTCTAAAAAAAGCAAGTACTTTAATTGAATATAATCACTTATCCAACTACCAAAAAAATGAAAGAATAAGGCGACAAAAGCAATGGGCACAAAGATGGCAAATGCTTCCGTTCTGCTGCGGCCTACTTTTTCAAAAATATCTGCAATATGAAAAGTCATAGCGGTAACGTATAATCCCAATAATGCCATCGTCAAGGTAAATACCCAGAAAACAAAAGTACCTTGTGCCTCTTTTAACGTATAGTCTTTAATGGGCAAGCTCTTTTTTTTATTTTTCGTTTGGAATAATGGTCGTCCTCCATCAGGTTTACAATTCGCATCTTTGGGATTGTCTCGAAAAAATATAAAAGCAAAACCAATAAAACAAACTGCTACGAACGCCAATTGCCAAAGTGTTTGTTGCCAATTGGTTTGCTCTATTAATTGATTAAAAATCTGTGGTGCAATAGAAAAACCAAAGGATACCGCAACTCCGCTTAACCCATTAGCAAAGCCTCTGTTTTCTACAAACCACTTCATTAGCATAGTTCTGGAAACCATAGTCAAGACGCCTTGTCCAGAAAATCTTAATAAGAAAAAACAGACAGTAATCGTTGCAAAAGTGATATAAGTAGATGGTTGATTAAAAAATTGCAGCGCAATTGCATCGGCTATTTGTGCCGAAAAAGAGACTAGTACTAAGGTAATTGCTAATAGGAAAGCTGCTCCCATTGCTATTAAACGACTTCCATATTTATCATACAATTTCCCCACTTTAGGCAATAGCATCGCACTTGTTAAGGTACCAATTAAGTAGGCATTCGATAATTCTATACGTTCAATTTTTAAGGCGTCGATTAAGTAATCGGTAAATACAGATACGCCCATTGTTTGCCCTGGAATACTCATTAGTACACCAATAATACCTGCTATTAGAATGACCCAACTATAGTTAATTGGAAATTTTGAAGGTTTGAAAGGTATGTCTTGACTTAAAAGGACTTTCATAATTGGCTACTTTTTACGCTGTATCTTTTGTGATTTCTCAATGCAGGTCAGGAGACCTGCGGATAGCAGTTTCTAGTCTGAAGACTAGAAACATCGAAACTAGGAAATTTTGAGCGCCGATATTCCTAGTCTCCTGACTAGGAATCAGAATCAGTATCTAGTCGCCTCCTGACGACTCCTATTCTGAGAACTTGCTATCCTCTTGGTAGAAGTTCTCCCAAATAAAAATGCACAAAATCTAGTTCTAGATTTTGTGCATTTCCGAGCAGTATTAAATTACATTTCTTGCTAAAAGAAGAAACGTCGTATATCTTGGTAATTCGCAAATAAGACCAAACCCATCACAATTGCGAAACCAGCAATCGTCGCATATTCCATAAATTTATCGCTTGGTTTTCTACCACTAATTACTTCGTATAATAGAAACATCACATGACCACCATCTAAAGCAGGAATCGGTAATAAATTCATAAAGCCTAAAATCAAAGATAAAATAGCAGTCATTGTCCAGAATCGATACCAATTCCAAGAGGTATCAAACATGCCTGCAATCGACCCGAAGCCACCTAAACTTTCTGATGCTTTGATTTTTCCTTTGAAAATTTGACCAAAAGCTTTGATTTGGTCGGCTAGAAAATTATAGCCTTTGAAATAACCTGCTGGCATGGCTTCTGCGAAAGAATATTCTTGGATAGCCATTTCTGGAAATACTGGATAAATACCAATTACACCACGGTCTTTTGTTGTGGTTATTTGATAACTCACTGTATCGGTACTTCCTGCTACAAAATTCTTGATTACATCAACAGTAACTTGACGACTATAATTAATTTCCTTTTGCTCTGCTTTTGGAAAACTTTTCATAAGTCCTTTTCTAAACTCATGAAAATAAGTAGTTGGTTGCCCATTTAAGGCAATAATTCTATCTCCTTTCTCAATGCCAGCCTCCCTTCCTGGGCTTTTTTTTGAAAAAGTATCCACTACAAAAAGTATCCGTTCTACATAAAGGTCCATACCTTTATTCTCATGTCGAGAAAGTACGTCTATAAATGTATCATTAACTGCAATTACTTGTTCTCTGCCACCTCTTTCAACTGTGAAGTCCTTTGCTCCATTGATAATAATTTCTCTTCTCAATAAATTTCCTCCAGACCTATCCATTCTCTTCCCTCCAATCGCCACTACTTTATCTCCATCCTGCAAACCTAAATCCATTCCTAAAGAGTCAACAACAATACCATGCTTTACACTCTCAATAGGTGTATAACGCTCCCCCCAAGTCCATAAAACCAATCCAAATAAGATAAAACCTAAAATAAAATTCACCGTTACCCCACCCAACATAATAATCAAACGCTGCCAAGCTGGTTTAGACCGAAATTCCCAAGGTTGTGGCGGTAATTTCATTTGTTCTCTATCCATACTCTCATCAATCATCCCCGATATTTTCACATAACCACCTAAAGGCAACCAACCAATTCCATATTCAGTATCCCCTCTTTTGATTTTGAATAATTCAAACCAAGGGTCAAAGAATAAGTAAAATTTTTCTACTCTGGTATTAAACCATTTTGCAGGGAAAAAATGCCCCATTTCGTGCAGTACAATCAATATAGACAAACTCAAAAAAAGTTGCCCCGCCATAACCACATAATCCATGTGTATCTTAATTTAAAATCTAAAATCTAAAATCTAAAATTCAAAAATGAAAATTGTTGACAACTTCAACTATTTCAAATGAATCTCAAACTTAAAATTCAAATCAATTTTCAAATTTTGCATCCTTATTTCGGAGATAAAACGATAGTTTTTACGCCATTGTTTTGGCTCGCTTGCAAAAGTAGTATATTTTTGGTTCAATGTTTTAGTAAACTACCGTTGTCCGTACCCTATTGGCTATTTTTAACAGCCTCTTAAGAACCGACAACTGGCTCAACCATAAAGATGATTTTATTTTATACTGATGATGTCGATGGAAATATTGCTCGTTTGGACGTCGAACAAGCAAGACATTGTGTGCAAGTACTACGTAAAAAAGAAGGAGATGCCATCTCTTTTGTGGATGGAGAAGGTGGTTTTTATGAAGGTATTATCCAAGAAACGGGCAAAAAGAAATGTGTGATTCAAATCTTAAAAACACATCATGCCTATAATAAACGCCCTTTTAAATTACATATCGCCATTGCACCAACTAAAAATATCAATCGATTAGAATGGTTTTTAGAAAAAGCCACCGAAATTGGAATTGATGAAATCTCATTGATTATTTGCCATCATTCTGAAAGGCGCAAAGTGCGAACGGATAGACTACGTAAAATATTAGTCTCCGCTATGAAGCAATCTTTAAAAGCTTACCTCCCAATATTGCACGAACCTATTTCTTTTAAACAATTTGTCCAAACTCCTCGTATCAATTGCTCAAAGTATATCGCCCAAGGTGCAGAAAATATGCCCCTAAAAGACAACTACGAAGCACCAAAGGACGTTTTATTATTAATTGGTCCCGAAGGGGATTTCTCTAAACAGGAATTAACTTTAGCTTATGCCAATGATTTTCAAGGTGTGAATTTAGGCAATAGTCGATTACGTACAGAAACGGCAGGCATTGTAGCTTGTCATACTTTGAATTTGTTGAATGAATAGAGGAGGTTGAAAGGTGTAGAGGTTACAAGGTTGATAGGTAATACAGGAAAAAACATTAACAATCATAATAATCAGCGAAATCAGCGTCAAAAAAATACGGATGAAAAATACATTGCTAGCAATTATCGCTCTAATTGGACTAATCAGTTTCACAACTGTTCAGCAAAACACGACAGCCTTAAAAATGGGTCTACTAAAGTACAACGGCGGTGGAGACTGGTACTCCAATCCAACTGCTTTACCCAACTTAGCTGCTTTTTGCAATGATGAATTAGGCACTAATTTCAATAGAGATTATGGAACAGTAGAAGTAGGAAATGCTGCCTTATTCGATTATGCTTTCTTGCACATGACAGGACACGGAAACGTCGTTTTTTCAGATTTTGAAGCAGAAAATTTACGCAACTATCTAATTGCTGGCGGTTTCTTGCATATTGATGATAATTATGGAATGGACCCTTATGTGCGAGCAGCGATGAAAAAAGTCTTTCCAGAACAAGAATTTATTGAATTACCATTTGAACATCCGATTTATCATCAGAAGTTTAACTTCAAAAATGGTTTGCCAAAAATTCATAAACATGATGATAAACCCGCCCAAGGATTTGGATTGTTTCACGAAGGAAGATTAGTGACCTTTTATTCTTATGAATCTGATTTAGGAGATGGTTGGGAAGACCAAGAAGTACATAAAGATACGCCAGCCGCAAGAAGAAATGCGCTGCAAATGGGGGCTAATATTATACAGTTTGCTTTTGAGCAGTAGGGAGTGTCGCCATGTTGCGGTGTTACCATGTTGCCTTGTTGTCGATAAAACATCGCAACATGGTACCACCGCAACATGGTAACTAATCATTTAATCACTTTCAAGCTTAAATCTAAGCTAGTCGCTGAATGTGTCAAAGCGCCTACAGAAACATATTGCACACCAGACTTAGCAATTTCTCTTACCGTATAAATATTTACCCCACCAGATGCTTCGGTTTCAAATCGGTCACCAATGGTAGCGACTGCTTCTTCTAAAAGAGGCACTTCAAAATTATCTAACATAATTCTATCTACCATTCCAATTTCTAACACCTTATGCAATTCTACTAGATTCCGTACCTCTACGGTGATAGGCAATTTCATATCTTTTTCTTTAAAATAAATATGGACTGCCTTTATCGCTTCTTGAATACCACCACAAGCATCAATGTGGTTGTCCTTTATCATAATTCTATCGTACAAACCATAGCGATAATTAGTACAACCACCTACTTTTACGGCCCATTTTTCTAAAAATCGCAATAATGGCGTGGTCTTTCTAGTATCTAAAACGATAACAGGTAAATCCTCTACTTCAAATTTAAATCTATTCGACATCGTGGCAATACCACTCATTCTCTGCATGGTATTCAAAACCAATCGCTCTGCTTTCAATAAAGCTTGCGAATTACATTCCACTTCAAAAGCAATTTCACCATATCGTACCGCCTCGCCATCTTTCTTGAAAAGAGAAATCGTCGAAGTTGGGTCAACTCGCTTAAAAATGCGTTGGGCTAATTCTATACCAGCAATCACACCATCGTCTTTTACTAATAATTTTGCTTTTGTTCTTGCTGCTGCAGGAATGCAGGCTAGGGAAGTATGGTCACCATCTTGAACGTCTTCTTCTAGTGCCTTATCAATAAAGTTATTGATGTAGTCTTCATTTATTAATCCGCCAGTCATGTTTTTGTCTTTTGTGTGTCTTTAAGTGGTACTTCGTACTAATTAAATGCCTCTTTTTTGAAAATTCGAACGAAGATAAGAAATTTCAGCCTTAAATGCTTATTAATGGATAAAATAAGCCGGACAATTTATACTTGATATACCACGGATTAATAAAGTACCACAGATATTAGATGTTCAAGCTAATCTCCGTATTACTAGGAAAATTAATGGAATGGATGTAGAATATTTCAAAAAATAGCCCATCTGTCGTTAAAAAAGGAAGCCCAATCGAATCGTCAAACTTTTTATAATCCCCTTAGAGTCTTCTCTAGTTATTCCATCTATTTTCAAAGCAGAATTATCCGTTACATCCGTAAAGCCTTGTCGGTAAATAATACCACCAACAATAGCGGTACTTTCGGATAAGGTGTATTGCACACCACCGCCAAAGCCCCAAGTGAGGTTGAATAAGTTCACATCTTCGGTGATGTTTTCTCGCTCTCTATCTTCACTAGCTGTCCCTTTTACATCTCCTCTTGCTTGTAATTTAAACCCTAGGCTAAAGATAGGAATCTCTGCGAAATACCGTAAGTAACCAAATTCTTTCGTTCTTAATTTTATTCCAAAAGGTATTTCTAAATACTGAATATGGTATTTTAAATTAACCCCATCGGGTAATTGATGCAAGGTCAAATCGCTTAATTCTGATTTAGGCCATAAATCTCCTCCTTCCTGGTGTTTTAAGGTACCACCTTGATTAAAAGCAAAATTAATTCCACTCACAATCGCATAATTTTCTCGAAAATAGTATTCGCCGACCATGCCTAGTTTTAGCCCTAGATTAAGTCCATTTCCATTGATTAGATTGTCATCGGTAGACATCCAACTAAAAGAAGGACTTAATTGGAATCCCAATCTCAATTCTTTATCAAAATCTAGATTTAATTGACTAAAGCCAATCGTGGTCATTACCGAAAAAAAGGTGATAATTAAGACAATTTTTTTCATCTTATAATGGTTGTTTCTTTGATATTTAAATTATTACCAGATTAAAGCCTGGGCTACTCTCAAAAACGCACAAAAGCACTACTTTATGCTAAGAAAAAATAATTTTTTATTATTTTTTATATTATTAATAAGCTTCAATTGTTTTATTGCTTGTTCGGATGACAAAGATAAGAACATTCCTGATGTAAGTGACGTGGATGTTACTATAAAAGTGAATAGATTTGACCAAGATTTATTTGCCATTGATACCAATCAAGTAGCAGCAGGCATTAAAGCATTAGAAGAAAAATATCCTGACTTCACCGATTTTTATTTAACTAGGGCTTTGCAAATCAAAAAACCTTGGGATACTACAGGTGCTTATCGAGAGTATACCAAAGGTTTTTTAACTTACCCTTTTGTGAGAACGTTACACCATAAAGTAGATTCCGTTTATGGCGATTTTAGCCCGATTGAAAAAGAATTAAAGCAAGGTTTTCAATTTTATAAATATTATTTTCCAAACAAGGAAATTCCTGAATTTTATACTTTTATTTCTGAATTCACTTATGGTATTGCCATTCCACCAAAAGGAAATGCAATCGCTATAGGCTTGGATTTATATTTGGGAAAAGATTTTGAATATTATTATTATCCACCTTTAAGTTTACCCAAATACGTTGCGCGAACCAACGATAAAAAACATTTATCTGCCAAGATATTCAAGGGGATTATTGATGATTTAGTAGGCCCAGTCAGAGGCAATCGGTTTATTGACCATATTATTAATAATGGCAAAAAAATGTATATTCTTGACCAACTATTACCTTATGCGCCCGATAGTATTAAATTGGGTTACACCGCTCAACAAGTAGAATGGGTCAATGCGTATGAATTGGATGTTTGGGGATATATCCTAAAGGAAGAATTGATGTATTCAGATGATTATAAAAATTATAAGTCATTGGTCACCCCTGCTCCTAAATCTGCTGGATTAACGGAAGATTCTCCTGGAGAAGTAGGTAATTGGATGGGGTGGCAGATGGTCAAATCGTATATGGAACGACAACCTGAAACAACTTTGCAAGCATTAATTGCCTTGGACGATGTACAGGAAATTTTGACTAAATCAAGATATAGGCCTAGGCGGCGGTAGCAGTTGCAGTATTGCAGTAGGCAGTTAGCAGTAGGCAGTTAGCAGTAGGCAGTTAGCAGTAGGCAGTTAGCAGTAGGCAGTTAGCAGTAGGCAGTTAGCAGTAGGCAGTTAGCAGTAGGCAGTATAAACCTACAACTAATTGCCTACTGTAATACTGTAATTAAGTTAAGGGCAAGGCTGCAAACCATTCTGCCAAAGGTCTCCAACCTGGAATGTCTACGCCGAAAAATAAAATAAACTGAATCACAAAATACAAGCCTAGAATCAATGGAAACACCCATCTTCCCTTCTTTTCTTTCCGTTCTCGAATAATCAATCCGATTAGAATCAAATCCATAATGATAACCGTCCATAGATAAGGGCGCAATGGAAAAGCGTCTGGCAATGACCAATTTAAAAAACGCACTAAAGCGGGTTCTAAAAAAGGAATCGCCGTAGCAATCATTGCCCTAGCATGAATGGCGATATTTTTCCGATGATAAATGGCTATACCATAAGCCACTAATAAAACCACAATATCTTTGAAAGGAATAAATAAACCTCTGGCTAAATTGGTTTCAAATTCTGCTCGATGATGTGCTAATAGAGCACCTGCGATGATAACTAAAGGAAATAAGACATAAGATATTTTGCCTAAGATGCGATGTACCGCTAATTTTTTCTGTCGAATGAGTAAAGGTTGAAGGATAAGAAAGGCCACCCAAAGCATCATCACCGTAGCATGGGCATGAATATATTGCGTAAAATCAGCCGTTCCATCAAAAAATTTAGAGAAGTAAGAGGGCCAAAAACCAAGTATAGCAATGATTAATAAGCCAATTAAATAAATGTCTGCTTTTTCAAATTGGATTTTATTGGAAATCTTTACGGACATAATAGTGGTATTTCATTTTTAGAATAATGCTTAAAGCTACCTCCTTTTTCCATAAAAGGTTAGCACAAATTATTCAAATAACTGTACTTTTTCGACAGTACCTTAGTTTTCAAAATAAAGGATACGCAAATCCTCAATCAATATTCAAAAAATGGCGCTATTTTTGGCTTTCATTCCCTAAACAATGTATCATGACGCTTAAAGATTTTTTTGATTTACTAGCCCTTAACCCTGGCTATATTATTGGCTTTTTTCTATTAATTCCATTGGCTGCTTTTATTGGATCCGTTATCGGAAAAGGAGAAGAAGATGAAAGGGTTTGGCAATTATATTATTCAACATTGATGTATTTAGCCCTTGTTCCTGGGATTTTTGGTATGATGCTGATTGTTTATCAATTATTTCTAGAAAATAGAAGCATCCTACAGATAGACATCTACACTCAAATTTTACCTATTATTTCTATGTTTGCGACCATCGGCATTATTAAAAAAGCTGTTAATTTAGATAAAATACCTGGGTTTGATAAACTATCAGGCTTAATTTGGATGGTTGTCTCTGTGCTGATAATTATGTGGGTGCTTGAAAAAATAAGAATCTTTTCTTATATGCCTATTCAATATGTTTTCTTGATTTTGATTGGATTGATTATTGTTTTCCGAGTAGGGTGGTCGAAATTAAGTAAGTCTTAAAAATAAAAATAGTTTTATCCCGCAACTCTTCCAAATGAACCGTAATTTTGCAGTCGAAAAAAAATAGCATAAAACCATTAGTTGTTGATTCTTCAAAACAATGACTAATGACCAACGACTAGTATATATGATTAATGTAGCGAATGTTTTTGTGAAATACGGGGATAGAGTATTATTGGATAGCGTCAATTTTGTGATTCAAAATACCGACAAGGTTGGTTTAGTCGGTCGAAACGGGGCGGGCAAATCCACTTTATTAAAAATAATGGCTGGGGAGATTTCGCCTCATGCTGGTAGTGTCACTATGCCCAAAGAAAGTACCCTTGGTTTTTTGCACCAAGAAATGTTTTTACCAAAGGGCAAGACCGTTTTAGAAGAAACGTTAACTGCTTTTAATGAAGCAGTAGAAATAGAGAAAAAGATTGAGTTGATTAATCAAGAAATGGCAGAGCGCACGGATTACGAAAGTGATGGTTACGCCAAATTAATTGAAGATTTCTCGGAATTAAATGACCGTTTTGCTGTGTTGGGAGGTGTGACGATGGGGGTAGATGCCGAGCGGATATTGAAAGGACTAGGTTTTAAACATAGTGATTTAAGTCGATTAACCGATGAATTTAGTGGTGGCTGGCAAATGCGGATTGAATTAGCCAAATTATTATTACAAAAACCAGATTATTTATTGCTAGATGAGCCGACCAATCATCTGGATATTGAATCTATTATTTGGTTAGAGCATTTTTTAAAAACTTATCCAAGTGCAGTTATTACCATTTCGCACGACAAGCAATTCTTAGATACGGTCACTAAGCGAACAATTGAAGTAGAGCTAGGAAATATTTTTGAATATAAAGCTTCTTATACTAAGTTCGTTCAACTGCGTCAAGAACGTCGAGAAAAACAAAAATCAACTTTCCAAAATCAACAAAAAGTCATTGCAGAGAAAGAAAGAACCATTGCTCGCTTTATGGCAAAAGCCAATAAAACAAAGATGGCGCAGTCTATGCAAAAGGCGTTAGATAAAATGGAAAGAGTCGTCATTGATAGCGAAGATAAAGCGGCTATGAATTTGCGGTTTCCGCCTGCACCTCGTTCTGGACAAATTGTAGTAGATGGAAAGAATGTTAAAAAATATTATGGTGATTTGCATGTCTTAGAAGGTGTTGATATTAAACTGGATAGAGGTGATAGAATCGCTTTTGTTGGTCAAAACGGTCAAGGAAAAACAACCCTCGCGAAAATATTAGTTAATAAATTACCTGCTACTGCTGGAGATATTACCTTGGGACATAATGTATCGGTGGGTTATTATGCACAAGACCAATCGGATACGCTAGACCCCAATTCGACCCTTTTACAAACGATGGAAAACGCTTCGCCACCAGAAATGCGTACTCGTTTGCGAAATATTTTAGGGGCATTTATGTTTAGTGGCGAAGATGCCGATAAAAAGGTATCCGTCCTTTCGGGTGGAGAAAGAGCGAGACTTGCCTTGGCTTGTATGTTATTGCGTCCTTTTAATTTATTGGTACTGGATGAACCGACGAACCACTTGGACATGATTTCTAAGGATGTCCTAAAGCAAGCTTTAATTGAGTATGATGGTACGTTAATTGTCGTTTCACACGATAGAGATTTTCTAGGTGGTTTGACAAGTAGGACGATTGAATTTAGAGATAAACAATTATTCGACCATATTGGAGATGTGAATGCCTTTTTAGAAAAGCGGGAGATGGAAAATATGCGGCAGGTAGAATTAGAAAAAAGTAAACATAAAACTGCGCCTAAAAAGGTAGTCGCAAAAGTTGAAGAAAAACGAGAATTAACTTTTGAGGAGAAAAAAGAACGTAAAAAACTACAGCGAACTGCTCAAAATGCAGAAAATAAAATTAGTCAATTAGAAGGAAAAATCGAACAATTTGAGGCAGAGATGGCGAAGGCTGATTTTTATGGTAGTAGCCGAGAGCAAAAGGTAATGGCGGATTACGAAGCTAAAAAAACAGAATTAGATACGGCTATGGAAACTTGGGAAGATGCGGTTATGGTTTTGGAGGAATTTGATGAATCTCATTAATAATCAATTAATTTACTGAACATTAAGTATAAGAAAAGGATTGTGAAGTTAATCACAATCCTTTTCTATTTTTACTGATACCCCGCCGCCTGCAATTTAAACAACTCCGCATATTTCCCATCCTGCGCCAATAATTCCTCATGGCTGCCCAATTCTTTCATCTGTCCATTTTCTAAAAACAAAATACGGTCTGCCATTCGAACGGTAGAAAAACGGTGAGAAATTAAGACCGCCATTTTTCCTTCGATTAATTCTGAAAAACGTTGGAAGACTTCGTGTTCTGCTCTTGCATCTAAGGCTGCTGTTGGTTCATCTAAAATCAATAATTGGGCATCTTTCATATATGCCCGAGCTAGTGCAATTTTTTGCCATTGACCGCCCGATAATTCTACCCCTTTGGCAAATCGTTTACCCAAAACTTGTTGATATTTTTCTGGTAAATTATCAACTACCGTATCAGCCAAACTTTTATGAGCTGCATCTTTAATCACCGGCAGTTCTTCTATTTTTGGAATGTTTCCAATGGCAATATTTTCGGATACTTTCATCTGAAAACGCACATAATCTTGAAAAATAATACCTATTTCTCGGCGCAAATCTTTTAAATCGTATTCTCTTAAATCTTTTCCATCCAGTAAAATACGACCTTCATTGGGTTCATATAAACGGGCTAATAACTTCACTAAGGTTGTTTTACCTGCGCCATTCTCGCCCACTAAAGCTAATTTTTGATTCGTTGGCAAATGAAAAGATATATGTCGCAATGCCCATATTTCACTATTCGGATATTTAAAACCTACATTCTCAAAGGTAAATCCTTTTTGTATTGGTTTCGGTATTTTTCGGGATGCTCCATTTAAGTTAATGGTCGGTTTAATTTCAAAAAAACCAAATAAATCATCTAAATATAAAGCACTTTCAGAAATGGTCGAAAAGCGATTCATAATACCTTGCAACATACCTCGCATACGTTGAAAAGACCCTGCTAAAAAAGTTAAGGTACCAATAGTAATGGCCGCACTAACCGTTTGTAAAATGATAAAGACATAAGCGCCATAATAAGCTAAGGTGCCTAGGAACGACAATAAACTTCCAACCATGGCTCTATTGACCGCAATTTTTTTATTTTCTAAGTAATATTTATCGGCAATCAATTCAAAACGTTCGGCTAAAAAATCTTCTAGACCAAAAATTTTCACTTCTTTTGCTGTCTCGTCACTTGCACCAATAAATCGCAAATAATCTAATTCTCTACGCTGGGGTGTCCAACTTCTGGTCAAAGAATAACTGCGTCGATTAAAATGTGTTTCTCCAATAAAAGAAGGAATGACGGCTACAATTAATAATAAAATCAACCAAGGATTAAAAGCTATTAAACCACCCGCTAAAAAGACGATGGTAATCATGTCTTGTATTTGCGATAAGGCTTGCGACATTAAAATGGTTCGGCTGGTGGTTTGCCTTCTTGCTCGTTCTAATTTATCATAAAAATTGGCATCTTCAAATTGATATAAATCCAAGGAAGCTGCATGTTTGATTAATTTAACAGAAGTCGCATTGGAAAATAAATCGCCTAATAAACCATCAAATAAGGAAATTGCCCGATTTAATAGTTCGGATAAAACAGCTAATCCTAGTTCTAGCCCAACCAATATCCACAAATAAGTCATGTCTTTTGCGGTCGTTACTTCCATCAAACGAATGATTTCATCAATAATTTCCTTTCCTACCCATAAAATAGCCAATGGAATCGCTGATTTTATTAACCGCAAAACCACATTGGCAAATGTCATACCCTTGTGAGTTTCCCAAATTAATTTGAAAAAGGGTGGTAAGTTTTTAAGTGCTGCAAATTGGTCCTTGAAAGAGACTTTTTCTTCGCCTTTCTTTTTTTTAATGTGCCCGCCTACTTTTTCTGCTTTATTTCCTGTCATATATATTTCAATCTAATTTTTACTTTCTTTTCTTCTTTTTTACCTTTTTTGTTGTTAGTGCTACTTGATAAGCTTTCTCGGCCCAAGCAGCCAATTGAGTTCTATCTTCTATTATATCTATAGGCACTTCATAATAAGAAGCCATAAAAGCGGTCATGCCTGCTGCTTCAAATTCAGGGCGAGTTTCGTCGCTTACTTTTAGATGTAAGGTTCCTTTCATAATACCACCGAACATAGTTCCTTCTTTATAAAAACCAACTCCTCCAAACATTTTTTTGTGGATAATCTCCCCAAAGTCTTCTAACTGTTCTAAGATGAATTCAAGGTAATCTTGTGAGAATGCCATGTGTTATAGTGATGAGTGATGAGTGATGAATACATACAAGTTAATTAACAATTTTTAGTGTTTTTAAGTTTTCCACAAAATTAATCATATCAAATTCGTTTACCTTCCTTTCAATTCCCTAATTTCGCTATTATTTTCTAAACTAAAATGACTAATAATATGAGTACACCCGAAGAACGTTTTGCTGCTCTTAATTTGGAATTACCACCTCCACCTAAACCAATAGGTGTCTATAAGCCTTTTTTACAAGTGAATAACTTTATCTATGTTTCTGGGCATGGGACGGTACAATCTGATGGTAGTCTCATTATCGGTCGAATTGGCGAAGATATGGATATAGAAGCAGGAAAAATGGCGGCTCAACAAGTAGGTTTAGCTATTTTGGCTACTTTAAAAGCAAATTTAGGCAGTTTAAATAAAATTGGTCGAGTGATAAAAGTGTTGGGAATGGTCGGTTGTGTGCCTGAGTTTAAAGCACATCCTTATGTCATTAATGGCTGTAGTGAATTGTTTGCTAAAGTTTGGGGCGAGGAAAAAGGAATTGGAGTCAGAAGTGCGGTTGGCATGGGGTCTTTGCCTGATGGAATTCCCGTGGAAATTGAGGCGATGTTTGAGTTGGCATAACTGGGGCTTATCATCAAGTAACTTCCCAACATTAATTCGACAATTAATGTTGGGAAATTACTGGTTAATAGGGCTACCCCTTTATTAATTCAAATGTACATTTTCTTCTAGTTCAAATTCTTCTTCTTTCTTACGATTGCTCCACCAAAAATAACCTAATCCAAAAACGATTACATAAGGTGTTAACAGCATGTATAGAATGCCATTATTTAAACCTTGTCCATCTGTTCCGCCATTTTTTAGGTTACTTTCTGCGGACATTTTACACATTGGGCATTGTGCTTGTACTTCCGTAGTTGTCGTTAATTGTAAGCAAAAAACTAAGGAACAAAGGGTGATTATTTTTATGATTTTATTTTTCATGATGCTGGTTTTAATTTAAAACGTAACTCGAATATTCTTGTCCGATTAGTTACCGATATGTTCACAGACGAGAATGTCTGTGCTACGATTCTAATAATATGGTCGTAACATCAAATAACAAATTGGTCCAGTAATCGCTACATATAACCATAATGGATAGACCCACTTTGCCATTTTCCGATGCTTTTCAATTTGTCCTGTATAAGCTCTGATAAAGGTAAATAAAATAAAGGGTAGAATCACCGCTGCTAAAATAACATGCGTTATCAATAGAAAGAAATAGACATATCTAATATTGCCTTCGCCGCCAAATTTAGTCGCTTCTGTCGTTAAATGATAAACTACATAAGACAGTAAAAATAAAATGGATAAACCTAGTGCTAAGAAATTTGCCTTTTTATGTGCTTCCACATTTTTATTCTTAATGAAATAAAAAGAGAACATTAGCGCTACTGCTGCTAGTGCATTTACGCTGGCATGAAATGGCGGTAGAAAACTAAAATCTATGCCTGTATCAAAATGGATACGGCGCATTACAACAACTAAGGCTAATACAATTACAGAAACAATCGTCGCTGCAATGTTTAATTTTTTTGCTAACTGTAAATTAGGTTGATTCATTGAACTAAATTAAACTTATTAAAAAATAAAATATGTCATTTATTTCATTGATTTTCAATTAGTTATTGATTTTCGTCAAAAAGGTTGCCAAACTAATATGTCAGAAAAACTCAACTGATTGAAATGTC
>Ga0208544_10000335_pt1 | contig 38655 bp, 27 predicted proteins | sample DEB08_DNA_9_FD_184526 | JGI IMG/M metagenome (GOLD analysis project Ga0208544, IMG submission 184526) | Aqueous microbial communities from the Delaware River and Bay under freshwater to marine salinity gradient to study organic matter... | ecosystem: Environmental > Aquatic > Marine > Coastal ... | reverse complement strand
TAAAATATTTTTTATAGCCTGCGGATTGCACAATTTTAGAGTCACTCGGAGGAAAAATACCTACAATCAGGGTGCTCTACGTATACGCGCGCGCATTAATTTAAATTTTTCTCATACATAATGTCTAATGATTAATCATTTAAGTTAATTTAAATTGGATATATCGAATATCTAAAATCCAGCATCCAGTAGCAAGAATTAAACTAGTGTTTCAATCCTAATCGCTTTCCTAAAAAGCGATTAAAACACTTTATCATACAAATCCGAATGGAAACAGTAGGGAGGGATTGACCTCTGCTGTTTCTTGTGGTTAAATAATGCCATTTTGGACTAAATATAATTTATAGAGGTAGGAAATTAGTGAATGGGGTTTCGGAAAACTGGAATGGCGTAGAGGAAATGATGATGAAGTGATTTAAATTTAAAATTGAAAATCTAAAATGAAAAATCTAAAAATATGGATAGGCATGAGCATGATACTATGGATTGGGCAAGTAATTGCTCAAAACCAAACCATAAATGTCAACCAACTATCAGGGGAAACCATCATTTTAGCACATGACCAAAATGACTTGACTTTAGAATATGTGGGAATTCATTTTGACAATCCAGAAAAAATTCAGTACCAATATAAAATGGATGGCGTGCATGAAGATTGGGTAGAAAGAAGGGCTCGATTTAATAATTTAAAACCAGGTGATTATACTTTTTGGGTGAAAGCGGCGAATGCAGATGGTGTTTGGAATGAACAGCCTACTTCCTTGAAAATTAAAATATTAGCGCCGTGGTGGTGGGATTGGTGGTCACAAATATTATATATAGTTGCGGCAATAATTGGTGGGTATGCCCTATACAAATTTCAATTAAAAAGGAAATTAGAAACTGCCGAGACGAAAAGATTACAAGAATTAGATACGATAAAAACTAAAATGTACACGAATATTACTCATGAATTTCGGACGCCTTTGTCGATTATTCAAGGGATGACCGAGCAATTGGAAGGGAACGAAAAGGCCAAAAATACGATTCAGCGGAATAGTTTTAATCTCTTAAATTTAGTGAATCAAATGTTGGATTTGTCTAAATTAGAGGCTGGAAATATGCCCATTAAATTGGTGCAAAGCGATGTGATTAATTATTTAAGTTATTTAACAGAATCCTTTCATTCTTTGGCGGCCACCAAACAAATAAAATTGCATTTTTTACCCAAAGAATCGGTGATTTATATGGATTATGATCCCGATAAATTGATGAAAATAATGATTAATTTACTCTCCAATGCGATTAAATTTACGAACATTGGGGGAGATGTTTATGTGCAAGTGGAACAAATTCCTAATACGGCTTGGAAACAGCATAATATTACAAAATCCAATTTAGCGATTCAAGTAAGAGATACAGGTGTTGGCATTGCCGCAACAGAAATACCACACATTTTTGACCGTTTTTATCAAGTGGATGACTCGACGACTCGGAAAGGAGAAGGCACAGGAATCGGCTTGGCTTATACAAGGGAATTGGTAAAAATACTAAAAGGTAAGATTGAAGTGAGCAGTGAATTGGATAAAGGGGCTGTTTTTACGGTGTATTTACCGATGCATAGAGTGGCGCCGATGATTTTTCCTGATGCGACTAAAGCCTTAATTCAAAAAGTAAACTTACAACAGGATAGCACGGAAAAATTAGAAGATGCCTTTAGTAGAGATAGTAATTTGCCCTTGGCTTTAATCGTAGAAGATAATCGAGATGTCAAGGAATACTTAGTGACTTGTTTAGGCAAAAAATACCAACTGGCTTTTGCAGAAAATGGAACGGAGGGTATTGAAAAAGCGATTCAATTGATTCCTGATTTAATTATAAGCGATGTGATGATGCCCGAAAAAGATGGTTTTGAATTATGTGAGACCTTTAAAAATGACCGACATACGAGCCATGTACCGATTATTTTATTGACGGCAAAAGCAGATGTCGATTCCAAAGTTTTAGGTTTACAAAAAGGAGCAGATGCTTATTTAGCGAAACCATTTAATCAAGAAGAATTATTGGTACGCATGAAACAATTGATTTTGTTACGGAAACATTTACAAGTGAGGTTTGGCGGAGAAAAAGGAAAAAAAACAGTGATTGATAAGGAAAGGATAATCTCGACGAAATTTGCACTAGAAGAACAATTCATAGAACAAGTCAATCAAATTATTAGTGATAATTTAGAAAAAGAGGCATTTGATTCAACTCAGTTAGCTAAGACAGTAGGAATGAGTGCCTCTCAATTATTTCGGAAGTTAAAAGCGATTACAGGGAAATCTACGGCTATTTATATTCGATTTATTCGATTGGAAAAAGCGAAAGATTTATTGCATACAACGGACAAAAACGTTTCAGAAATCGCTTATCAAGTTGGTTTTAAGGAATTGGCTTATTTCAGTCGTTGTTTTTCTGAGGAATATGGGATAAGCCCAAGTCAAATTCGGAAATAATTTCTACCAAATTCTCCCTATCTTCGCCGCCAAAAAAAATGGCATACCAACCTAAACCTATTATTTTTTTCGATTTAGAAACGACTGGCGTTAGTATTACCCAAGACCGCATTGTGCAAATTGGGGCAATTAAAGTGCTGCCCGATGGAAGCGAAGAAGTTAAAAATGTTTTGATTAATCCGACAATTCCTATTCCTGCTGGGGCTACTGCGGTACATGGTATTTCTGATGCTGAAGTAAAGGATAAACCTAAATTTAAACAGGTTGCTAAGAGTTTTGCCGCTTGGTTAGCTGGTAGTGATTTGGCAGGTTATAATTCTGATAATTTTGATGTGCCCTTGTTGATGGAGGAATTTAATCGAGTCGGCATTGCTTTCCCCGAAGAAGGGACGAATTTTATTGATGTCTTGAAAATCGAGCGGAAAGTCAATGGGCATACTTTAGGGGCAACTTATGAACGATATACTGGCGAAGAACTCGAAGGTGCGCATGATGCTTTGATTGATATTTATGCGACTATCAAAATTTTTAATAAACAATTGGAATTGAATCCATTACTACCTTCGGATGCTAGAGAAATTGAAGCTTTCTGTTCGGATGACTTAAAACGAGTGGATTTTGCTGGGAAATTATATGAGAAAGCCGACAAAGTTTATTGGCGTTTTGGCAAGCATAAGGATAAACTGTTGACGGAAACGAAGAGCTATTGTAATTGGGTGTTGGGGGCTGATTTTCCTAGCGAAACTAAGCAGCAGATACGGCGAGTGCTTGGTATGTGATTTTTACGAACTAATAGGATGAGCGAACAAAAAAGTCCTAGAGGACTATTTTGTGAAGTGAACTGCAAAGCAGGTGGGATTGGCCGATGGATTTAACGGATGATGGCCGGTTTTTTTCCACGGATTTTATTTCTCCACGGATTGCCTCCACGGATTTTTTTTGGTTATTTTTGGAGTATCAGGATATAAATGATAAATCCGTTGCTAATTTTTTTTAGCAACGGATATTACGAGATAGATTATAATTTAAATCATTAATTACCTATGGATTACACCAATAGTTAGCAAATCTGGGTAAATTATTTGTAACCATCTTTTTATGAGGTTATGGATGTAAAAATAAATCCGTGGAAAAAAATCTTTAGCAAAAAACCTACTCAATCCGCAACATCTTTTTAGTCTGCGTTCCGAATTTAGTTTGTAATTGATAAAAAATTAACCCTTTAGGTAAACCGTTATCTTCCAAATTAATAGAATGATAACCAGCCTCTTTGACAATTTTTATTTCTTTTAATAATTGGCCACGTTCATCTAAAAGGGTTAAAGTTACAGGACTTGGAGTGGCTAAATAGAAACCAATAACGGTCTTGTTATCAAACGGATTTGGTTGATTTTGATACAATTCAAACGCATCGTCCAATGGTGTAATAAAGTTCAATTGAACATCCATAATTTCCGCAACTTGATTATAAGCCTCCGCTATAGTTGGAGTAGATTGGAGTTGTAATTGTTCACTTAATAAGCCATCTTTTTGGGCAGTAAAATTCATGGTGAATAGGGTAGTAGTCGATGCCTCTTTTGATGTTAAGTCGGAAGTGCCATTCCAGCTAGTCGTTAACCAACCTTTTTGAATAGCCTGCAAACCAAAATGATTCACGGTAGCTAAACCTGGTTGTAGTTTTTTAACAATTAATTGTCCAAAATCAAGACTGAATTGATACCCTTGAATTGCTGCCATTTGGTTACTAGTGAAAGCAACTTCATAGTCTTGACCTGCTTTGAGTTGTTGGTCTAGGACATTGATTTCAAAAACAGGTACATTGGTTCTAGATTCCGCCACAAATAAACTATTGGTAGCTGCATTTCCGTTGACATCACCAATTTTGATAGCCGTAAAATCGACTTGTTGATTGTCGGGAATATCCGTTAAAGTAACGCTTTCTTGCAGGTCATTTTGTAATGGATTTCCTATAGAGAATTCATAAGCTTTGTTTACAAAACGCCAACTTGAATTATTTGGTAATCGTTGGTCAATCGCCAAGATTAAGCGACGTAATTGAACCATGTCGAAAGCAGTCACAGTGCCAGATTTATTGGCATCCGCAGCGATGTACTGATGTGGATTACTAAAAGTAACAAGTCCTAAAATATGTTTAGAAATTAAGACCAAATCAAAAGTGCTGACGCCATTTAGCGGGTCAATATCCTTGGTTGGTGTAATTTGATACCTACCATTTTTGGGAATGGAGAAACCGAATTGACCTGCTATATCCGTTGTCTGTTCCTGTTCGGCAATTTCAATAGTTACAGCTTCTACAGGCGACCCTTTCCAACTCAATACTTGGCCATTCACAAAAGCTGTATCAGTTTCCGTTATTTCTGAACTTTCACAAGTTTGTTGATTGTCTTGGACATTGATATATGTTTCACAATAATCCCAATTATTCGCTTCATCAATTAAATATAACCGAACCGTTTGATTGCCTAAGTAGCCACAATCAAAAGTGATGCGTTCAGGTAAGGCATGGATTAAGGCAATATGAGTAGGTGCTTCTTCATCGTAAGATGGATGCCAGATTTTATATTTTAATTTATCTAAATTGGTGCAATTATCTTTACTGGCGACATCCAAATCTTTCGCCCAGATGTCCACTTGTCCATTATCCATTAAATCAACGGCTATACCGTGGAGGCAATAGGGTGCAGGCTTTTGACAATCTACAAAGTAGTAAAATTGTGTCTTTTGCGCAACATTACCACAAGCATCTGCTGCTTCCCATTTAATGTCAAATTGTTCATTCACGGTTACCGTTCGAGTAAAGGTATGCCCAATTCCTGTTTCAATAGCTTCTTTATTTTTGTATAAAGTCCATTGATATTTTAGTGCATCGGTACTTTGCACATTACAATCCATTGCCGAACAGCTAAAGACCTTTTCATTTTGACAATTATCTGCAGTAATACAATCATTTACTGGATGGACGGTAATAATTGGCGCAGAACTATCTTGCAGTTTTAATACTTGAGTATATTCTAATCGGCCTATAGTCGCTAATGCTTGATTATTCAAAAAGCCGTTTGCTTTAATTGTCTGTGTATCCGTTACCATTCCATGTTGATTTTCTATTCTTGGAATAATAAAGGCGGGCGCACCTGCTTCGTAAACACACCAATTAATAATAGTAAAGGTTCTAATAGTTTTTAAACAAGCATCTGCTACTATGGTAAAGGTTTTCTCTTTCACTTCATAAGCCAACGCATCACAATGCCCATTAGTTATTTCTACCGTTGATGCAGGTATAGTTGCATTGCAATTGCCAGTCCAATCAGCAGGAAGGGTTATTTTCCAATCAGGTTGATATTGAATGGCGATTTTTTGCTCCACCCAATTAGAAGTATTCCCTTGTTCCTGCCAATCGACGGCTCGATAGTGTCTATTTATATTGATTTGCCCACAACTATTTTCAATCAGTTGATACTGTTGTTGAATGCTCAATGCGCCACAACTAACATTATCCGAACAATTTGGATAACCATAATTCGTATTGTAAAATTGGATTTGGGAAGGCGTTAAATCTACCCATTCGGATTCGTCCATAAGACCATTATTATTACTATCTGTATTTTGTCCAAAATCAGCTAAATGCCTTTCTGAACAAGTGCCAGTCATATCTGGTAGTGCGCTACAAATAGGCGCAATTTTATCTTCTACATTGACGGTTGTCCAGCAAGTATTTTGATTGCCTGCTTGGTCGGTTACTCTTAAATAAACCGTATTGTTTTGATGAATATCTGCACAAGTGAAAACAACGATAGAATCCCAAGTAAGGGCATCCCTACTCACTTCGTATTGATGGATACCGCAAGCATCCGAAGAACCCGCATCTATATCTCTATAATGCAGCAGGACTTCATTTTGAGCAATAGATAAATTAATCTTATCCGTACAAATGACGGATGGTTTTGTACTATCGGTTAATACAAGAAACTGATAAGCAGTATCGTTGATTAATTGCTCCTGGCAAAGGTCTTTTGCTATCCATTCTAATTGGAAAGAATCTCCTTTCAATGTATTCCATTCGCTTGTAGGAATGGTATGTAGCTGTCCATTTTTAAGTTGACTAACTCGATTTAATTGAACTTCAGGTTCAGAACAATTATCTATTGCTTTTGGTAAAGCAATTTGTTCGACATCAAAAGTACAGGCAAAATGGTCTAAGTTAATGGTGATTGAATTACTTGCATCAACTTCAAATTTAGGAGGTGTATTATCTGTGAAATTAATTAAAGTAGTATCAATGGGTTGTGGACCATTATTAGGGTTGCACCAATCTAGAACTGACCAGTATTGGAATATTTTTTTACCACAATCAGTATTAGGTAAGAAAATAGCCTCTTTTTGTAAAATATAGCCACAGGTATATTCGGTCGTACTTAAAGGTATCGTATCAGATGGAATTAAGACCCCATTTTTTAATTGACCTATTTTAAGATGCGGTACCTCTGTAGTTATAGCTACTCCGTTATTATCAGTACAAGACAATTTGATATCTGTTGTTTGGACAATATCCGCTAGGGAAGGTCGGATGATGACAATCGTCTGTGTTTGAGTCGCTTGATTACCACATAAATCAGTAGCTACCCAAGTGACCAATACCCGATTAGTATCACAGATGTCTACATGATTTAAAAGGGTAGCATTTGAGAAGATTACCTCCACACTATCACAATTATCTACAGCAATAGGAGACGTCAAGCCAAGTCCAGTTGGCGTTAACTTAATATCACAATTAACAAGAGTATCTACTTGCATTTTAGTGATGAAAATAGGAGTTGACTTATCGGCTACTACTAGGTTAGTTTCGCAACTAATAGCTTTAATTCCATTATTACAGAAAGTCAAATTAGTGTTTTCGTAATAACGTCTTTCTATCTCCGCTTTAATAGTAGCACCACAACTATTAAATTGATTTTTGTCCAAAATAGGGTAGTGCCCACCTTTTCCACCTCCTGTAGCTAAGACAACTTCCTTTCCATTTTTATCCAGCCCTTTTAAGGTAATATGATAATACAAAGTATCCGTAATCGTATCACAAGGATTTTCCAACAAATCATCAGGAGTAATCTGAATACTGCAAGCAGAACCTAAAGGAATCGTTACCTTATCATTACAAACTAAAGAAGGCGCTTGTATGGTAAAGCTTACTTTGGTGGATTTAACCGTATCTGTTTTTAATTTATACTCGACTAAATACTGCCCAATACCAAAAGTATCTTGGAAGTTTTCATCAAAAGCAATTAAGGTATCTCTACATAATTCGCCGTGACTATTATAAATTCGGACAAATTGACTGTCTTGATTTACCTTGCAATTAGTCGTAATAGTAGCGGGATTAATATCCATAATTCTAAACCTATCTTCGCAAATTAATTTAGTATTTAGATAATTTGGTGCAATTAATTTGGTTGTATCTTCCAGACAAGTTGTTTCTGCAATCCAACCAGTTCCCTTACTATTATCTCCATTTGTTTTAAAATTGAAGGTGATACAACCTGATGGATTAATGCTTGGCGCACAACTTGCAGCTATCCAGCCTCCAGTTTGGCTTACCCCAGCGCCACTGAATTTACCTAATAAATTACCAAGCGTATCTTGCCCATCGTAGGCAAATAAAGTATCGCCAGCCGCTAAATCAAAATGACTAAATACGACTTTGAGTGATTGCCACTGATTTTGTGGACAAATAGTATGAATATTATTTCTAGCACTTGTATCTCGATATAAAGTAGCGTCTTCTGCACCTTCACTTCTGAATTCACAACCATCGCAATCCGCCAAAGTGTCAATGGCGGGGGTGTTACTGATATTAATAATATTGGTACAAATTGGAAGTGGTGGCGGAGGCGTCCCAGTTGAGTCTGTAGGCGGAATGATTACTCTACAGGAGAAAGCTTCAGAACAACTGTTCTGAACAGTAAAGCCAATTTTACCATTATAAAATTTACTAGCATAACCAATACCATTTTGATGATAAATGTTTAGTTTATATCTATAAAAAGCACCTTCTTTTCCATCAGGAACAACTTTAGTTTCGGTAGGAATCAATTGCTCGGTATTGGTGAATCCACCTATATTTTGCGTAAGCCCCCAAGTTTCATTTTCTAAAGTTGAGAAAATAACAATTTCATCCTTAAACAAACCATTTCCTACACATTTGCAAGGATTGATGATTCGAGGAAATGCAGCTGCTACATTGATAATTGCTGGATCGTGGTCGTCTTCATCAATAATGCCATCGTCATCATTACTAATATGGTCATCAGAATCAGTACTAATTTCTCCACCCAAGTCATTATCATCGTCGCCATCAGGATTAGAATCAATATCATCGGCTAAATCTCCACCTGATTCTTTAGCAGAGAAACTAATCTCTGCAAAGTTCAATATATCACCTGCAAAAAAAGTAGGATTAATTCTAAGGCGAATGTAAATTTTTACGGTATCTGCTGGCTTTATAGAATCAATTTGATAAGTAGGGAATTGTGATGATAGCGCCCAATCGTTGGGATTATATGTTTGTATTTTAAGGTTTTCTTCTAGGTTAAAAATTAATTTATTGGGTACATAATCTACAATACTGATATCATAAGCTGATGTGTTCCCCTGATTAACAGCAAGCATTTGGTAAGTGATAATATCTCCAACAAAAATTGGTGTTGGCTGGTCGGGAACTATTTGCTTAATTAATGCTAAATCATAGACCTCTATATCATGGAAATCACTATCATCCTCGTCTCCATTTTCATTATGAATCTTATCATTATTCATTTCGCCATCATTATCGACCATACTATCAGGATGACTGTCGATATCAATAACTGGATTATTTAAAGTATCAGTAGCCGCACTAATTTCAGCTATATTTTTCCAAGCAGTCACCCCAAAAGAAGGCTTAATTCTAACAACTAATGGAATGGAAATACTGTCACCAGCCAATAATTTTTTTGCAATGGTATAGGTACCTATCCTAGTTTCGGTATCAAAAAACCAATCTGAATTATAGGTAGGAATAAATTCATAACCCCTTGGTAAATAGTCAGATAAAAGGATGTTTTTAGCGGCAATACTCCCTTGATTATATATTGCTATATCGAAAGTTATTGTATCATTATAAGCATAAGGAAAAGAATCTTGACTTGTTTTCTTTAATGCTAAATCAAATACATTAACAGTTAAAATAATAAAACTATCACAGCCATTTATTGTACTTAAAGTATCTCTGTAAATGCCAACTTTGGTTATTGTTTGCCCATTAAAAATGAAGCTACTCCCGTCAAGGGTATGTTCAATTTGCGTTAGGAAGGTATCCACAACGTTTAGGGTCAAGACAACAAAGCTATCACAGCCATTTACTTTGGAAGATAAAGTATCTTTGAAAGTACCACTTTCTGTTAAGTTTTGTCCATTGAAATTAAAAGAATCGCCTTGACAAATCGTTTGTTCAATCTGCGTTTGAAAAGTATCCAAAACGTTAATGGTTAGGACAATAAAGCTGTCACAGCCATTTACTTTGGAAGATAAAGTATCTTTGAAAGTACCACTTTCTGTTAAGTTTTGTCCATTGAAATTAAAGGAATCGCCTTGACAAATCGTTTGTTCAATCTGCGTTTGGAAAGTATCTAAAACGTTAATGGTTAGGACAATAAAGCTGTCACAGCCATTAATACCTGTCAGCGTATCCCGATAAATTCCCGCCTCAGTTAAGGATAGTCCATTAAAATCAAAACTATCTCCTTGGCAAATATCTTGTGTAATAGTCTTTTGAAAAGTATCCAAAACAGTCAAAGTCAAAACGATAAAGCTATCAGCAGAAGTAGATGCCACTAAAGTATCCCGATAAGTACCCGCTTCGGTTAAATTTTGGTCATTAAAGTTAAAGCTATCTCCTTGACAAATATCCTGCTCAATTTCGGTTCGGAAAGTATCTAAAACGATTAGGGTCAAGACGATGAAACTGTCACAAGTATTAACGCGGGTTAGCGTATCTCTATAAATCCCTTCTTCGGTTAAGTCTTGGTCATTAAAATCAAAGGAGTTTCCTTCGATAATGGTTTGTGCAATTGTTGTTTGGATGGTATCCAAAACGGTCAAAGTCAAAACGATAAAGCTATCCGAAGTAGTGGAGGCGACCAAAGTATCTCTATAAGTCCCCGCTTCGGTTAAGTCCTGGTCATTAAAGTTAAAGCTATCTCCTTGGCAAATCTCCTGCTCAATTTCGGTACGGAAAGTATCCAAAACGGTTAGGGTCAAGACGATGAAACTATCGCAATTATTAATGCGGGTTAGCGTATCTCTATAAGTCCCCGCTGCTGTTAAATCTTGGTTGTTGAAAACAAAGGAGTTTCCTTCAATGATGGTTTGGGTAAGAGGCGTACTAGCAGTATCCAAAACGGTCAAGGTCAAAACGATAAAGCTATCGGAAGTAGTAGAGGCGACCAAGGTATCCCTATAAGTCCCCGCTTCGGTTAAGTCCTGGTCATTAAAATTAAAGCTATCGCCTTGGCAAATATCCTGCTCAATTTCGGTACGGAACGTGTCCAAAACGGTTAGGGTCAAGACGATGAAACTATCACAAGTATTAACGCGGGTTAGCGTATCTCTATAAATTCCTTCTTCGGTTAAGTCTTGGTCATTAAAATCAAAGGAATTTCCTTCGATAATGGTTTGTGCAATTGGTGTTTGGATGGTATCCAAAACGGTCAAAGTCAAAACGATAAAGCTATCAGCAGAAGTAGATGCCACTAAAGTATCCCGATAAGTACCCGCTTCAGTTAAGTCCTGGTCATTAAAGTTAAAGCTATCTCCTTGGCAAATATCCTGCTCAATTTCAGTGTGGAAAGTATCCAAAACGGTTAGGGTCAAGACGATGAAACTATCGCAATTATTAATGCGGGTTAGCGTATCTCTATAAGTACCCGCTGCTGTTAAATCTTGGTTGTTGAAATCAAAGGAGTTTCCTTCGATGATGGTTTGGGTAATTGGTGTTTGGATGGTATCCAAAACGGTCAAGGTCAAAACGATAAAACTATCCGAAGTTGTGGAGGCGACCAAGGTATCCCGATAAGTACCCGCTTCGGTTAAGTCCTGGTCATTAAAGTTAAAGCTATCGCCTTGGCAAATATCCTGTTCAATTTCGGTACGGAACGTGTCTAAAACGGTTAGGGTCAAGACGATGAAACTATCGCAATTATTAACGCGAGTTAGCGTATCTCTATAAGTCCCCGCTTCGGTTAAATCTTGGTCGTTGAAATCAAAGGAATTACCTTCGATGATGGTTTGGGTAATTGTTGTTTGGAAGGTATCCAAGACATTAATTGTTAGGACGATGAAGCTATCGCAACTATTTATCGCCGTCAAAGTATCTCTATAAATGCCTGCCTCAGTTAAAGATAGTCCGTTAAAATCAAAGCTATCGCCTTGACAGATTGACTGAGAAATAGACGTTTGAAAAGTATCCAAAACAGTCAAAGTCAAAACGATAAAGCTATCAGCAGAAGTAGATGCCACTAAAGTATCCCGATAAGTACCCGCTTCGGTTAAGTCCTGGTCATTAAAGTTAAAGCTATCGCCTTGGCAAATATCCTGCTCAATTTCAGTACGGAACGTGTCTAAAACGGTTAGGGTCAAGACGATGAAACTATCGCAATTATTAACGCCCGTTAAGGTATCTCTATAAGTACCCGCTGCTGTTAAATCTTGGTTGTTGAAAACAAAGGAGTTTCCTTCGATGATGGTTTGGGTAATTGTTGTTTGGATGGTATCCAAGACGGTCAAAGTCAAAACGATAAAACTATCCGAAGTTGTGGAGGCGACCAAGGTATCCCGATAAGTACCCGCTTCGGTTAAGTAAAATAATAAAAGTAGAATAAGGAGAGCTATTATTAATGATATATACTTAAATCGAAATTAGAATTTAAAGCAAATATAATCTTATTTAGTGGGTTTGAAATATTTAAATAGTAGTTATTGTGACAGGATAAAAATAAGGTTTATGCTTGTGGTGAATAAAAATAATGCTTGATTTTCCTAGAAATAATTCTTTTTATAAAGAAACAAATATAAAAAGTGACATATAAACGTTTAATAATTGTTAGTGATTTTAGTTTAATAATAAATAAGCGGCGGCAAAAGGCAGTAAAAAAATAAAAGCATCAAATCGGTCTAAGATGCCACCATGCCCTGGGAGTAAAGTGCCTGAATCTTTTATTTTTAAACTTCGCTTTAACATAGATTCTACTAAATCCCCAATAGAACCAAATAAAGAAACAATAGCTGCTAAAATCAACCAATCTAATAAACCCAAATCTGTGAATAGTAAACTTAATAAATAGGCAACTATAAAAGTAACGATTACTCCACCTGTTGACCCTTCCCAAGTTTTACCTGGAGAAATTCTTGGAAACAGCTTGGTTTTTCCAATTTGAGAACCTACTAAATAAGCACCCGTATCATTCATCCAAGTCATTGCTAATAAACCAAAAACAATGTTGGGAGAAAAATCACCTTTTAAAAAACCAATTAATAATAATAGGGCAAAAGGAATTCCGATATATACCATACCTAATAATAGAATCCCAATATTAGCAAAAGGTTTTTCGGAAGCGGTGTACAACTCGTAGACAAATGCTAGAAAAACTAAGGGCAACATCAAAAAGGTAGCATACCAAGCATATTGTGCATGCTGAACAAAATCTAATTGTTGGAAAGCCACTAAAATAAAGGGAATAATACCTAAAATTAAACCCAAAAATTTTCTATTGACATCTCTACGACCTTTAGTTTCGGCTAAAGCCAAATTCAAATATTCCCAGATAGCTAGTCCCGTAATTAAACCAAATAACCCAACAAAAGTGTAAGGATGCAAATAGACACCACCGACCATCACAATCACAAAAACTATAGCTGTTAAAACTCTTCTTACAAAACTTGACATATCTTTTTTTGAGAAGTCAGAAGTCAGACCATTCCAATAAATTGGAATTGTCAGAAGTCAGATTTGAGACATTGTCTCTAGTTTGTCTGACTTCTGACAGTCAATGAAATTGACGGTCTGACTTCTGACTTCTGAATAAAGCGTGAAAATAGGAAAATAATTGGAGGGTAAAAATCTTTTTAGATAAAATGGCAGAACTACCACACACTTTATCCGTTCATAACCTAGGGGAGGGGAATGTTAAGGGATGAGACAACTAATAATCCGTCAGGCTGGTACCTTATTAATTGCCTCATCCCTAACCTAAAGTTTCGTTAAAATAAAACCCTTTGCTAACTATTTCTACCCATCTTTTGTATTTAAAGAAAGAAAAAAAGTATTTGGTAGGATTTTGGCTTTAATTTTTACTGATTTAACAATAATTTAGCCGAATTACAGCGTTGAATAAACAGTAGCTCAGGCAAGATTGAGCTACAAAAAATTAATTATATGAAGATGCTTAAGCTAGGAATATCTCTTTTACTGTTTGTAATCTTACAAACAAATAGTCTATTGGCACAAGAAGGACAGAGATATACAGAGGAAGAAGTGAATATTCAAAAATTATTTATAGAAGCAAGTCGGGAAAAATTACTGCGTAAGTACGAAAATGCAGCTTATCTTTTTGAGGAAGTCACCAAAAAAGATAGAACTAATCCTGCGCCATATTATGAATTAGCCAAAGTATATGATATTCTAGATGAAAGTGAAAAAGCATTAAAAAATATTAAGACGGCTATTAAGTTAGATGATAATAATAGTTGGTATAAAATATTTTTAGCGCAATTACACGAAAAAAATAACTTAGATATAGAAGCAGCGAAGGTCTATCAGCAATTGTCTCAGAAAGACCCAAAGAACGATTATTATTATTATCAATGGGCTTATTTTTTAGTAAAATCTGGACAGGCAGAAAAAGCAATTATTGTTTTTGATAACCTAGAAGGAATTACAGGAGTGAATTCGGACATTGCCGAACGAAAGCATAAGATTTACCACCAGATGGGCAAGCGCAAAGAGGCTGCTAAAGAATTGGCTAAATTGGCAGATGCTTTTCCAGATAACTTAGTGTATAAGCATAGTTTAGCGCGTTATTTTGAGCAAATTGAGTCTAGAAAAAATGCCAAAGTTATCTATGAAGAGATTTTGAGAATGAATCCAGAAGATGCAAGAGCAAGTATTGCTTTAGCTTCCTATAATGCGGGAAATAAGCAAAATGATTTGGGCTATTTGGGTACGTTGAGTGAATTATTTAAAAAGGAAAATGTCTTAATTGATGTGAAAATTGCCAAGCTTATTCCCTATGTAAGTACGGTGGCTAAAGAAAAAGACCCTGCGACTAAACAAGCAATTCTAGACTTAGGAAAATTATTAACAGAAACGCATTCAACGGCAGCTAAAGCTTATGCTGTTTATGGAGATATGCTGTATCAAGTTAATGATTTGGAAGGTGCTTTGGCACAATATAAAATGACTTTAAAAGAAGATGATACCGTTTATCCAGTTTGGAAAAATGCGATGGAAATTCATCATTTACTAGGAAAATATAAAGCATTAGCTGATTTTTCGGAAGAAGCGATGGATTTATTTCCGAACCAAGGGGCGTCCTATTATTATTATGGATTGGCAAGTAATCAACAATCAGATTTTGGGGAGGCTATTAATTCTTACCAATTGGCTTTGATGATGTCTAGTAAAGACCCTGCTTTAGCGGTTGATGTTTATGCTGCTATGTCCACTACTTATGGTCAACAAAAAAAATTGGATAAGGCAAAAAAAGCAGTACTGAGTGGGTTGAAAATAAATCCAAAATCTCCAATATTACTAGAACAATACGGCGATATTTTATTTCAGAATGGAGAAGAAGAGGCTGCAATTAAACAATGGAAAAAAGCCTTGGAAATTGATAAAAAATCCGCATCTTTGGAGCGAAAAATAGCGAATCGGTCTCTTTGAGTTATGAGTTAGGAGTGATAAGTGATGAATCGTTGGGCATTTTCCAATAACAAAACAAAAGACTAATGACTCAATGACGAATATTATAAATCATTATTTTGCAAAAAAATTACACTACTTTTTTCTTTCTATTTAGCCTATTAATCCTAACTTCTTGTAGTACTAATCGTAAATTACAATCAGGAGAGACGGCTACTACTAAACTCAAAAAACGTTCCGCCAAATATTTGCAGAAACAGTTGAAAGCCCAAGCATTAGACGTAGAATGGTTAAGTGCTAGAGCGAAGATAACTTATAAAGATTCAGGCCAAACCCGAAAATTTACGGCTAATATCCGAATGAGAAAAGATAGTGTGATTTGGATGAATGTAAAAAAAATAAATGTAGAGGCCTATAGAATTCTCATCACTACTGATTCCATTTATGTCATTGACCGCCTCAAAAAAGAGTACTATATAGAAGATTTAAAATTAGTAGAAGAAAAATTTAACTTTCCTGGCCAGTTTCAAGCTTTACAAACGGCCATTTTAGGTAACCCTTATTTTTTCGAGAAACAGAAATTGTCTGCTAATGTTGCGAACGAACAATATCAACTATCGGGAGACAATGGCGTACGCACTAAAAGTGATTATTTTCTCAATGGGCAATCTTATACTTTAGAGCAGATGGCATTTTTTGATGTCGAACGAGATAGAAAATTAAATATCTTTTTATCGGAGTATGCGCCAGTTTTGGAAGCCGCTTTTCAATTTGCGCATAATCGACAATTTGAAGTAAAAAGTGAAGAAACTGGGAATGCAAGCATAAAAATGAAGTTTTCTAAAGTAGAATTAAATGTACCTAAAGCGATTAAGTTTTCGATTTCTGATAGGTATAAATTGGTCGATAAATGATAGGCAATTTTCAATTTTCAATTTAGAATTTTCAATTTTCAATTCATGCAATACAGAGCACGATTTAGAAAGAAGCCCCCAAGAATTATTCTCTGGCTATGCATGCTACTGGTATTGCCATCTGTGACAACTGCCCAAAACAGAGAAGAACTCACCGAAAAACGACAGAAATTATTAGCAGAAATAGGCCAAGCTTCCAAATTATTAACCAATACCAAAAAAGATAAAAAGGCAGCTTTAGACCAATATTACGCCATTCTAAGACAAGTTCACCAACGACAAGAATTAATCGAAACCCTCCAGCAAGAAATTGATTTATCCAACGAAAGTATCGACCGTACTTCTAGTACCATCAATGCCCTGCAATTGGATATGAGCCGATTGGAACAAGAATATGGGGAAATGGCAAGGCAGACCTACCGTAATAAAATGAATGATAATCAATTACTTTTTCTCTTTTCTGCGGAAGGATTAAGCGATGGATTAAAACGTTGGCGATATATTCAACAATATGATGAGTACAGAAAAAAGCAAGCCGCTTTAATTTTAGAAACAAGGGCTTCCTTGACGGAGAAATTAAACGGAATGGAGTTGAAAAAGGTCGAACTACAAGATTTATTATTGACCACCGAACGCCAACAAGCATTGCTCCAACAAGCATTAAACTTAAAAGATAATTTATTAAAAGGACTCAAGGCGGATGAAAGCAGAATTTCTAGACTCATCAATCGAAAGCGAGTGGCGCATCGCAAATTATCTTCTGCTATTGAAAATATGATTGCTTTAGAGATTAAAAGTAGAGTCGCTAAAAATAGAGTAAATGCAGCCCCGACCAATAGAAATAAAAAGCCTAATACGACGACTAGAACAAGCCCTTCCAATATATCGGCTTCCAATACCGCTTTTAGACAACAAAAAGGAAAATTAGTCTGGCCTGTACAAAAAGGTATGATTACCCGACATTTTGGTAAACAAAATCACCCCATTCACAAACAGGTTCAAATTACGAATAATGGCATTGATATTCGAGCAACGGCTAGTAGTAGCGTCAACGCCATTTATAAGGGAGAAATCGCTGGTATTCAGTATGTACCAGGCTATCAAAACACCTTGATTATCCAGCATGGGGATTATTATTCTGTTTATTCCAATTTAGAAACGGTCAATGTCAAAAAGGGCATGCAAGTTAATAGCGGACAATCCATAGGAACGGCTGGGAAGAATACCCAAAATGGTTATTTGGAGGTGCATTTGGAGATTTGGAAAGGGAAACAGCGGATGAATCCTGCTGTTTGGTTGCGGCGGTGATTAATGATTTGCTTTTGAAATCAATACTAAAGAATGACAAAAATATTCTCCGTAATAATACTTATTTTTTTTAGCTTAAATCTTTCAGGGCAAGACCTAATACACTATACCACGAAAAATGGCTTACCAAGTAATCATGTATATGATGTAGCTCAAGATAGCAATGGTTTTATGTGGTTTGCTACAAATAGAGGGGTGGTAAAATATGATGGAGTTAGTTTTAAAACTTTTACGGTAAAAGATGGCTTGCCGAATAATGATACGTGGAAGCTAGAAGCTGACTTTCAGGGTAGAGTTTGGTGTTTTTCTAAAAGTAAGTATCAAGGGTATATTCAGAATGATAGCATTTTTAAATTTATAGTACCAGATAGTGTAGTGATAACTCCTATTTATATCTCCAAAAGTAAAAATAAAATATGGATTTTTGATTATACAAGAAAAATTCATTTATACCGTAATGGCAACACTTTAAAAAAATTGGACGACGAAGAATATCAAAAGATTGATGTTTTTGTTAGAAAGAAATATGAAGAAGAAAGTAAAGATTCTATGTTTAGTTATTTCCGAATGATTAACCCTGAATTAAAGCAATACATTGTTTTTATAAAAAACGAATTATTGGTATTGGATTTTAATTTTAAAATTTTACATCAAATAAAGTATGATATTCCGCAAGTACATAATTCTAGAACTAATAATTCTGGAGGCATGCCAAATCAGACCTATTTTACTACCTTGGAAGAAGGAATTCTTTTTATTGATCATAAAACCAATACTTCTAAATATTTTACATTTCAAAAACTTCTTGGGCAAAAAAAGGTTAATTCAATATTTTGCAAGGCGCTTTTAAAGGAGATACAAATAAGTGTTCCTGGTCATTTATTGCGATTTGACTATAAATTTAAGTTAATAGAAAAAATTAGTTTTGCTAAAAATCTTCTTGGCCATATTAGTTATAAAGATTTGAAAGGAAATATTTGGTTGGTGGATACAAAGAATGGTATTACATTTTTACCAATTTCACAATTAGAAACTAACTATTATTTAAAAGATAAAAAAGTTCAAAAAATTGAACGAATAAATCAATCACTTTTTACTGGAGTTCTTAATGATGGATTTTATGAATATAATTTTAATAAAGATCACTTTTCTAAAAGAATAGATTTAAATTCGGAAAATATTTACAGAATTAAGTACGATGAAGAAAGGCAATTAGGTTATTTAATTGCTCATACTTCTTATGCTTTAAAATATGAAGAAAATGAACTTACTCAAATTCATTTTGATTATTCTATTAAAGAAATAGTCGATTTTAATAATTATCTATATATCATAACTGCTCATGAAATATACAAAAGAAATAATAAAACGAATAAAGAATCTTTTGTCTTAAGTAAAATCGGCCTATTAACTTCCGAAATTTATGATAGCACTCTGTATATAGGAGCTAGTGACGGAATTCATATTTTAGAAAATGACAGCTTAACTAAACCTAGCAATAAAAATGAATTGCTAAATACTCCTGTACTGACATTATTAAACTCCCAAGACTATTTACTAGTAGGTACTGATGGAAGAGGCATCTATTTATACAATAAGAAAGAGGTAATCCATCTTGAAAACACAGAAGATTTAAGTATTCAAAAGATAATAAAAAAAGAGAACGATTTATGGCTAGCCTCTCAAAGAGGAGTATTTAAAATAGCACTTGATACCCAAAATTTAGCGAGTTCTACGATTACTAACACCTTTTATGAGGAAGATGGTTTATTACAAAATAATACCAATGATATTTATATTCAGGACAATATGCTATATATTGCGAGTGATTTGGGTTTAGCAAAAATAAATATCAACAATCCAATTTATCAAAAAAAACCAAATTTATACTTTAAAACAGAAATGGATACTTTACAATTTGACGGAGGAACAGATAATAATATAAATATTTCCTTTTCTGTTTTAGATTATACCAACCAAGAAAATTTTGACTATTCCTATCGGTTATTACCAAATCTAAAGCAATGGCTTAGCACTTCTACAAAAATATTAAACTTCTCTAATCTTAGCCCCAATTTATACACTTTAGAAGTAAAAGTTAAAGATCAACATGGAAATCAAATTATAAAAAGACAGTATATTGAAGTTATTCCTGCTTGGTGGCAAACAGTTTGGGCAAAAATTGGAATTACTTTTTTGTTAGTTATTCTTTTTGGTGGAATACTCAAACTTTTCCAAGTAAGTATCAAGAAAAAAGAAGGGGAAAGAGCCCAACAAGAAAAGCGAATCGCTGGTTTAGAATTACAAGCACTTCGATCCCAAATGAACCCTCATTTTGTTCATAACTCATTGAATGCTATTCTATATTACATTCAACGAAGCGAAATAGATCAGTCGGAAAACTATTTAGTGAAATTTTCAAAGTTAATTCGTTTGTTTTTTGAATATTCTCGAAGGCAAAGTATTACCATAAAAGAGGAGGTGGATTTATTAAATAATTACCTTGAAGTAGAACAACTTCGTTTTGAAGACAAGTTGCAATATCAAATACAAATAGATGAAAGGTTAGACCAAGAAGAACAATTTATCCCATCTATGATATTGCAACCGATAGTCGAAAATGCAGTTAATCATGGCTTATTTCACAAACAAGGAAAAGGAACGGTTACAATAGCTTTTATTTATTTAGATGATATTATTTTTAAAGTAACAATAAAAGATGATGGGATAGGCATAAAAAAAGCAAAAGAGATTTTTAAAAATTCTTCAAAAAATTACCAATCACGATCATCAGATGTGCTTAAAGAGCGATTGGCTTTATTAAGGCAAAGTAATGATTGGGATATTAGGTATCAAATTGAGGATCTTTCTGTGAGTAATGTTACTTCAGGAACACTTGTTACTTTAATTTTTAAACAATCAGATAATTTATGAAAATAAAGGCATTATTAATAGATGATGAAAGAAAAGCATTGGCTATTTTAAGGCATAAAATAGAACGAAAATGCCCAAATGTTACTATTATTGGTGAAACTCAATCTCCTAATGAAGGAGTAGCATTAATTCAAGAGTTAAAACCAGCATTAGTTTTTTTAGATATTGCCATGCCAGAAATGAGTGGTTTTGATTTGTTAGAAAAAATTGGTAAACCAGATTTTGAAATTATTTTTGTTACGGCTTTTGATACTTATGCGATAGATGCCATTAGACATTGTGCAATTGGTTATTTGGTGAAGCCAGTTGATACCAATGAGCTAATTAATGTTGTAGATAAGGCTATTCAAAATATTGAGCATAAAACGGCTCTGATAAAAAATAAATTATTAATTGAAAACTTGCAGGTACAAACTATTCAAAAGAAACGTATAGCTATTTCTTCTACTGAAGGACTTGAATTTGTTAAAGTCAATACTATTATTTATTGTGAAGGAGTAAAAGGATATACTAAAGTTCACTTAGAAAGTCGAAAACCCATTTTAAGTACTCAAAGCATTGGTTATTTTAATAAGCTATTAGACAACCAAGATTTTTATTTAATTCATAAATCTTACTTTATTAATTTAAATCATTTAGAAAAATATTTAAACGAAGGGAATGTGGTGTTAACTAATAACTTTAAAGTGCCTGTATCTAGAAATAGAAGAAATGATTTTTTGAAGAATTTGAAGAATAGATTAACTTAATTTATTTCTATCAAAAACACTTAATCGGCTCAAAATGACAGATAATCAATTGAAACCCGCAGAATATATAATCTATTTTTTTTTTTGTTATAAAATACTAATCTTTGTGTAGGAGTTATTTTTAGGTTTTACAAATAAAGTTTAAAAACTTACCTAATTCTATATTAAGATTCTAAATTTTGAATCTTGATTTTTTAAGAAAAAATGTGTTTCTCCTTTTTTTATTGCATAAAAAGAATCAAAAAATACTAGTCAAAAGATACCCCCCATCCGCATGCAGTTCGGAAATCGCTTTCCTCATGCATTTTTTGATGAGCAGCCGATACCCGGATTGACAATCGGTAAAATCATATATTAGACCCTTAAAGTAGAACTAAGTAACGAGTAAAAAGAAGTTCCCCATTTTGAGAATCATAAATGCGGAAGTTATTCTTTAGTCGAACGATTAACTAGCACCTTCCTAAAATACCAAAAAGAGAACAATTAAACAGAATCCATAAAATAACCTTGCCTGACACGGCTGTTTCATTTTCTAAAATGGAGTTTTACAAGACGATAATTCTTTATTGCTGCGTTATTTTGACTTGAGATTGGTAGCAACAAGGAGATTTCCTCCTAATAAGAATTAGAATGAAACAGCCGTTCCCCACCAAATTGGTTTGCGACTACTTGGGATTGCCTGATGGTAATTCAACTTTAGCACTTACTGAAAACCTTGGACAGAGACGAAATATGATGGCTTTTCAGATTTTGGGAATAGGACAGCCAGCCAATATATGGGTAAAGTCAGCCATTCACGATGCCAGCCCGAACAGGATTTAAATGTATATAATCTAACTTTTGTTGAACCCATTTGGGGCTAATTAGTTCGATAGGGTGGTTGTCTTCAATCCATACTTGGTAATTTTGATTATTGCGATTATATTTCGCGTGATAGGCAAATAAATTACTTCGGTCTTACCCATCAAGAAATCTAAAGAAATATCCAGTTCATCTGCTATTTTAGAGGCCATCTCAATGGATGGTTTTACCTCATCCCGTTCATACCTACCAATAATGTCTCCTGATGTGCCCGCTCGCTTGCCTAATACGTTTTGCGATATTTTTTTCTTTTTTCGTAAATCAGCTATTCTTTGCCCTAAAGTCAGACCTAAAAGTCTTTAAAGTGATAGCAATAATAAGGTTTTTACAAAAATAACTGATACTTGTTTTCTTTTTCTATAGACCATTCCGAGGCTTTTCTACCATCATTGGCTTCCATAAAGCCTAATAAGATGCCTCTCGAATCATTGGGTAGAGAATTATCAAAGACAATTTTTACAGGCATGTAAGGAAGCATCAAGGAAAAACTAATATTAGCTGATGTAAACCATGTTGATGCAAATAAGTTATTTGGATGTCATATAAATCACAAATTCGTTTTACGATAGATAATCCCAAACCCAAACTTTCTTCTACGGTTGATTCTCGTTTAAATCTTTTAAAAAGGCTTGCTGGAGGGACTTCTAATACTTCTCCTGAATTAGAAATAGTAACCGTTCTTTTCTTAATTTGAATCCGAATGAAGCCATCTTCCACATTATATCGAATCGCATTTTGAATTAAGTTAGCGAATAAAATCTCTGCTAAAGTTTCACTCATTTCTACGGTTAAATCTTCCCCAAAATCTTCTGTTACTTTAATTTCTTGTAAGTGGATCAAATCTTTAAAATTACCCAATATCTCCCTAATTACTTGGGGGATGACTACCGTTTCTACATCCGAATAGCGATTATTTTCAATTTTTGATAATAAAATTAACGCATGATTTAATTTAGCTAAACGGTTCGTATTTTGTAAAATAACGCCTAAAGAGGTGATTTCTTTTTCTTTTAAATGAGGAGAATTCAATAATATTTCTCCATGCCCTTTTATGATAGCTAAAGGTGTTTGTAATTCATGAGAGGCATTTTGAGTAAATTGCCGATTTGCTCGGTAATTACTACGAATGCGTTCGATTAATGCTAAGATACTTTCGTTTAATTCATTGAATAGAGGATAAGTAGATTTTTCAAAGATAACTTTCTTTGGTTCATCCACATCAAATTCTTCTAAAGTGCCAATAATCTGGGTTAATTGATTGCGTACCCCTTCGATACGACGATTGGTAATAATGCGAAAACCGATGCCTAAAATACCTAAAGGAATTAGACTAATTAGGGCAACGGTAAAAAAATGTTGCGGAAAGAAATAGCGCGCCATGCCTAGCCCTACAAAAATAGCCGTAGCGGTTATAGCAGCATAAAACCAATTTATTTTGTTCAATTGCTAATAAATTTATAGCCTACCCCATAGACGGTTTTTAAATAATCCCCACAATCGTTTTGTACTAGTTTCTTTCGTAAATTTTTGACATGAGCATAGATGAAATCATAGGAAAAGGCATCATCCATGTAGTCGCCCCACAAATACTCAGCAATGCTGTCCTTTGTAACGACTCGATTTTTATTTCTAGCCAAATAGACCAAAATATCAAATTCTTTTTTAGTGAGTTTTAAAGTAGCTTCATTAGCAACGACAGACCGTTTATCTAAATCTATCAGCAAATTTCCAAAGACTAATTCATTACTCATTTGATTGGTCTTTCTTCTCAAAATAGCTTTAATTCGTGCATTCAACTCCGATAGATTAAAAGGCTTGGTTAAATAATCATCTGCGCCTACTTCCAATCCTTTGATACGGTCACCCAAAGTATTTCTCGCAGAAATAATAATCGTAGCGGTATTGGGCACTTCTTTTCTCAATATCTCAATTAATTTCAGCCCATCTCCACCAGGTAAATTGAGGTCAACAATGGCACAATCGTATTCGTGATTATTGATTTTTTTATACCCTTCTCTAAAAGTGGTCGCATGTTCACAGACATAGCCCTCTCGTTTCATGTATCGCAACATCAAGTCAAGCAATTCTTGTTCATCTTCTACGATTAATACTTTCATAGGGTCAAATATAAAAAATCTCTACCAATCTCTTTCCTACCAGCTTAAAAAAAGGTTGCCGAGTAGCTAGAATAGCTAAACTCGGCAGAAAAGGTTAAGATATAATTATAGTAAAAAAATAAATAACGCCAGTTCATGAAAAAAGAAAAATTAGGGAATTCCAGTTCATGATTGAAGCGCAGGGCTTAGGTAACTAGTGCTTATTAAGGGCTTACCAAAGTTCCTAAGTTTAATACTTTATTAAGTTTTAAGCTAAATCTTCTTCAGAGAAATTATCTAAATCCAATGCTGTCCCCATACCTAAATCCTCCTCCAGCTCTATATCTAGGTCATCTTCGGCTTCCCAATTTTTAGAGACAGCAGGTTTTACTTCGGGCTTACGGATAATTTTAGAAATGATTTTTGGGCCATTAGTACTAGGTCTGACCTCTGGCTTATAAGCTTTTTTTACCGCATTGCGACCATTATCCATTTTTGCCGCCAAACTTTTAGTCGTTGTAGGTACCGCCAATAGTCGTCTTTTATCAATTAATTCCCCCGTAAGGACGCAGATTCCATAAGACTTATTATAAACACGTTGTAATGCATTTTGTAAGTCCATAAGGTGCTTTCTCTGTCGATTTGCCATTACTTCTAACATTTCAATATCCATGTTATTAGAAGAATCATCCATCCAATCTCCTTCATTATCTTTGGATTCGGCAGCATAAGCCAATTGTTCTTCTAAAGAGGTTAATTGCCTTGTTGTTTTTTCTATTTTCTTGTCGATATGGGCTTTAAATTCTGCCAAATCTGTTTCCGAATATCTATTACTATTAATTTGAGTAGTCATCATTTTTGATTAAAAAGTTTTCAAAATTAATCTGGAAACTGCCGAGTGGTATCAATCATCACTCGGCAATCCAGATTGATTAGTCATTTTGCTGCAAGTTTAGTAGCCAATTCTGAATAAATTCTGAAAAAAAGGCAGAATTAAAAAAATATTTTTCAAAGCTTAAAAATTCATAATTAATTCAGAATTGCCCTTTTTCTTTGTACTATATTTATTCATTAACCTTTTAAAAATTGTAAAATTTTCATTATCATGAAAAGCAAGAAAACCTTCAAAAAGAAAGACAATAATTACCAAATCGAGCATGACGAAATCAAAATAAAAGAGCGAAGAAAAGAAAAGAGTAAGAAATTCAAGAAGCATAATATCTATGCTATGATAGAGGAAGAAGAGGACGTTGAAATTGATTTATATGGTTATTTGAATGAATAAGTTTATCGTTCTAATCCATTTATGAGCGGATAAGGACGATTTAATAGAATTATTGTGTTTCCTTGCTCCTAGTCTTTTAAGCCTAGAAGGTAAGGATGGTTAATACTACTATCCATCGGTTTTTAACTTTTTTAGGTGGGTTTTAGTGCTCTCCGCTTTTAAAAAAAGTCTGGGTTCAAAAAGTAAGGGTTTGTTCCTGTAGTATATTTATGGTTCCCTTACCTGGTTTTTAGTTTTTTATTATTTGCTTAATTCAAGATTATTAAGCCTCTTTTGCCGAGTGTTGAGCATTGCTCCACTCGGCAATTTTTAAATAAAATTCTTACCCGATTTATCCATTAATAATGAAAATACTATTTGTTTGTTTAGGCAATATTTGCCGTTCACCGCTTGCGGTAGGGGTGCTACAAAAGCAAGTGGATCAACTAAATTTAAATTGGCTAATAAACTCGGCAGGTTTAGCTAATAAATATGTAGGCTGTACCGCTGACCCAAGAGTGCTAACAGTTGCTAAAAGACATGGGGTTGATTTATCTCAACACATTGCTCGAAAATTTCAAATTAGTGATTTTGACCAATATGATAGGATTATTACGATGGATGACGAATTAGCCAACTGTTTACGGACAAAAGCCTTCAATTTAAATCAAGCAGATAAAGTAGGTGTATTACCTGATTTTTTAATTGGGTTGGGAGAGAATATGGATATACCAGACCCTTACTTTTGGGATACGGAACTTTTTGAATCCTTATTTTTGAAAATAGAAACGGCTTGCCAATTAATTGTAGAAACGTATAATACACCAGATATTTTAGATTTATTTGACGATACCATGACGACTGATGCATTGGTAAAAAGAGCGTAATTCTTACTGTTTAATGGTTGTATTGCTATATTGTTGTGTGATAATTAGTTACGATAACAATATAACAATTTTCCACTTTATCGAATATTTTCAATCCATTTCCTGCACTAAAATACTCAAACAAGTTTCAATTCCTTCTAAATAATTACCCAACCGTAAGTTTTCATTGGGTGCATGGATGCTATTATCTGGATTAGGAATCCGTACCGACACAGCAGGCAGCCCCAACGTATTGATAAACGGGGCGATAGGCTGTGAACCACCTGTGGTTCGCATTTTGATATGTTGGTCGCCAAAAACATAATCCATTGCCTTGCTCAACCAATCACCAATAGGTGACTGCATATCTGTTCGGAAAGGTTTGGATCCTATCTTATAAGTAAATTGCATCAGTTTTGGATAAGTTAGTCGTTCTGCTAGGGTTGGTAAAGAATCAATTAAGTGAAACCCTTTCGACTTAAGGAAGTCTTGTAACAATTGAACCTGTCGTTCGCCTGGTGTTTCAGGGACAAGTCGCATATCAATTTCCGCAATCGCCTCATTAGGTAAAAGCGTTCTAACTTTTTCTTCGACCCAAGCTGCTTTTAAACCACGAATATTAAGAGAAGGGTATTGCAAGGCTTCTTGATAAGTGGTCCCAACCGAATCAATCGTAGCAATGCCTAAGGACTTTTTGATAGTTGCTAAATCTTCGGGCACATTATTGATAAGTGCTTTTTCCGAATTGCTTAAAGCCACGCCATCATAAAAGTGAGGAATTAAAACTCGACCATTTTCCTCTTTTAATTGACCTAAGACTCTTGCTAGGTGAAAAACAGGATTGGGCGCAAAATTACCATACTGTCCGCTATGCAAATTTCGAAGGGCGCCAAAAGCTCTTAATTGTACCGTCGCAATCCCTCTTGCCCCAAAGGTCAAGGTCGGTAAATTGGATAAGTGGCGCGTTCCATCCATAATTAACATCATTTTGGCTTGGAATAAATCTCTTTTGCTTTCAACTAAAGGAGAGAGGGTAGGAGAGCCCAATTCTTCTTGGAAGTCCATAATGACCTTAATATTAAATTTCGGTTGAATTCCTTTCTCTTTTAAAATTTGCAAGGCAGTTATAAAGGTCATCGCTGGCCCTTTGGAATCAGAAGCAGACCTAGCAAAGACCCTTAAATTGGGGTCAAATCCATCTGCTAAAATCGACCAATCTACTATCTGCCACTCCTCTTTTATCTTCTTTTTCAAAACAGGTTGAAAAGGATGCGGCTGGTGCCATTCGGAACTATCCACAGGCTGCCCATCAATTTGCAGATAAAAAAGAAGCGTTTCATAAGCTGGGTTTATTTCCCAAGTCGCCAATACATGAGGAATTCCTTTGGAAGTCAAAATTTGTGTATCAAAACCCAATTGATTAAACTTTTGGACACACCAATCGACATTCGCCTGCCGCTGCTCTGGAAAACTACCAATATTAGGAATACTAAGAAATTGGCGGTATTGCACTAAAGAATGGTCTAGACTTTGTCGAGCGGCTTGCTTAATTTCTTTAGTCGAGAGCGACTGTGCGGATACCGCACTAATCGAAACAGGTATTAACAATAAAAATAATGCTATCTTTTTCATACACTTATTTTTTTAAGAATGGTATAAAAATAAAATGTACCAGTTTTCATCTGTGGAAGTTATGCGTGGAAAATTAACTCCTATTCGATTCCCACGGATAACTTCCACGGATGTTTTTTCCTAAATAAGTTTGCTGTAGTTGTACACTTTATTTATAATCCGTTACTAAATAACCATTCTGTAAAAATAGCATTTGTATCGGATTTATTATTCTTTATTTTTCTTTAATTTTTTTAGCAAAAATTCAGTTTATATTCAGAATCACCCTAGTTATTTGCATCGCATTTAGAAAAGAGAGTGACCAAAATATACCTTTTCGGTCTTTCTCAAACTTGAATAAATTTCCAAACCTAAAAAACGAAAATTTCGTGCCTATAACTGATTCTTTAAAAACAGCGACTATCATCCGACCTGGTGAATTTGAGGCGCATGAGCATTGGTATCCCAAAGCACTTAATGCGACTATTCACCCTATGGTTCATTTTTTTTTAAATTTGGATAGAGCGCGAATTATTACTCGTTATTGCCACATGCATCCAACGGTAGATGCGGATAAATTACGAGAAATGTTAGGCTATAAAGCTAAATATTTCCTTTGGGCAGGAGCAGATTTGCTGAATGTAACTTCGGCAGGAGGTAAAAGACAGATGGTGGTTATTGAAAACAATTCTTGTCCTTCTGGTCAAAAATCTATGCCTTTAGTTGATGACAATCAGGAACAAGGAAGTTACCGCTTGTTAATTGAACGGACATTCAAACCGTACCTTAAAAATTTGAGAAATAAGATAAAAGGCGGTTTAGCAGTTATTTATGATAAAAATCCAATGGAAACTTCTGGTTATGCCAAGGTTATAGCAGACGTAATGAATGAACCTGTCTATTATGCGACTTTTCATAAAGAGGAAGAAGACCCTGCGGTTCGTTTTGTGGACGGGATTATGCAAATACGGAATGAAGAAGGAGAATGGATACCGATTCGAGCTGCATTTAGATATGTGACTCAAAAACCATGGAATCGGCTACCCTTACATAGTAAAACAAAAATTTTAAACCCCACTTTAGCTTGTTTGGCAGGTGGTCGTAATAAAATGGTGGCGGCTAAAGCGTACGATATTTTTAATGCCGAATTACAATCCTCTGGTTTAAAAATAAATATGCCTGAAACTATTTGGGATGTCAGTAAAAATGAAGTACCACTTTGGGTCAAAAAAATGGGTGGGCAGGCAGTTGTAAAAGTTCCTTATAGTAATGCTGGTCAAGGTGTTTTTACGATAGTAACCGAGAAAGAGTTGGATGAATTCATGGAAATGGAATTTGATTATGACCGTTTTATCGTACAAAGTTTAATTGGGAACTATCATTGGAGTAGTACAACTGCAGCAGGAAAATTATACCATGTAGGCACGATTCCAAATGCCAGAGGCAAGACTTTTGTAGCAGATATTCGGATGATGGTAAGTGCAACGAAAGATGGGATAAGACCACTTTGTACCTATGCTCGTCGTTCGGAAAAACCTTTAGTTGATCGCATAGAAGATAGCACCGATAGTTGGAAGATGTTAGGTACGAATCTTTCTTATAAAAATCCAGATGGTAGTTGGAATAGTGATACCAATCGTTTGGTATTGATGGATAGAAGGGATTTTAATAAATTAGGCGTAGGATTAGATGATATGATTGAGGCTTATATTCAGACCGTATTGTCGATGGTGGCGATTGATAAAATGGCACAAACTTTAATGAATAAGCAAGGGAAATTTAGAATGCGCTTATTCAAAAGTTTGAATGATGATGCTCGTTTATTAAATGAAATTATGATTTAGAAAACGATGAACTATAAATGATAAACTCCTAATAAATTGCAATTCAATAAATCAACCATTGCTTACAATTGAAAAACTCAATTGTGAAAGTTATTTTTTATAAATAATTCAAGTTGCGGACAATGGCTATATGGCTAAATTGTTATATTGTTGAGGGACCAATAGCATTAAAATCAGTTGTTTTAAGTTCCAAAAACAATATAACCGTAAATCAATATAGCCATTGTCCGCAACTTTGAATTAAATACTTAAGATTTGAGGAAATTTAAAATGCTAGTCTTAACCGACCATAGCAATCATAGTTCAGAAAATTTTTTGTACGCTCTGGTACAAGCTATGCGAAACCATCCACGATGCGCTCAAATAGACGTAGCTACTAGGGGGATTCAGCTAATAGTTTGTTTTTTGAAAAATTGATGTCTCGTTACTTATTTGTTCATAAGGTCGATGAAAGTTTTGCTTTCTCTCGGGAGGGCAAATTTTTCAGTAAAAATCGAAGACAAGCATTCGTGCGGGCTTATGACGTTATTTGGTTAAGAATGCCGCCTCCATTATCTAATGAATTTTTAGGGTATTTGAAGACGGAGTTCCCCTATCAATTAATCATCAATGACCCTGTAGGCATTTATAAAACAGGAACAAAAGCTTTTCTAACCAACTTTCCAGCCTGTTGTCCTCCAATGGCTATCTGTGAATCTATTGAGGCGATTAAAGTATTTAAAGAAAAGTTCCCTATTGTATTAAAACCCTTTAGAGATTATGGTGGAAAAGGTATCGTCAGAATCGAAGGAGATACCGTCTGGGATGGAAAAATAAAAAAGACTTTTACGGAATTTACGACCCAATATAAAGAAAAACCAATTTCTTATTTAGGGGTAAAATTCTTAAAAAATGTTGGACAAGGAGATAAAAGAATTATTGTAGTTGATGGGCAGATTATGGGGGCATCTTTACGTTTACCAGCCAAAGGTTCATGGATATGTAATGTATCTCAAGGTGGTAGTTCCAATATTGCCAAAGTGGCGGAAGAGGAATTAGCAATTATTCAAAAAATAGACCCTGTTTTATCCAAAATGGGCATCGTAATGTATGGGGTTGATACCTTAGTGGACGATGATGGCAAACGGGTTTTATCCGAAATCAACACCACTAGTATTGGTGGTTTACCTCAAATTGCTCGAATGGAAGGAAAACCTTTAGTCAAGCAGGCAACTGATTTGATCTGGGATTATATTGTTAAAAAAATTAAAGAAAAGAATGTCATTACAAATTAGCCAAGAAGTAGAGATTATCAAAGCATTAGATGTTCAAAAAGTGCCGAAGGGAACGATAAGCCGGTATTGGCTAAATTTGGTAACAGATGGAATGGGGCAGCCTGTGCAAATTCCAATTATTGTTGCCAGAGGTCATCAAGATGGAAAAGTTCTTGGATTAACGGCTGCCGTTCATGGCAATGAATTGAATGGGATTCCTGTTATTCAGCGGATTTTTAAGGAAATTGATATTAATGAATTGAAAGGAACCATTGTTGGCGTACCTGTGGTTAATGTCCCTTCTTTTCATCGAAAAAAGCGTCGATTTATTGATGACAGATTTGAATCATATTATGCCTGGTAAGGCAGACGGAACGGTTAGTCAAGTTTATGCCTATCGAATTGTCAACCGAATAATCCATCAATTTGATTACTTGATAGATTTACATACGGCTAGTTTCGGTCGAATTAATTCCTATTATATTCGGGCGGATATGGTAGACCCTATTGTCAAAAAAATGGCTCAATTACAGAATGCTCAAATTATTGTACATAATCCACCAAGTGACGGCACCCTTCGGGGCACAGCTGATGAATTAGGGATTCCTGCTATAACCTTAGAAGTGGGGAATCCTAACACTTTTCAAAAAGGGATGATTCGAGAAGGATTGACGGGGATTCACAATGTTTTGGGTTACTTAGGGATGATAGATTGTGAGATTGATGAAGGGCAGGATGATACGATTTTCTGTAAAGAATCTTATTGGATTTATACTGATACTGGTGGTATCTTAACGGTTCATCCTAAAGTGACGGAGTTAGTCAAGAAGGGCGATGTCATAGCTACTATGCGAAATATTTTTGGCGATTTAATCCAAGAGTATTTAGTACCAGAAGATGGGATTGTTATTGGAAAAAGTGTTAGTCCTGTTAATCAGACTGGGGGACGGATTTTGCATTTGGGGATTTTAAAGGATTAAGAAAGCTCCCTGATACTTCAGTAAATGATTGTTTTTCGTAAATTTGATTTATGAAAAAATTAGAAAGCATTCAAGAATTTTATGAAAGTAGATTTCAATGGATTCCGAATGACATACGCAATAATTTTGGACATTTTAATGTGTTTCCATTACAGTCACCAGCAATTGGACTAGGAGCTAAACCTTTAGCCTATGGCAGACGAGAGTGGTACAATATTGTTTTAGTTTTTGGTGGTGGCACATTGCTTTGTTCTGATAAACAGTATCCTGTCAAAAAAAAAGCCATCGTATTTACCAATCCCTATACGCCATTTGGTTGGGAAGAAAGGAATTTAATTACAAAAGGATATTACTGTCTTTTTAACGAACAATTTCTTAAAAAAGACAAACGGATTATAAATTTTCTGCCATTTAAAACAAGTACCACTCCTTTTTATGAGCTGACAGCAGCAGAGGCAGCAAGCGCAGAAAAGTTATTTTTGAGAATGTTTGAAGAAGTCGCTTCTAATTATGATTACAAATATGATATTGCTAAACTCTTGGTGGAAGAATTGTTGCATTTAACCATGAAATCCAAGAGTTTCAATGCAGAAAGTCCAAAAATTCAAAGTGCAGCGCAACATCTGACCATACAATTTTTAGAATTATTGGAGCGTCAATTTCCCATTGAAGAAAAGTTTCAAACCGTAAAATTATTAACAGCGTCCAATTTTGCTAATCAATTGTATGTTCATGTGAATCACCTTAATAAATCTATTAAAGAAACTACCGAAAAGACGACGACTCAAATCATTAAAGAACGTATTGCCCAAGAGGCGAAAACACTCATTCGGCATACTCGCTGGAATTTTTCTGAAATTGCCTATTCTCTGGGATTTAAAGAAGTGACGCATTTTAATAATTTTTTTAAGAAAGCGACTAAGCTCACGCCTACTCAGTACCGAAATATTTGATTTTTGTAAGCAATTATTCGATTTCTATAATTTTATTCAGAAAAATAGAGCTTAGTTTGCTATTTAAAATAGAATAAAACCTTGAATTACACCTATTACTAGAATTACCAAAATGTATCAGCTAAGAGAAAGTAACGGTGTAGTCAAAATCACTTTATCAACAGAAAAATTAGCCACAAAAGAAATACGTTACGCTAAAAAAATTATAACTGTTTATACGCATCATTATGAAAAAATTACTCTTCGGATTGTTTTTAATCGCCCTCTCTGTGCAATGTTCATTCGCACAAAACCTCACCATCGAACAGGAAGTTACTCAACTATCCAAAGAGAAGTGGCAATGGATGGCAGACAAAAATGTGGATAAATTGGCTACCCTTTTTCATGATAAATCAAAATTTGTCCACATGAGTGGCACCTGGAATAAGGACAGAGAACTCGAAATTATTGAATCTGGAAGTATTTGGTACAAACAAGCCGATGTACATGATGTGGTGGTGGAAATTTTTGACAATACTGCCGTCCTTTGGAATCGCATTACTTTGGTGGCACATGTTAGAGGAAATGATGTATCGAATGAATTTACGGTGACTGAAATTTATAAAAAAGGAGCAGATGGATGGAAATTGTTAGACTTGACCTTTAGTAAGGTGCGGGACACCCATAAGATTGCACCAAATGTTAATCTTGAAAAAGAAATAATCCAACTATCCAAAGATAAATGGCAATGGATGGCAGATAAGAAGGTCGATAAGTTGGCTACCCTTTTTCATGATAAAGCAAAATTTGTTCACATGAGCGGCACATGGAATAAGGACAGAGAGCTTGAAATTATTGAAACGGGAAGCATTTGGTATAAACAAGCCGATGTCCATGATGTTACAGTAGAATTATTTGACGATACCGCCGTCCTTTGGAATCGGATTACCTTGGTGGCACATGTTAGAGGAAATGACGTATCGAATGAATTTACGGTAACCGAAATTTATAAAAAAGAGGCAACTGGTTGGAAATTGTTAGATTTGACCTTTAGTAAGGTACGAGATACACATAGTATTAAACATTAGCGATAGGGTAGCAAATTACATCATTCGTCTCTTTTATTAATAAAAATGAAAAAAGCAAGCAGGTCATTTTTTTACCAAATTAGCCTTATAGGAATAATAGTCACCTTATTTTGTGCCAGTTGCCAAGATAAGATTATTGAAAATACGAATACTTGGACGACCTATAAAGCCGATGCAAAAAGTACCATTCAATTATGCTATTAGGTACATTGTGTAGTGATAAAATAAAACCTACCGCTACTGAATTCGAGGGAAATAATTTGTCTATATACAATTGGCAACAGAATCACCCACACCGCTCCACAATCCCCATCATATTATAAACCAACATTGCCGCCGAAAATTCATAAGCATGAAACCCTTTAATCGGTGCAAATTCCATTACATCAAAACCCACAATATTTCGTTGTTTAACCACCGATTCAAACAAAGCCAAAGTTTGATACCAACCTAAGCCACCAGGCACAGGCGTACCCGTAGACGGAAAAATAGCAGGGTCTAAACCATCAATATCCAAAGTGACAAATATATTTGTAGGAAAATCTTTTGGTAAATCAATACTGGTGATATTATTGGGCACTAATTCCGTGGCATCCAAATGATAAACGCCATGTTTTTTTCGAGCAGCCACTTCTTCATGACACAAGGCACGAACGCCTAATTGGAAAACAGGAATACCTTCATCAACCACTCGTTTCATCACCGAGGCGTGACTATATTTATCGCCTAAATAAGCGTCCCTTAAATCGGCATGTGCATCAATTTGAATAACGCCAATATCTTTTATGCCTGCATCCAATAAGCCTTTTACAACCCCGTAAGTAATCGAATGTTCACCGCCCAGCGCAATTGGAAAACCACCCATTTTGACAATTTTTTGAATGTCTTTGGCGATATTTTTGATGACTTTAGCGCCTTTCCCTTTAACATTTACAGGTGGATGCGTGTAGATACCCTGCTCACAGGGTGTACTATAGCCATCCCAAGTTTCTAATTGCCAAGAGGCTTCCAGAATTTTTGCAGGACCTAATCCCGTTCCACCTTGATAAGAGACGGTTGCCTCATAAGGTACAGGTAAGATATGAAAGCGAGCCTTATCTATGGGTGGATGTTCAAATTCTGAACCTAAAAAAATAGGGTATCCCGGTGCGGCTAATTGGTTAAAGTCTTCCATAGATTATAGATGATTTAAATAATAGGAGGAGTCGTCAGGACGTTGATTATTTAAAGTAAAAACCAGAATACGTATATTAAAAAATCATGACAAACGATTCCGAAAATCTTCATACCCAAACTCCCGAACCACTCGAACAGCATTTGTCTTAGAATTCCAAATAGCAATAGACGGCAATCGAATCCCATTAAAAGTAGTCGTTTTGACCATTGTATAATGCGCCATATCATCAAACATCAAGCGTTGCCCAATTTGCAATGGATTATCAAAACTATAATCTCCAATCACATCACCTGCCAAACAAGTCTGTCCACCCAAACGATAGGTATATCGTTTTTCATTGGCAACGCCAGCGGCTTTCTGTGTACCTGTAATAATTTCCGCTTGATAAGGCATTTCAATCGTATCGGGCATGTGGCAATTTGCCGAAGTATCTAAAATGGCAATAGCTAATTGATTATGTCCAAAATCCAATACTTCGCTTACCAAAACGCCTGTATGAATGGCAATCGCTTCACCAGGTTCTAAATAAATTTGTACTTGGTATTTTTTTTGAAATGCTTTGATTCTATTAATCAATCTATCTACTTCATAATCTTGGTGAGTAATATGGTGTCCACCACCAAAATTGACCCATTTTAAATGAGGCAAATATTCGCCAAATTGCTTTTCTACTGCATCCAAAGTTCGGTCTAAAGGCTCAAATCCTTGTTCACAAAGGGTATGAAAGTGTAAGCCACTAATGCCGTTTAAATCGGTTGGTTTAGGGGCATGCTCTTTGAATTTATCAATCGTAATCCCTAATCGAGAACCGGGCGCACAAGGGTTATAAATAGCCGTTGCCCCTTCTGAATGCATTGGATTAATGCGCAAACCAAAACTTAGGGAAGGCCGTTCCTTTTTGGCTGCTTGAATCATTGGCTGATAATACTGCCATTGATAAAAAGAATTAAACACTACATGGTCAGAAATAGCTAAGACTTGTTGCAAATCCTTTTTGGTATAAGCTACAGAATAGGTATGTACCTCTCGTTTGTCGCCCCCTTTTTTGTTTCCTCCAAATTCTTCATAGCCCAATTGCGCCTCATGCAATCCACTTGCACAAGTTCCTTGTAAATATTTACAAATTAAGGGGGCTAAACTGAACATGGAGAAAGCTTTTAAGGCAAGTAACACCTTAGCCCCCGATTCGACTTGCACCCTTTTTAGGATTTGCAAATTATGCTCAATAGCTACTTCATCTACGACAAAGCAGGGAGACGGAACGGAATGGGGATTGAAATTGAAAAAAGTTTTGCTGTTGATAGTCATTTTATGAGTTACGGGTTGCGAGGTTCGGGTTGCGAGATGTGGGTTGCGGGTTTGTCACGCTCGAAAACTCGCAACCCGCAACCCGCAACTCGCAACTCGTTAAACTTCCAAATCTCCCCATCCATCCTGCTCAATCACTCGAACAGGCATTCCATATTTATCCAAATCTTTGATAAAAGGATCAGGGTTTAATTCTTCTAAATTCCAGACACCTGCTTTTAACCAGTGTCCTTCAATCATCATCTTAGCACCCACCATACAAGGTACGCCAGTAGAGTAGGAGATAGCTTGAGATTGGACTTCTTTATAACAATCTTGGTGGTCTTTAACGGTATAAATAAAGACGGATTTTTTCTGTCCATCTTTAATCCCTTTGACCAAACAACCAATGCAAATTTCTCCTTTTGTTCGTGGACCTAAAGTGGACGGGTCTGGTAATAATTTCTTCAAAAATTGAATGGGTATAATTTGCTGTCCATTAAATTCGACAGGCTCAATACCAATCATCCCTACATTACCCAACACTTCTAAATGCTTTAAATAAGCATCGCCAAAAGACATCCAAAATTGGGCTTTTTTGAGGGTCGGAAAATTCTTGGTTAAAGATTCCAATTCCTCATGGTACATTCTGTAAATGTTATAAGTACCTACATTATCAGGACAGGTAAAGGATTGACTTTTAGACATGGCTGGCGTTGTTACAAATTCGCCATTTTCCCAATGCCGACATTCCGCCGTCACCTCTCGGATATTAATTTCTGGATTGAAATTGGTGGCAAAAGGGTAGCCGTGGTCACCACCATTGACATCAATAATATCTAAATATTGAATTTCATCGAAATAATGTTTAGCTGCATAAGCTGTAAAAACACTCGTTGCGCCAGGGTCAAATCCAGAACCTAATAAGGCCATTAGCCCCGCATCTTTAAATCGGTCTTGATACGCCCATTGCCAGCTATATTCAAACTTTGCCTCGTCTTTCGGTTCATAATTTGCCGTATCTAAATAATGTACGCCCGTTTCTAAACAAGCATCCATAATCGTCAAATCTTGGTAAGGTAAAGCCACATTAATCACCATAAATGGTTGGACTTTATTAATCAACGCCACTAATTCGGGTACATTATCCGCATCTACTTGTGCTGTTTCTACTGTTACCCCATAGTTTTGTTTAATTTGTTTGGCAATTGCCATACACTTTGATTCGGTGCGACTTGCCAATACAATTTCAGAAAAAACGTTCGACAATTGTGCACATTTGGCAACGACTACGCCGCCAACGCCACCTGCACCAATGATTAATACTTTTTTCATGTTTGAATTTTATTTAATAAAAAGTCAGAAGTCAGAGTATGGACTAGTGGGACAATTTATAAGTCTTTGACAGATTAACCTATATTTTTGCGATGTTACCATGTTGCCTTGTTGTCGATAAAACATGGTAACATGGTAACATGGTAACATCGCAACCTTAAATATTAGTTGTCAATCATTTATAAATCAAACCACTAGTCCTAAGTCTGACTTCTGACAGAAAATTTCAATTTTCGGTCAGACATCTGACAATAAAATGGTCTTTTTAATACCCTAAAATCGACAACATTTCATCTACCTTTTGTTCTTCTCGATAAACTTTTGTCGTGAAATTCCCTGTTTTATCTCGGTCAATGATGATATGTTGCGGAGCAGGAATCAGACAATGTTTGATACCGCCATACCCACTAATCGCCTCTTGGTAAGCACCCGTATGGAAAAACCCTACATACAATGGTTCTTTCGCTTTCGGTTCAATGATGGGCAAGAACACCTGCTGATTCATTTCTTCGGAATTATAGTAATCCGATTGGTCGCAACTAATGCCGCCGATATTGACTCGTCTATATTCCTTATCCCATTTATTTTAGACTTTGGACGGAAAGACGTTCAAAAAAAATAGGCAAAACTATTGCTTATAGTAAAGTGTGAAAATACTACAAAATAAAGCAGAACAGTTTTGCCATGATATATCATCATTAATTGACATAAA
>Ga0208544_10000334_pt1 | contig 38679 bp, 30 predicted proteins | sample DEB08_DNA_9_FD_184526 | JGI IMG/M metagenome (GOLD analysis project Ga0208544, IMG submission 184526) | Aqueous microbial communities from the Delaware River and Bay under freshwater to marine salinity gradient to study organic matter... | ecosystem: Environmental > Aquatic > Marine > Coastal ... | reverse complement strand
ACGAAAATTAGTCCGAGTACTGTAATGGTGCTTAACATAAGTCGTGGATTTTTGTGTGCAAACTAAATCTCACGGCTTTTTTTATTTTTGTCAAGTTTTTTTACCTAAAAAATTGCACGGACTATTGATCTAAAGTAGTATCAACTATTCTCTAAAAATGATAAAGCTTATATTTGCGACCTTATTATAAACTCAATAATTAGTTATAAAAAACGTTACGTATAGGTTCAAAAAACGTCCAAACACTAAAAGTAATCATGAAATTAACCATTGTCATCCTATTAGTAGGTAGTTTACTATTTCTAGCTTCCTGTAGCACTACCCAAAAAGTATTAACCCAAGAAGAAGTAGCTACCTTACCAAAAGTATTAGAATACTCCAAAGGAGGTTGCAAAGGAAAATGCCCAATTTTTGATTTAACTGTTTATGAAAATGGTTGGATGATTTTCAATGGAAAGGCATGGACAAAGCAAGAAGGAAAAGCAACGGGGCAATTGACTAAAGAAGAATTTACTCAATTACAAGCAGATTGCCAAAAAGCAGATATGTGGAGTAAAAAAGCGGAATATGGTATGAATATCATGGATGCGCCTACGACGACCATTCATTTATATGAAAAAAATAGAGACAAACAAGTACAATGGAGAATTCGTGCACCAGAAGAATTACCTACTTTGAGTAATAAAATCATGAAAATTATTATTGACAGAGGATGGATAGAAGGACTGAAAAAGGATACGGCAGCTCGGCTACCTACTGGTGCAATTACGGATGAAATTATCGTTCAGTTTAAAGAGAAAATAGATGCCAACCAATGGTGTACGCAATATGCCCTTTATGGATTGAATGTCAAACGAACTTTATCTACCATGACACCGCTTTATTTATTAAAATTTGATGCGGAAAGAACACCTCCCAATAAAATGCTAGCCATTATTAAGCGAAGCAAAAAAGTGGCTAGTGCGGAGTTTAATAAACGGTTGAATACGAGTAATCGGTAGGGAAATATCTGTTGAATGACCTCCAAGCGTTTGCAAAAACTTGGAGCGTCTTTGCGGAAGCTAAATATCTAAACCTAATGACTATTATCGTTATAAAACCTGCGCCAACTTACAAATATGTATCAAAGCAGTCATATCCGTAACCCCTATCCGAGCAATCATATTTTTTCGATGCCTTTCGACCGTATTTTTACTAATGCCTAATAACTCACTAATTTCCGTATTTTTTTTTTGTTCTGTAGCTAATTTTAAAATTTCCAATTCTCTAGCACTGAGTATATCTGCATATTCATTTTTAGTGCCAGCTTGAAAAAAAGCTCGGCAAATAAATTGCTGTTCATCTTTAGCAATCAATCGACCCCACACATAATCTGATTTATAAATAGCCGTAATATCTTCTATATCTAAAAAGGAAAGAATAGGGTGGGTTGAATTGGCTGTTAAAATTCGCTGTTTGATGAATAACGTCCTCATTTTTCCCCATCTGTCTTTCAGTTTTATGCCACAATAAAATGCTTCTTGATTGTTGATCGGCAGCGAGTTGTCTACTATTTTTTGAAATTTTTTTCCCCAACGATGTACGGTAACCACTAAAGGTAACTGTTTCCAATGAGCTCTTTTAAGTACCCAAATTAATCCTTTTTTATAAAGCTCTTCGGGCGTATAACCAAAAGATGGGGTTATGTTTTGACTGATGTAGAGTGGAAAGAATTTTTCTTGGGAGAAAAGACTAAAAAAACGATTTTTATCTAAGGAATAAGTTTCTAATACTTTAATTTTTTCTATAATAGGCGTAGGGTCTATCTCTTCTTTGTGAGGATAGATAGCGGCTAATTCTTTTAATAATTCCTGATAATGTCTTTCGCTATAACTCGGATTTAGGTTACTCAAGACTTGGATGATTTAATAAAAGTAATGATTCGACTACTAAGGTAAAAAAGCTTAGCCACTTTTCAAACAATAACCGTAACGGTTATTATTTTAATTTTATGCCTTAACGGGTGAAAACTTAACATAGAAAACAATTAGGTCTATTAGCTATTGTCTATTTTGCTTGGTAACCTCAAAAAGCGAACATTATTATCATTTCTACTGATATGAACCTTCGGAAAAATATCCTTTTATTTATAGTACTATTTCTTTCCTTCTGTCAACTCTATTCACAGGAATATCTCTTTGATGCTAAATTATTGACGACCGAAGATGGGCTCGCCAATTTAATGACGACTGCTGTAGTAAAAGATAACGATGGATTTTTATGGGTAGGAACTGAATATGGACTCAACCGATTTGATGGCTATCAATTCAAATTATATAATAAAGAAAAAAACGGATTATACAGCGACAAATTTATTCAAGATATAAAGGTAGATGCGGCAGGTAATTTATGGTTGTATTATGAAGACCGTGTACAGCAAAACCTTCATAATGGAAATGGTTTTAATGCTATTGATATTTTTAATCCTAAAACTGGTAAAGCAATACCCTTTCAACTTTTTTTTAAAAATAATCTCCCTTTTGACTTAGTAGATACTCATTTAACCCATCTAATTGATCCGAAAAAAAGGATATGGACGCCTACTAAAAAAGGAGAACTTTTTTTGTATGAAGAAGGGCGATTCCAAAAAATATTTGAGCAAGAAGGGATGTTTTTTGAATATATTACAGTTGATGAGCAAGATAATATTTGGGTAGGTCATGATAAAACACTTCTAAAAATAAACTTAGCTGGTGAAGTTGAGGAAAATATACCTTTATCTGGCGTTTTAAAAGGAATTTGGACAGGTGATAATCAACAAATTTGGTTGAATATTGCACAAGAAATACAAGTAAAATATATTGACAAATTCGTTACTCATTATACAACAGAAATCTGGTCTAAGACGGAAACTGGTGATTTATTACCTTTTAGTTTTATAAAGAATGGGGTGCCTTTGGAAATAAAGCCGATTAATCACTTATTGACTCATCGGAGCCAAGCGGGTTACTGGTATTTAGAAATTGACCACGAATTACATGTTTTTGATGACACTGGCGTATTTTTATACAATTATCATGATTTATTAGAAAATATATATACCGGATATAGCCATTATTTTGAAGAAAGGGGCGAACTATGGCTACCTACACCAGTCGGTTTATTAAAAACAGCAATTACTAAGAATCCATTTAAGCTTATTCATTCTTTTAGTGTTTTTTCTGACTGTAGAGGTATTACAGAAAATAGGGAAGGAAATATTTTTTTTCGTAATAAAGAATTATATAAATGGCAACCTAAGGCGCAAAAAATAGAGCAAATTGAAGGTTTAGATGGAGGATATAACTTGACTTGTGCAGATAACTTATTATGGATGGGGCTTGCACGAAGGCCAAGTATGGCTTTTCAATTGGATTTAAAAACAGGGAAAAACCACGCTTACCCAGCCCAGAATAGCAATTTAGCCTTTGCGACTTTTGAATTAAAAAAATCGGGGACTTTTTTGGTAGGAACAGACAAAGGCATTGATTTAGTTACCCCAAAAGAGAAAAAATACCTTCGGTTTACCAAGTATAATGAATTTGATATTTTAGAAACGAGTGAAGTTTACCATTTTCATGAAAACGAAGCGGGGATTTGGATAGCTACGAATCAAGGTATTTTCTTGATGACAAGGGAAGCAGGAATTATTCGACATTTTAGTAAAGATTCGGGAGATTTACCTTTTGACTATATCCGACATTTTCATGAAGCAGAGAATGGCGATTTTTGGTTAGCAACCAAAGGGGCTGGTATTATTCGTTGGAAACCTTCTTTAGTGGAAGGGAAATTGTCTGAGAGCCAGCAGTTTACAAGTAAAGAAGGTTTGACTAATGATTATCTTTATGCCGTATATGAAGATGACTTTGGAAAACTTTGGATGCCTAGCGATGAAGGTTTGATGTGTATGGACAAGCAGACTTTGAAAATTAAAACTTTTTTAACTGAGGATGGGCTACCACATAATGAATTTAATTTTACGGCCCACTATCAAGCAAAAAATGGGACACTTTATTTTGGAGGATTAGGTGGTTTAATTAGTTTTCATCCTAGTATTTTTTCGGATTTACCTGAAAATAATACACCACTTGTTTTTACTAAATTCTCTTTATTTGAAGAAGGACAAAAGGCTATTGTTGATAAAACATCACAATTAAAAACTACTAAAAAAATTACACTTAATCCAACAGATAAGTTTTTAGAATTGGAATTTGCCTTGTTGGATTTTGATCATCCTAAATTACATACTTATGCTTATCAAATAGAAGGGTATAGTGACCAATGGAATTATATTAATGAAAACCAATTACGGATTACTAGTTTGCCTTATGGAGATTACCGATTAAAAATTATAGGTAAAAACAGTAGTCATGGTTGGTCTAAACAAGAACTAACCCTAGATATTGAGGTACAAAAACCTTTTTATTTAGAAGTATGGTTTATTGGATTGTCTATATTGTCTTTATTAGGTTTAACTATTGGGGGAGTGAAATGGCGTTTACGAAACTTGCAAAAAGACAGAGAACGATTAGAAAAAGAGGTCGAAAAAAGAACAGCAACGATTCAACAACAAGCACAAAAGTTACAAGCATTAGACAAAGCGAAAACTCGATTTTTTTCTAATATTACCCATGAATTTAGAACGCCTTTAACTTTAGTAATTGGGCCTTTAGAACAAGTAATGGAAAGGAAATTGACAGAAAAAAGTAAAGGGAAACTAACGAGTGTATTAAAAAATGCTCGGCATTTATTAGGCTTAATTAACCAGTTATTGGACTTGTCTAAATTGGAAAGTGGTCAAATGAAAGTAGAGGTAACATATGGGGATATTAATGCTTATACCAGAGAGTTAGTCCATAGCATAAAGCCGTTAGCTGATAAAAAAGAGCAAACGCTTCAAATTGCTATAGCGGAAACAGCATGGAAAACACAATTCGATAAAAAGAAATGGACTAAAATTATTTATAATTTATTGTCCAATGCCATCAAATATACCCCAGAAAAAGGCACTATCCAACTTGAATTACAATCTAATGGCGATGGGCAAATACATTTAAGGGTCAAAGATTCGGGAATAGGGATTAAAAAAAGCCAATTAGCACAAATTTTTAACCGATTTTATCAGGTAGATGATTCTTCTACTAGACATCAAGAAGGGACAGGGATTGGTTTAGCTTTGGTAAAAGAATTGGTAGAATTGCAAGGCGGAAGTATTGACGTAGTTAGTGAACATCAGAAAGGAACAACCTTTGATATAAAATTACCCGTTTTTGAAATGTCTATGGTGATTGAGACGGATATTTTACCAATTATTGGAATTGAAAAGGTTTCTCAATCACAAATTTCTGAAGAAAAGCCTCTCCTCGTTAAAACCCCAATTCAATCTAAGCAGAAGGAACAGTTAGTAATATTGATTATTGAGGATAATGCAGAAATGCGGAGGTATATAAGAGATTGTTTGGATGAAAGGAAATACCATATAACAGAAGCTAGTAATGGAATCGAAGGAATAGATAAAGCGATTGAGCTGGTTCCAGATTTAATTATTTCAGATGTAATGATGCCTGGTAAAAATGGTTTTGAAGTAACGGAGACGCTTCGGTCAACTATGTCTACTTCACATATTCCAATTATTTTATTGACAGCCAAATCTGCTTTAGAAAGTAGGTTAGCAGGTTTTAAAAGTGGAGCAGATGTGTATTTAACCAAACCATTTAGTCCACAAGAATTGAGCCTACGCATTCAAAAACTAATAGAAATTCGAGAATTGATTAGGAGTAGCGTTGGCAAATCTACCTATAAAGAAATTAAAGAGCCTTATGAAAAAGAAAATCACTTTATAAAGGGTGTACGTAGTATTATTGAAAAACATCTAACTGCAATAGAGTTGAATGGCGAGTTTATTGGTCAACAAATGGGTATGAGTAGAATGCAACTTCACCGAAAACTAAAAGCATTAATTAATCAAACTGCTAGTGATTTTATCATGGGAATACGTTTACAAAAAGCCTACGAATTATTGCAAACTCAAAATTATAATAGCTCAGAAGTGGCTTATCAAACGGGTTTTAATTCTCCTTCTTATTTTTCTAGGACTTTTAAAAAGAAATATGGTTATACGCCTTCTGATTTATTGAAGAAGGAAGGGGTAATTTAGAATGTTGGCTCTTAAAGTTAAAGGGTTTTCTTATAAAAATAAAAAATGTCTTTTTTAGTGATTTTCTTAAAGTTATTAGCCGTTACTACCTTTCGATAATAAAGGCTAATAACTTTTAGTAAGACCAATTTTTTCTATTTCATTGTTCCTTATGGAAACTTCTTCTTCTTAGCCTTCTGCATCGGATTCAACAACTTTTTCGATTTATGCTTTTTAAAGACTTGGAATCGACTTGGTAATTCCTTCACTGGCCAATTATTATTACTTTCATCAATATCTGCTGTTTCGTGATAAGGGTCAATCACAATACCTTTCACTTCTTTATCTTTGACAAATACTTTGGTAAACTTAGTCTCATTTTTACGCCAAATTTCCACGGGAATCTTTTCGATTTCCTTTGTCCCATCTTTGTATTCCCACTCAATAATCACAGGCATGACCAAACCGCCTTTATTGCTGAAATGTAATTCGTAGTAATTATTACTACCAAATTTTTCCTTTTTTTCTTTTTTAGAAAAAGTTTCCTCGTAATAATAAGTAGTAATATTAAGGACAGAATCTTCCGTATTCCAAGGCTCATAATTGGTATAAATATCTCGCAAAGCAGGGTCTTGACTAACGGCTGTTTTGATACCCGCTTTCTCATTATTTCTTTGGGCAATATGCTTGCGAGGTTTCTTTTGTTTACGTGGAAAAGTACGCTCTTGTTTTTTAGGGTCATTTTCCAAATCGACCTTATACCATTTGATGCTATCTAAGGAAATATCTACCGCATCAGTGCCATAAAACCAACCTTGCCAAAACCAATCTAAATCTACACCACTTGCATCTTCCATCGTTCTAAAAAAGTCCGCAGGTGTTGGGTGCTTAAACATCCAACGGCGCGCATATTCTTTAAATGCATAATCGAATAATTCTCGGCCCATAATGGTTTCCCGTAGCATATTTAAACCAACTGATGGTTTATCATAAGCATTTGCCCCAAAATTGATAATATTCTCACTATTGGTCATAATGGGTTCTAACCTATCTTTAGAAGAACGCATATAGCTGGTAATCAAATCTGGTGTACCGCCCCAATGCTTGAAATTGGTATCAAACTCTTGTAAAGTGACAAATTCTAGAAAGCTATTAATTCCTTCATCCATCCAAGTCCATTGTCGTTCATCACTATTCACAATCATTGGAAAGTAGTTGTGCCCAACTTCGTGTACAATGACGACTAAAGCCGCAGATTTTGCCCGTTCTGTGTAAGTGCCATCTTCTTCCGCCCGTCCTGGATTAAAACAAATCATCGGATATTCCATCCCATTCGCTGCTTCTACAGAGATAGCGGTAGGGTAGGGATAAGGGAAAGTATATTTGGAATAAGTCGCTAGTGTATGTGCGACTGCTTTGGTCGAATATTTATTATAAATCGGATAAGCTTCTTTGCCATAATAGCTCATACACATCACGCGCTTGCCATCTTCATTAAAATGTGGCATGGCATCCCAAACAAATTTTCGGCTACTTGTCCAAGCAAAATCTCGTACATTATCTGCTTTGAAAATCCAAGTTTTAGTATCCTTTGCTTTTTTCTTTTTTTCGTTCTTTTTCGCTTCTGCTAAAGTGATGATTTCTACAGGTGCTTTGGCATTCTTAGCTTGAACCCATCGTTTCTTTTGTTCGTCGGTCAAAACATCGCCATAGTTCAAACATTCTCCCGTTGCAGCCACGACATGGTCAGATGGAACAGTCATTTTGACAACGTAATTACCAAAATTTAAAGCAAATTCCCCTCGTCCTGTAAACTGCTTATTTTGCCAACCTTCCACATCAGAATAAACGCACATTCTAGGAAACCATTGAGTAATGGTATGTAAGTAATTACCGTCTTTTTCAAAATATTCGTAGCCACCTCTACCGCCTGCTGCGCCCATACGGTTCGAAATATTATAATACCATTTGACATTAAAAGAAAATTTTTCTCCTGCCGCTAATGGTTTAGGCAATTCTACCCGCATCATGGTGTAGTTAATGGTATATTTTAAAGGTACGCCATTTTCATCTGTTACTTCTTGAATTTTGTGACCAAGGCCTTCTAATGCTTCCGAAATATTTAAATTTCGCATAGCACGCTCACTCATCTGGGGACGAATACTACTGCCATCATCAAAATTATCTGGATTATGCGGGTCGTGTTCATTCTCATCTAACTGTAGCCATAAATAGCGCAAAGTATTAGGCGATTCATTATAATAAGTAATCAACTCTTTGCCATTTAAGCGTAGATTTTTTTCATCTAACTCACATTCAATATTATAATCGGCATTTTGATGCCAATAATCTGGCCCTGGTGCACCATCGGCCCCTCTGAAACTATTCGGATCTCTAAGTTTTTGACCGAGTTGCTCAAATTTATTGCCGTGATTGGAATTAGGATTATTTTGGCTAATTGCCAAAAATGGAACGGATAAAGCTGCTACCAAAATTAAAGTAAACAGCGTGACTGATTTTTTTTGCATGGTTTTACAATAGTCAGGATGTTAAAAAAATATGCCCAAAATTAATATATTTTAGCAAAATCAGTTTTTTATGGAAAAGGAAAGTTTAAATAGGGGGGTAAATACCCGAAAAAGGTAAGGATTAAGTACCTTGGGAGACCGTTTTAAATAGGTTCAAAAATTTAAGCTATGAAAAAGCAAAGTGACCTTACTAGAAGAAATTTCCTGCAACAATTAGGCCTTGCAACAAGTGCAGCTATTCTACCCTTGCCTTTCTATACAAATTGTACCGCGAGTGGAAAGAAACCTCAATCTCCCCTTAAGTTTGGCATCATGGCAGATGCCCATGCTGATTTAATTCCAGATAAAAATGAGCGAATAGAAAAATTTATTAGCGAAGCAATTGCAAAAGAAGTAAACTTTATTATTCAATTAGGCGATTTCTGTTTTCCTAAAAAGGAGAATAAAGATTTTTTAGCTATTTGGCAGCAATTTAAAAATCCCAAATATCATTTATTAGGTAATCATGATATGGATGTTTCTTCTAAAGCGGTTATCATGGACTTTTTAGAAATGTCTAAAAAATATTATTCCTTTGACCAAAAGGGGATTCATTTTATCGTGTTAGATGCCAATTACCTGTATGCAGATAATGAATATAGCGATTATGATACTGCTAATTTTTATGTTGATGATGCCTTGAGAACTTACATCAATCCAGCACAAATTGAATGGTTGGCGAATGATTTAAAACAAACTAATTTACCAACGATCGTCTTTTCTCATCAAAGTTTAATCAATCCAATTTGGGGCATAAAAAACCGAGTACAAATCCAAGAGTTACTGGAAAAAGAAAACCAACGAGCAGGATTCCAAAAAGTTATCGCTTGTTTTAACGGACACGATCATATTGACTTTCATCGAACGCTTAATAATATTCATTATCTAGAAGTCAATAGTATGTCTTATCAATGGATTGGAGAAAAGTATAGTAATAAAACTAGATATCCCGCAGCTTTATATAATCAATATGGGAATCTTGATAAATTGGCGCCTTATAAAGATGCTCTATACGCTTTTGTGGAGTTAGATATTTCAAAGGGGCAGTTAAAAATAGAAGGTATTCAAAGTGAATGGTTGGCTCCTTCTCCCGCTGATTTGAAAATGCCTAAACAGGTTTATGGTGCGCAATCTTCTCCGATTATTTCTAATCGAGCATTAGGACTAAAATGAGCTAAAAGGATAATTAATCAAGTAGCGAAAAACTGGTAGCACAGGATTTATCCTGTTCTGTTACAAGGTCTTTAGGCCTTGATTTGTTGAAAATAGGATAATATGAATAAAGAAAAGAAAAAAGCACTTGCTAACCTATACAAAACCACTTTATTAAATGATGTCCTTCCATTTTGGGAAAAATATTCGATAGATAAAGCACATGGAGGTTATTTTACCTGTTTAGGCCGAAACGGGGAAGTGTATGATACGGATAAATTTATTTGGTTGCAGGCTAGACAAGTTTGGACTTTTTCGATGCTTTATAATCGAGTAGAAAAAAAGCAAGAATGGTTAGCTATTGCTAAAATAGGCATCGACTTTTTAAAAAAACATGGACGAGATGACAAAGGTAATTTCTATTTTTCGCTAGACCGAACGGGCACACCTTTAATTCAAGCTTATAATATTTATGCTGATTGTTTTGCTGCTTTGGCTTTTTATGAGTACGCCAAAGCGACTGGGGATAAAACTTGTTATGATATTGCGATGCAAACCTATCATCAATTTCTGGCTAGGTTAGAAAACCCTAAAGGTCGATTTGAGAAATCAACTGGGAATCGGACATTGCAATCCTTTGGTTTACCGATGATGACGGCTTACCTTACTTCGGAACTTGCCGATGACCTAGAGGTAGCACTTTTACAAAAAGTATTGACTACCTGTGTACAAAAAATAACCAAAGAACATTACGATGGAGAGTTAAGCATCATTCGAGAATTTACCGATGCCAAAGGCGTATTTATAGATTGTTATGAAGGTCGCTTAATCAATCCTGGACATGGAATAGAAGCGATGTGGTTTTTAATGGACGTTGCTGAAAAATTGAAAGACGAGCAACTACTGGTTTGGGCAACAGATGTTTGTTTACAAATTCTTGACTATAGTTGGGATAAAAAACATGGCGGTATCTTTTATTTTATGGATGCAAAAGGAGCGCCGCCGCAACAATTAGAATGGGATCAAAAATTATGGTGGCCACATCTCGAAGCCTTAATCGCTTTATCCAAAGCCTATGCGAAAACGGGAAGGAAAGATGTAGCAGATTGGTATGATAAAGTCCATCAATATACTTGGGAGAAATTTCCAGACCCAACTTATGGGGAATGGTATGGGTATTTAAATCGGGCTGGAGCACCTTTATTGAATTTAAAAGGAGGCAAATGGAAAGGCTGTTTTCACGTACCTAGAGGTTTATTTGAATGTTGGCAGAATTTTGAAATATAGCAATTGGGTTTTGCCTATCATCCAGTAACTTCCCAACATTAATTCGACAATTAATATTGCTAGATGATTTTACTAGAAATAATTACCCTGAAATCACCCTAAAATTACCCAGTAACGGGAAGTTACTGGGTAATAGGGCTTCTTAAAATATTTCAAATGGAGGATTGTTGGAAAGATTTTGCAAATTGCATCCTTGAACTACTGAAAGCCAACTACTAACAGACAGTTAAGACAAAACGAATGAACCAGTACCATGAAAAAGCTTTTACTTTTAATAGCGGCTCTCCTTTTATTATTAAGCGCCGTCATAGGCAGTAATGACTCCTTATCTGTTCAAATTGAATGGAGTAATTTAACCCAACTTCCTCCTGCTAAAGGAAATACCGTTCAACCTGGCGTTGCAGGCGCTTTCATTGGCGTGCATAACGATGCGTTGTTAATCGCAGGTGGCGCCAATTTTCCCAATGGCCCAGCTTGGGAAGGTGGCACAAAAGTGTATCAGGAAGCGATATATGTTTTACAAAGAACAGGGACAAACGACTATTCTTGGCTAACAAACAAACAATTTAATTTACCAGAAAAAATAGCTTACGGCTTGTCTATTCCTACCAAAAATGGACTTATTTGTTTAGGTGGGATGGATGGCACAAAACTTTCAAATACAGCCTTTTTAATTAAATGGGATAAAGTTGCCGAAGAAATAAGCATTGAAGACCTACCTGATTTACCCATTCCTTTAGCGAATATGTCGGGAGGGAAAATAGGGAACGAAATATATGTAGCAGGGAGTAATGAAACGAATGGGGAAAAATATTTCTGGAGTCTTCATTTAGCAGATAAGCAAAAAGAATGGGCCCACTTACCAACTTGGTCAGGCTCGGCTCGGACACATGCCGTAGGAGTCGTTCAAAATAATGGAGAACAGGATTGTTTTTATTTGTTAAAAGGACGAATGAAAAGGAAAGATGGTATTAGCGAATTACTAACAGATGGCTATATCTATAATCCTCCTAAAAAAACTTGGACGGAAATAGGTAGCCGTTCCTCAAAACAAGCCATAGATTTTACGGCTTCCGCAGCGACAGGCATCCCGATTGGTGCGCATCATATCTTATTCTTTGGAGGGGCAAAAGGACAAATCTTAAACCGATTAGAAAGGTTGAATCAAACAATTGCTACTACAGCGGATAGCATTCTTTTGTTAAACTTACAGGAGGAAAGAGACAGCATTATGCGCAATCATCAAGGTTTTTCAAAGGATGTTTGGGCATTTCATACCATTACCGAAACTTGGACAAAAGTAGGCGAATTACCTAAAGGTAGCCAAGTAACCACGACCGCTTTAAATTGGGGTGGAGATATTATCATTCCAAGTGGTGAAATTTCTCCTTGCATCCGAACGCCTGATATATTAGTAGGAAAACCTCAAAGTGGGCAGTACTTCGGTACTTTGAATTATGTAGTTGTCATCATTTATTTATTAATGCTAGTAGCCTTGGGTTTTTATTTTTCTAGAAACCAACAAACAACGGATGATTTTTTTAAAGGAGGGAATCGGATTCCTTGGTGGGCGGCTGGACTGAGTATATTTGGCACTCAATTGAGTGCCATTACCTTTATGGCGATTCCAGCAAAAACTTTTGCCACCGATTGGTTATACTTTTTTTTGATGATGACCATTATAATGATAGCTCCCTTTATCATTCGATATTTTCTGCCTTTTTATCGTCGATTTAATCTAACAACTGCCTATCAATATTTAGAATTACGGTTCAATTTATTGACTCGATTGATTGGTAGTTCGATGTATATTTTTTTACAATTAGGCCGCTTGGGCATTGTCTTATTATTGCCTTCTTTTGCACTTTCAGTAGTGACTGGAATAAGTGTTGATACTTGCATTCTAACCATGGGTGTTTTAAGTATTTTATATACGGTACTTGGCGGAATCGAAGCCGTTATTTGGACAGATGTATTACAGGTTTTTGTTTTATTAGGCGGCGCATTACTCTCCTTGATTATACTCTTTTTTAACCTGAACACGCAAGACATCATTACGCATATTGGAGATTATGATAAAATGAAAATATTTGATACGACTTTGGATTTTTCATCGGCTACTTTATGGGTCGTTTTATTAGGTGGTTTTGCATCGAATTTAATTCAATATGGTAGTGACCAAACCGTCGTACAACGATATTTGACTAACAAAGATGAAAAAAGTGCAGCTAAAGGTATTTGGATAGGTGCTTGGATGACGATTCCATCTACGCTTATCTTTTTTACTTTAGGAAGTTTATTATTTGTATTTTATAAAACCCAACCAGCCGCTTTAAATTTTACCCTTGAAAAAGCGGATGCTATCTTTCCGTGGTATATTATCAGTAATCTTCCTGACGGAATTTCTGGGCTATTAATAGCCGCCATTTTTGCGGCCTCTATGTCTAGTTTGGATAGCAGCATGAATTCTGTTTCAACAGTTGTCACCACCGATTTTTTTCGACGTTTATGGCCCTTGTCAAACGAGGCTGCTTATTTAAAATTAGCGAGAAGCACAACGGCAATCATTGGCATTTTAGGAACTGGTTTAGCACTAATGATGGCAAATTGGGGAATATCCTCCCTCTGGGACCAATTTAATCTGATTGTTGGATTGTTTACAGGCGGCTTGGGCGGAATTTTTATCTTAGGTATATTTACCGAAAAAGCAAATGGGACAGGCGCTGTTTGGGGTTTGATTTTGAGTGGAGTTTTACAATTTTTAATTAAAGAATATACCGATATTCATTTATTATTATATGCTTTTACTGGCTTGATTTCCAGTTTTACCTTGGGTTATTTGATTAGTTTATTAACCTATAATCCAGATGAGCCTGCAAATAAATGGACGATAAAGACAATTGAGGAAGTACGGCTGGGAGAGAATTAAGACTAGACTGTCAGGTTGAAAATTGTTGATTATAACGGATTGCGGTGATTCGGAAAATTAACCCTTTTAGGGGTTTTATGTCGGTAGAAAATTGAGATTTACCTTAATTTTACCGTGCCTTGTAGGTACGGAATGTAATACATAATGTACCTAAAGGCACATTTTTGATTTGTAAAGACATATTTTTCTACCGACATTTTGTCCTGCTGGGACAGTTTTACCAAAAAACGTTATGATTAGAAAAATTGGTAAGTATCCGCTGGTAATAGATGAATAATCAGCATTAAAAAAGATACACATGAAATTAAAATTAAAAGGATTGATCGCTGCCCCATTTACCCCTTTTGACAAAAAAGGAAATTTAGCTTTATCACAGATAGACCAATTGGCAAAATTATATGAAAAAAATGGAGTGAACGGCGCATTTATTTGTGGGTCAACGGGCGAAGGCGTAGCCCTTACTTTCAAAGAAAAAAAGCAAGTAATGACTGCATGGGGTAAAGTGAAAAGTACCAAAATAAAAAAAATATTTATGGTAGGTGGGACTTGCTTAAAAGAGATGCAAGCTTTAGCAAAGCTTGCTCAAAAACAAAAGATGGATGCTATTTCCATTTTATGTCCTTATTATTTCAAACCTGCCAACTTGGAGCGGTTGGTTGATTTTTGTAGTGAAGTAGCGACGGCTACCCCAAATTTGCCTTTTTACTATTACCATATTCCTGCTTTGACAGGCGGCCATTTCTCCATGTATGAATTCTTAAAATTGGCAGACGGTCGCATTCCTAACTTGGCAGGCATTAAATTCACCTACTTTGATTTGATGGATTTCCAAAATTGTAGAGCCTACAAAAATGGTAAATATCAAATTTTATGGGGAACCGATGAAGCCTTACTTTCTGGATTAGCCGCAGGTGCAACAGGTGGAGTAGGGAGTACCTATAATTATGCTGCTCCATTATATAATAATATTATTGCTGCTTTTAATAAAGGTAAGATGAAAGAAGCCAGCCGATTGCAGGATAAAGCTGTTCAAATGGTTAATTTACTAGTCAAATATGGTGGTAATGAGGCAGGTAAAGGATTTATGAAATTGATTGGTGTAGATTGTGGTTGGTTTCGTGCGCCCCTTAAACCATTGAGTAAAAAGCAATATTCGGCACTTGAATCAGAGTTGAAGGAAATTGGTTTTTTTGAATTTTGTAGTAAGGTTTGATAGTGCTATAGATGCTAAGAAGTATAGGTTATAAAAATGGAGGAAGAGTTATTGTTATTAACTACAAATACGAAATGCCAACTTCTCATTTTAAGAAGTTGGCATTTCGTTAAGTTTTTATTTATATGGCGCGACTTTCCGAATATTACTCAATCGAGCATTATGGCTAAAATAAGATAATTACTACTGATTTTTCATAATCCGAGCTTTAATCCGCTTATACTCTGTCTCCGTCACTAACCCAGCTTCTTTCAGCGCCTCTAATTTAGTCAACTTTGCCTCTAATTCATTTTCAAAAATATCTTCTGTACTAGTTTTCACGTCTTCCAACGTTTCATCGATAGTCGTTTGCCATTCTTCCACCATTTCTTTACCTTTTTCGACTTGTTCCTCATAGAAATCTTTTAAATCCGAACTATCAAAATCTAAGATAGACCCACCAGAATCAAAATGTCGAGCGACGACTTGACCAATGGCATAGGTTGTCGCACCAGAAAAAGCTGCCACCGTTGCGCCACCCAAAGCAGAACCAATAACTGGAATGACCTTAAAAATAGAGCCAACACCACGAGCAGCTATTCTAGCTAAAGTTGTACCCGTAAGTGTCCCTACAAAAGCTTTGCCGCTCGTTTCACTATAATCCTGACCATACACTTTGCATAGCTGTTTGATCATATCTAGTTGTACCGCAGTAACGGCAATTATATCAAAAATAGGAAGGGGAATAAAACCTGCGCTCATGGCAAAAATGACATGGCGTTGGATAATTGGTTCGGCAAGGGCTAATTTATTAACTTCTGGATTGGACATTGGCTGAAATTTAAATTTTTATAGACTTAGAAACAGCAGCAAATTGCATTAAAAAAGGTGAAAGGCAATCGTTTTTTATATGAATCCCCAAAAAAGATAGATGAATGACGGCATGCGAAAATTTGGTTTTTTACTAATAAATGTAATTAATTTAGATGCTTAACTAATTGATTAGAATTAAATATGGCTTTATGTGAAAATAACAGAATTTTCCTCTTTTTTTATTTTAAATAATGCTCAAATCCTTGATTTTCACCGCCTTAAAAACATTCAATATTTCTTAAAAAAAGAGAGGAATCCCCTTTTTTTAGCAACTATTTAGTAATACCTTTGCACCGATTTTTGAAAAGAGGCTAAAAAGTAATAAAAAATAGCCATTTAGGTCGTTTTTTTGACTTGAAGCCACATTGCCCTTTAAAAAGCAGAATTTCAAAATAATTTATCCATGCTTCGTTTTTTCTTATCTACCATATACATTCTCGCATTTGCCCTAATAGGCCTAGCTCACGATAATCATGACCACGGAGATGGACATGCAACTATCTGTGGCGAAGCGGCTCATCATGAGTTCAATGCAGGAGATAATGCGATTCATCATATTTCTGACGCAAACGTTTATAGTATTGGACCAATCCAAATTCCATTACCAGTCATTTTATATGCACCAGATAAAGGATGGGATTTCTTTATGGCCTCTAAATTTCATGCAGATTTAATCGGTCACGGAGATGGACACGTTGCTTACAATGGCTATGTGTTAGATGGTGGTTCAGTTAAAAGAATTGTAGATGCAGGATTTCCAGCAGGCGAAGTACAGATTAGTGGTGTCATCCATAAGGATGTGACGATGGCAAATGGAAAAGAGCAAGAAGCTGCTTTTGTTTGCTATAATAATAACTTATATAAAACGGATGCTAAGAGTACTGCAGATGCTGGTTTATTCGGTGGAGGGATTACTTCTTTCTATGATTTCTCTATTACGAAGAATGTAACTTCTATGGCAATTGTATTAGCTTTCTTAAGCTGGTTGTTTTTGTCAGTTGCTAGAGCAGCGAAGAAGAATGAGGGAAAAGCACCAACTGGTTTACAAAACTTCATGGAACCATTCGTCGGATTTATTCAAGACGAAGTAGCGATTCCTTTTTTAGGAGATAAAGCGGATAAGTTTTTACCTTTCTTATTATCTATCTTCTTTTTCATTTTAGGTTTAAATTTATTCGGTCAGATTCCATTTTTTGGAGGCTCGAACGTTACAGGTAATTTAGCAGTAACGGCTGTTTTAGCCATTATTACTTTCTTCATTACTAATATTAACGGAAATAAAGATTATTGGGGTCACTTATTCACAGCACCAGGTACACCTTGGTTTGTGAAGTTGATTTTAGTACCCGTTGAATTATTAGGTTTATTTATTAAGCCTGTTACTTTGATGCTACGTTTGTTTGCCAATATCACGGCAGGTCACATGGTTATCTTAATCTTTGTAAGTTTCATTTTTATCTTCGGTAAGAGTGGTGAAAGTATTCCTGGTGCAATGGGCGGTGTTGTTGGTGCAGGATTATTGACCTTGTTTATGATGGCGATTGAGTTGGTCGTAGCTTTTGTACAAGCTTTCGTATTTACAATATTGACGGCTTCTTACATCGGTGCAGCAACAGAAGAGCATCACCACGATGAAGAGCATGCACATTAGGCAGTAGGCAGATTTTACCAGATTCAAAAGAGAATTTGTTTCCTAATAAAATAAAAAGGTTTGGCAGTTAGAAATGATATAAAATTGGTTAGTCTACGCTAACTAATTACCAATCACTAATTACCAATAAGATATTTTTTAATTTTTATATAAAATCTTCAAATTATGGGTGGTTCAATTGTAGCTATCGGTATGGGATTAGCAGTAATCGGAGCTGGCTTAGGAATTGGCTGGATTGGTTCAAGTGCTATGGAAAGTATTGCTCGTCAGCCAGAAGCAGTAGGTGATATTCGTGCGAATATGATCTTAATGGCTGCGTTCATTGAAGGTGCTGCGCTTATCGCGTTAATCCTTTCTTTCTTAGTGGCTTAATCCCACAAAAGAATTAAGACTGGCTACACAACGGTTGGTTGTGGGGTCAGTCTTTCCAAGATTAAAAATTTAAATGCAAATCATGATGATTTTATAAATCACCATGATTTAAGATTTATAAAAATACAAGCTTATGTTTTTCTTAGCAGATTTTAATGTAATTAAGCCAGATTTCGGATTATTATTCTGGACTTCTATTTTCTTTGTCCTTTTCTGGGTATTGATTGGCAAATTTGCCTTCAAACCAATCGTTGAATCTTTAAAGAAGCGAACGGCTGATATTCAGGATGCTTTGGATGAGGCGAAGAAAGCGAAAGAAGAGATGCAGGCTTTGAATAGCAAGAACGAAGACTTAATCAAAGAAGCGCAGGAGCAAAGAGCTTTAATTATGAAAGAAGCAAAGGCTGCTAAAGACTCTATGATTAATGACGCTAAAGTAAAGGCTAAAGAAGAAGCGAATAGAATCGTTAGTTCTGCTAAAGCGGAAATTGAAGCACAGAAGAAAGCTGCTTTATTGGAAGTGAAGAACGAAGTAGGACAGATGGCATTAGGGATTGCAGAAAAAGTAATTCGTAAAGAATTGCAAGGAAATGCAGCCCAAGAGTCTTTTGTGAATAAATTAGTAGGAGAAATAAAATTAAATTAGTAATGAGTAAGGAGTCTATGACCCACTTATAACTCATAACTTATAACTCATAACTAATTAACATGTCAGTAATTAGAATAGCATCAAGATACGCCAAGTCGTTATTAGATTTGTCTCAAGAGCAGAACAAATTGGAACGAGTAATGGGCGATATTCAAGCGTTCCAAAAGGCAACTGAGCAGAGAGATTTCTTATTATTATTAAAAAGCCCTATTGTTAATCCAACTAAGAAGGGTACGATTTTAAAAGAAATCTTTGGTAGCAAATTTGATGAGCTATCTATGGCTTTCATCGATATTATTTTGCGAAAAGGAAGAGAAAGTTATTTGCCAGAAATTGCAGATGAATTTGTCGCTCAATATAGAGCGTTAAAACAAATTTCATCCGTGAAAGTGACAACTGCCGCTCCTATGTCGGATGCAGCATTGGAAGCTATTAAAACACAATTAAAAGGTAGCAATAGTACTGCTGCTAACATCGAAATCGAAACGGCTGTTGATCCAGCTATTATTGGTGGCTTTGTGATTGAATTCGATGATAAATTATATGATGCGAGTGTTGCGCATAAGCTAGCGAAACTCAAGAAAGAGTTTGCTTAAAATCAATACGCCAATAAAATGTAACTATTAGTGATAAGTTATGAGTAATAAGTGATGAATCGCTCAACTCATAACTCATAATTTATAACTCATAACTTAAATATATTAGATATGGTTAATGTAAAACCTGACGAAATATCTGCGATTTTAAAGCAGCAACTTTCTGGTTTCAAAACAGCATCTGAACTAGAAGAAGTAGGAACGGTACTTCAAGTAGGGGATGGTATTGCTCGTGTTTACGGTTTGAATTCTGCACAAGCAGGTGAATTAGTAGAATTTGAAACGGGGGTACAAGCAATCGTATTGAACTTAGAAGAGGATAACGTAGGGGTTGTATTGATGGGTTCTGGAGCGGGTATCAAAGAAGGTGCTACTGTTCGTCGAACTGGTAGAATTGCTTCTATCAATGTTGGAGAAGGATTCATGGGGAGAGTTGTCGATGCATTAGGTGCACCAATTGATGGGAAAGGACCAATTACTGGCGATACTTACGAAATCGCACTAGAGCGTAAAGCACCTGGTGTAATTTATAGAGAGCCTGTAGCAGAGCCATTACAAACAGGTATCAAAGCGATTGACGCAATGATTCCGATTGGTAGAGGACAACGGGAATTAATCATTGGTGATCGTCAGATTGGTAAAACTGCTATCGCAATTGATACCATCATTAACCAAAAAGAATTTTACGATAAAGGAGAGCCTGTTTACTGTATTTATGTAGCTTCTGGACAGAAAGCTTCTACAGTAGCAAACGTGGCGAAGACTTTAGAAGAAAATGGTGCAATGGCTTATACCTGTATCGTTTCTGCTTCTGCGGCTGACCCTGCTCCACTTCAATACTACGCACCATTCGCTGGAGCGGCAATTGGAGAATTTTTCAGAGATACAGGAAGACCAGCATTGATTGTTTATGATGATTTATCTAAGCAAGCAGTAGCTTATAGAGAGGTTTCTTTATTATTGAGACGTCCTCCAGGTCGGGAAGCTTATCCAGGTGATGTATTCTACCTTCACTCTCGTTTATTAGAGCGTGCGGCAAAAATTATCAACGATGATAAGATTGCGAATGAAATGAACGATTTACCAGAATCTTTAAAGAAAGCTGGTATCGTAAGAGGTGGTGGCTCTTTGACTGCCTTACCAATTATTGAAACACAAGCGGGTGACGTTTCTGCCTATATCCCAACCAACGTAATTTCTATTACAGATGGTCAGATTTTCTTGGAAACGAACTTATTCAACGCTGGTGTTCGTCCTGCTATTAACGTAGGGGTATCGGTATCTCGTGTGGGTGGTAACGCTCAGATTAAGTCGATGAAGAAGGTATCTGGTACGTTGAAGTTAGACCAAGCCCAATACAGAGAATTAGAAGCGTTCTCTAAGTTCGGTTCTGATTTGGATGCTGCGACAATGGCTATCTTAGAAAAAGGTAAGCGGAACGTAGAAATCTTAAAGCAACCACAATATTCTCCAGTAACGGTAGAAAAGCAGGTAGCCATTATTTACTTAGGTACAAAAGGTTTATTGAAAGATGTACCCGTAAATAAAATCAAAGAATTCGAAGAATTATTCTTATCTACTTTGGCTCAGAGAAGCCCTGAAACGTTGAAAACTTTCCAATCTGGTAAGTTAGCAGACGATGCAGTAAAAGTAATAACAGAATTAGCAGCAGAATTGGCTGTGCAATATAAGTAATTAACCAGTCGGCAGTTTTACAGTACGCAGTATGTAGTATGCAATAGGCAGTTAGCAATTTAGCTAATTGCCTACTGTTGACTGCTTACTGCTTACTGCTTACTGCCAACTGCCAACTGATAAAGTATGGCTAATCTTAAAGAAGTAAGAGAACGGATTAAGTCCGTTAAAAATACCCAGCAGATTACCAAAGCAATGAAGATGGTATCTGCCTCTAAATTGCGTAGAGCACAAATGGCAATTACGCAAATGCGCCCTTATGCAGATAAGTTGAATTCGATGTTGAAGAACATCTTATCTAACTTAGAAGGCAATGCAACGACTTCTTTTGGGGATGAACGAACAATAGACAATGCTTGTGTAGTGGTCGTTACTTCTAACAAAGGACTTTGTGGTGCTTTTAATACAAACGTAATCAAAGCAGCCGTAGCAACGATAGAGAAAAAGTATGCAGCTCATAGAGCAGCTGGAAAATTAACGATTTTGCCAATTGGTAAAAAAGGAAATGCTTATTTTAAAAAACGATATCCAGATTGTCCAATTATTCAAGATCATGTTTTATTATTTGATGACTTGAGTTTTGATAATGTAGCAACTGTATCTCAAAGTTTGATGGATGCTTTTGAAGGAAAGACTTACGATTCTGTGCATGTGGCGTATGGTCGTTTTAGAAATGCGGCAGTACAGTTTCCTGAATGTGTACAGTTTTTGCCTGTAGAGAAATTAGAAGCGGAAAAAGGTTCAAGTAATAAACATAAAGCAGATTATATCTTCGAGCCTAATAAGGTAGATTTATTAAATCACTTAGTTCCAAGTATCTTACAAACACAATTCCAAAAATTCCTTTTAGATACACATGCTTCTGAGCATGGCGCTAGAATGACGGCTATGGATGCGGCAACAGAGAATGCAGAAGACTTAGTGAAAGAATTGAAAATCTCTTATAACAAAGCTCGACAGGAGGCAATTACAAAAGAATTGTCAGAGATTGTGGGTGGTGCAGCAGCTTTAGCAGGATAAGGTATAATTCTATTACAGATAGCGTAAATAAAAGCGCAACATTCAAAACTGAATGTTGCGCTTTTTTATTTTGTTAAAATACTAGTTATAGGATTTAAAAAAAAGAGCACAACTTCCAAAATAAGCTTTCTATAAATAAAATAGTACATGATATATTAACCTGTTAAAATTCAGTCTGCAATAGAATTTTGCCTTTGATTCTCTCTATCACAAGTAATTGAATTACTCGTCCAGGTTTATTGACTATCAGTATTATCTATTTACATAGAAGCTGTATATGGAAGCGTGCAATGTCTTTGATTGGATATATTGAAATGATGAGAATAGTTTTTATTATAAAATTATTCTACTATTATTTAATAGTTTAGTTATGTATTGTATGGTGAATCATAGTATATTATAAAGGTAGGAGGTTCAATCATTTTTACAAAATGAGATATGGTTGTATTTATAAATCACTCCCTATTTTTGTTTAATTTAACTGATTTTTATTGTTTGACGTATTAAAAGAGTCGTATATTAGGTAGTTATTTGTTAGGAATATGTTCTAGATAGTAGGATACTGTAATACCCATATTTAGGGTTTTCTTATAAAAATGATTTTACAGGAAATCATGTTGAAAACATGAAAAATACTGGGTCGAAGTTGCAAACTTCGACCATCGGCATCGAATTTCTATCCAACTTTGGAGCCGATATTCGAAGATTGTATCTTCGAGTCGATATTTTTCAAGTCTTTGACTTAATTTTTTAGGTACTGAGATTTTTATAAGAAAACCCTTTACCCATATTGGCTTCAAATGCTTTTTGGAAGACCGATTTAGATTTAAAACCGATTTTTTAAAGAGAAATTCTATAGTATCGGTTAGATACTCACTTATTTTAAATAATCTTACTATTTCTATATTTATGAAATATGGCCTAGATAGTGACTTGCGGTAACTCCTGTGCTACTCTTAAATGCTTTTTGGAAGACTGATTTCGATTTGAAACCAGCTTTTTTATAAAGTGACTCTATTGTGAATTGTTGATGTAGCCCTTCTTCAAAAAAATACAAAACTTCTTTTACCCGATATTCATTGATAAGGCTGCTAAAGTTTTTACCAAAACCTTCGTTAATGGTTTGAGAAACATAGCTAGTGTTAGAGGATAATTGGTCTGCAAATTTCTTTAAAGTTAAATCTGGAGAAAGATAGATTTTTTGAACATCTAATTCATGTAGAATTTTTTGTTTTAACGTCTCGTCTATAGTTTTAGGAATAGTAGAATTATCAACATTTTTTTCTTTAACTAGCGGAATACTATTAATAGGAGAGGAGGAGTTATTCTTTTGAAGTATAAAATTATAAGCTTCTCTTAATTCTTTTGTTTTGGTATAAAAAGAAATGCCAAACCAGATAGATATAATAGTAATAAAGGAGATAGCTAGTAAGATGATGTTTTGCGAAGAAATGATGGCTTTATTTAAAGCTAACTCCTTCTCTAAAAGTAATTGTTCTTGTTGAATCTCTCGGAGTTTAGCGCTTTTCTCTAACTTTACTAAATTGTTGAAACCTGCCATTTTATTCAAGGAATCTTGTTCCTTCGATGCTTTATCTATCCAAAAAATGGCTTGTTCATAATCTTTATTTGTCTTAGCTATTTTACTTTTTAATTGATAAAAATTTACTTGATAATTTCCTATGAATTTATGATTTATTAACCAATTATCAATCGCATTGGCATAGGTTGTAGCAGCAATTAAATTTCCTTTTTCAAGTTGAATAAGCCCCATTCTTAGTAGTGGAATGCCTTTGTTGGTAAAAACTTTGTGTTCTTCCATTAAATCGAGCGTCCTTTGAAGGTGTTTCTCGGCTAAATCGTATTGTTTTAATTCGTAATAATTAGTTCCGAGGTTGTTATTGGTGCCTAATAATAATTCTAAATTAAGATTACCTTCTTCTAATATACTTAATTTATAAGCGATACTTTTTTCTATATCTCCTAAATCAGACCAAGCTTTAGCTATGTTTCCAAGAATGAAATCATTAATAAATTCATATACTTCTTTTGGAAGGTCTGCTAATAATTCTTTAGCTTGCATAAAATGATCTAATGCCACTTCATAATCTTTCCTGAAATACCCAACTAGTAATCCTATTTGATTATGTGCAAAAACACGACCCGTTGCAAAATTAATACTGGTAGCTAATTCTAATCCTTTATAAGCATAACTTAAGCCTTCTTTGTCTTTAGTATATTTAGAAAATTTGGCAAAAGAAATATAAGCTAAGGATAGTAGTTTTTTTTCGACTAAAGAAGGATTTTGCTTAGCTTCAAATATTTGAATAGCTTTTAAAACATTAGTAGTAGTTTGGGTATATTCTCCTTGTACCTTTGCTATTTCAGCCTTGGTTAATAAAAGAATTGCTTGCTTCCAAACGAAATCATTGGTCCATAAATTTTCTCCTATGGCTAATTGTTGGCTTATTGTTTTAGGATGACTTGAGCTTGTTTCATAAATATATATTGACCAATTGATGGCTCTTTCGTAGGGATTTTGAATTGCTGCAATTTTTGTTATTTGTATTTCTTGTTGCTTGGTGAGCGTTGTTTCTTTATTGATAAATGAGCTAAGACAAATAAAGAATAATAATAAATAGGAAATTTTCTTAAATTTCATTTTAGGATTTATAAGAACACTAAAAGTGTGCTTTAAATTTGTGTTTGTTTATTGTTGAAACCGGTTACTTCTGCGAAGATAATTTTTTAAAATACTTTAACTAATACTTTACCTTAAAAATATTGTAGATACATCAATTATATACTAAAAAGGGTAGTGCTAGTAGCTAGCAAAATAATAATGATGATGAAAAAAGCTATTTTCCCTTGCTCCAAACATTTCTACTGAATTACAGCATTAGCTAATAAAATGATGGTTTCTGTTTTCTGATAGTTTATGAAATCCGCTCGCCTGAGCATTTGGGCAAATAAATAGGCTGACTTCTAGTTTTTTATTAGAAAATCAAATTTTACACAGAGTGTCTAATATTAACGAGCTATCTATTCCAACTTATTCTCCAATTGGCCCTAACTCAACGCCTTCAGAATAAGCCACTTGAATACCATTCTCACTAAATGCTTTTTTAATACGGCCCAAAGTATCATAGGTCGCATTCCAATAATTATCTGGATGAATGAAAGGTCGAATGGCTAATACCACATTATGGCTATCATAACTCTCAATACCTACTTCTGGTTCGGGTTCATTGACGATATTCGGCACGTCACTTAATGCTTCTAGAATAATTTTTTTAACCCTTGGAAAACTCTCTGCATAAGGCATCGTCACATTCAACTCTAATCGAATATGACCTTTGGTAGAAAAGTTCGTGATGACATTATCTGTAACTTGACCATTAGGTATGATTAAGGTTTTTTTACCAGGACTAACCAAGGTTGTATTGAATATTTGAATGCCTTCTACTTTTCCAAATTGGTCAGCTATTTGTACCCAATCGCCTACTTTATAAGGACGGAAAAAGACAATAGTAATGCCCGAAGCAAAATTGCCTAAGAATCCTTGAAGGGCCAAACCTACGGCAAAACCTGCTGCGGCTACTAAGGCAACTAAAGAAGTGGCATCAAAACCTAATCGTCCTGCGGCTAATAATACCACAACAGCCTTCATGGCAATGTCTAAAAAAGAAGAAAAGAAGGACGTGATTTCTTGAGGAATCCCTGTTTTACTGAGGGCTGCCTGAGCTACTTTATTGATTTTCTTAATCACCCAAAAACCAATAATTAAAATGCCTATGGCGATTAAAATGTTCGGTAAAAAAGTGACAACCGCATCTAATGCCATTTGCGAGTATCTTTCTATATTTCCCATTGCTTCTGAACTATCCACTATATTTATTTTTGATTAAAAATTTATTTAAGTTGCAATATAAAACTCTTCTTTGGATAAAAATTCTTTCGGAAAATATTTTTTTTATTTTAAAATATTCTGAACTTAACTAAATGGACTTTAGCTTAAATTTTTTTAAATTTGGTTAAACACTAGTGCCTAAAAAATAAACACTGTACCAATCGAAGGAATTCTAATTTTCTATTGTCTAACTATTTTAAAGCTACTTTAATCTCAAGCTATTCGATATATTTGTCAACTATTTTGAGTAAAATTATCTGAAAGATTAAAATAATTCATTTTGATACAGTGGTATTATAACTTTTGGATCATTATTCTATGAATGATTTTATAGGAGATATACAGCTATTACTTAGATAAATTTATTTTCTTAACATTAATTTAATATTTGCTTAGGAATTGGCTAATTTTGGAGTAATTATATATGCCATAACCGTTTATTAACGCCTATCTATGTTTGAATTCTTACTAACTCATAATAATACAGATAACCCTACTGCACTAGGTATTTTAATTACGGTTCTATGCGCTTTTTTCTTATCCTCCCTTATTGTACTGACGTATGAATTGACGACTAAAGCCATCCATCGACCTGTTCATTTTTTACAAGCTATGGTGCTGATTTCTATTGTGGCAGCCACCGTCATGCAAGCGATTGGCGATTCTTTGGCTAGAGGATTAGGTATGATGGGCGCTTTGGCAATTATACGGTTTAGAACGGTTTTGGATAATCCACGGAATATGTCCTTTATGTTTGCTGCTTTAGCAACAGGCATTGCTTGTGGAGTATTTGGCTTTACGATTGCTTTCATTGGCACGATTGGCTTTTGTGTAGCGGCAGTCCTTTTGCGGTTTTCTCCCTTGGCGAATACAGACGAATTGACAGGGACTTTAAAAATAGATATTCCTATTAATAGTGGCTTAGAAGATAAAATAGGAAATATCTTGAAGGTTTATTGTGAAAAGACCGTTTTACAACAAATTCGTTTTTTAAATTTGAGAAAAACGGGAAAAATAAAAGATGTCGCAGGAAATGTAATTGAAGAAACAGAATTAGAAAACCTCAAGGAATTGAATTATTCGGTTCGATTAAAAAAAAGCAGTGACATGATGAATTTTGCCGATGATCTAGAAAAATTACCTGATTTGAGAGATTTAAGATTAAAATTTGGCAAGGAATCTGTGAAATTGTAATGCGGTTGTGAGTTACCCGTTGCCAGTTTAAGCGTACTTTAAGTTTAAAACGGCAACAGGCAACTGGCAACAGGTAACTGTTTATAACCAACAACTCTTATAAGTGAGATATTTTAATATTTTTTACCTTTTTGTTTTATTGGCAGGCCTTTTCCTTTGGAGGATGAATAGTTCTATGCACCAAACGGTTGTAACCTTCTATGGTTTTGCAGAGAATAAAGAGACAGAAATTAATTTTAATTATTCTGTCGCTGTTGATCAAATACATGTTAGCCCTGGGCAAATGGTTAAAAAGGACGAACCTTTATTAGCAATGCACCGAATTCAATCAAAAGAAACATTAGTAGATCAGCCTTTTAGGATTAAAGAATTAATGGCAAAAGAACAATCTTGGAAAACGGAGAACGAAGGGGATATTAAATTAATTCGGACTAAAAAACGCTTGGAATTAGAACAAATTGCGACAGATATTCAACGTTTACAAGAAGAAAAGAAATTTCAAGCCTCGTTATACAAAGATTTAAAAAGTGTAAAAAACAATAAACCAAATTATACCATCATAGATGCAAAAATTGCCGCTTTACAAAAAGAAAGTCAGTTAACTATTGAGTCTTTTGACCAAGAAATAACCAATATCGAAAAAGAAATTAGTGTTGGCACAAGCCCATATCGAGCAGAAATTAAACGACTTCTAGCAGAACAAGCTTTCGATGTAGCTAATAAAACAATTGATATTCAATTAAAAGCACCGATTGATGGAGTGATTGGAAATATTTATTGTAAAGAGGCAGAACATATACCGTCTTATAAAACGTTAATTTCTTTTTATGAACCAAATCCATCCTTAGTAAAAGGATTTGTTCAGGAAGATTTGATATTACATGTTGCTATAAAAGATTCTTTTTTAATTCGCTCCTCTAAAGATGCGACCACTTTCTGCTATGGTGTGGTTACAGGATTGGGCTCAAGAATAGTAGAAATACCTGAACGACTTCGAAAAATACAGGATTATAAAACGTATGGCCGAGAAATTTTGGTTAGCATTCCTAAAGAGAATAATTTTCTTCAAAAAGAAAAGGTTATTTTGGAATTCATCAACCAACCTGAAGGTATTTCGCCACAGACTAATCGCAAACCAATCGTTGATTTAAAAGTTAAAGAATAGGCAGTTAGCAGTGGCGGCAGGCAGTAAATATTTGATTGCTGTACTATCTTTTATCCAATATTAACTTGTTGAAATTAACTGATAATTAGTCAACTAATAATTCTTAATAGTATCAATGATTGATTCTTATAGACATTCTTCCATTCTTCCATCCTTTAATCCTTTCATCCTCCTACTTAGTTTATGGTGTATTGGTGCTTATGAGGCCTTTGCTCAAACGACTTTTAATATCCAAACTTATATCGAAGAAAGAGTCCATCAATTAGATAATACACCAGCTATTAATTATAGTAAGAAAAATTTTCAAGCTAGCTGGATTGATGGGATGGATATCCGTACAGAAACAGACGAATTTAATTTTAACCGACAACGATACCTTTTTAGAGTCTCTCCCAATACGCCTAAGATTCGTCAGGCACAAACTAATTTGCATCAGTTATATCTTAAAAAGGCAGATTTACAACAGACCTTACTGAAAAAGGATTTTATAGAAATTGCTTATGACGAAGTTTTGACTTTTTATGAGACTTTTAGAAAATTGAAGATTAAAGAGGAATTATTAATTATTTTACAAGATAAGGAACGGGTCTGGAGTAAATTAACCTTTGCTGATGATAAAACCCCTTCTGATTGGATTAAGGTGCAGCAAGATATAACTCAATTGGAAGTAGCTATTTTTAAAGAAACGGCTTTATTGCAATCATGGCAAGCTAAAGGACTTTGGTTGAATTGGGAAAATTTATTACCCATCGACAGTATCCTTAATCGACTTGACAAACCTTCTATTAACCAGTTTCAATTCCAAGCTCGCGAATATGATGTAGATAATTTAATTATAGAAAGAGAGGAAGATATAGAACAGGCGGAACAAAAAAAATTGCTAGATTTTGTTCAAATTGAATATAATGGACCACATACGGAGGCATTACAAGAAAAAATTTCCTTGACAGCTGGCTTTCAATTACCTTTTTCATCTGGTAGGAAATTAAAAATGGAAGAAATTGCTATCGAAAAAGAGGTGTTGCAACAAGAAAGATTAGTTGAGAAGCAACTAAGTAAATATAAAGAAAAAGAGCGGAAGAGTGAATTACGTTTATTGATAGCAGAATGGGCTTACGCAAAAGATAAATTCGCTCAGCAAGGTCAAAAAATGATTGATTTTGCTCAACAGTTGGATAATTCTCCATTATTGCTGTTGCTTCAAAAAGAAACGAATGCTGAAAGAGCTTTAGATATTTTAAAGCTAGAAATAGCCATTTATGAAGCTTATATCGATTATTTAACCTTTACGGAACAATTATACTTGCCTAGTTTCCATCAATTTTTAAGTCGCACCTAATTTAGTAACAGATAAAAAATGAGTTAGGTTAGTTATTTTTGATTTGCCACGGATTCATTAGTGCCACGGACAAAAATGTATAGTTTATTTTTTTAGTGTTGCTTAGATGGATAGAATTGTCCTGATTTTCAATGCTTATGATATTTTATTTTAGATGGGAAGAGTTGCTGTTTTTCGGTGAAAAATCTTCTTTAAAATGTTATATTAGGTTTAATCTGTGTATTGTGAAGCTTGTCAAGCGATCATTAGCCTTAATTTAAAAGAAAGTACCTTCCTATTTATAGGAAAAATTTATTATCTTTGATCGCTATAATACGCTAACAAACTAAAATTTATATCTCTCTACACAATAATTGAAACACTCTTAATTCTCTCTATTTTGATAATGAGCGGAAGGAATTATATTCCTTCTGCCATTCTTTCTACTTTTATATTGTGTTTTTCTTTAATTTTTGCTAAATTGAACGCTTAATAGTTGTTTCCCTCTCCAACTTATCTCCCCTTATTTTTTTAACACTCTATTTATCTGAACAAACACTTGTTTCCAGTAAAAGAAATAATTCTTAATTATTTTATTTTGCTAATTATCCCCTCTATGTCTAGGCTAATAAGCTGGAAGACAAGGTTTAATTGCACTATTTAAACCTTTACTATGAACGTACATTTACTAACAAAAAGTTGCCTTCTTATTTTTTTTGTGCTACTTAGCACTTTTGTTATGGCGCAAGAAACAGCAAGCCTTTCTGCTAAATATCCAAAAAATTCCAAAGTCCTATATAAGACGATTGCGCTTAAGGAGAATATAGGGAAAATCATTGTAAACATTGATGAAAACCAGCATTTTCAATACGACTATTGGGAAGGAGATGCAATCTTAATTGAACAAGAGATTCAATTGGAGAATGCACCGAATAGCGTTTTTAATGAATTAATGCGGAAAAAACGATACACCATTACGGAGTCTTTCCAGTCGAATACTTTAGTGCTAAAATATGAAAGTAAACAGGGAAAAGACATCTTAGTCAATTATAAAGATGTTCATGAAAAGATATTTTTGAAATTATTAGTGCCTGAAAAAATGGGGGTAGAATTACAGCAAGGATAGTTGTACCATTTAAGTTGCGATGTTACCATGTTGCCATGTTGTACGCTAGAACATCGCAACAACGCAACATGGTAACATCGCAACAGTAAGCTACTAATAAGGTGCTTGCCCAGCCTTAACTGCTGCTACTTCTTTTAAAATATCTTCCTCATACCATTTACTTAATTGACGACTCAATTCACCGTATTTTCCAGGCCCAATTACCCGACCATCTATTTTTGTAACAGGTGTTAATCCACCGAAAGTGCCAGTAACAAAAGCTTCATCTGCACCATATAAATCAAATAAGGAGAAATTCTTTTCAAAAACAGGTACGCTTTTTTCTTTGCAAATTTTGATAATCGTACCTCTCGTAATACCATTCATACAATACTGACCAGTAGAAGTCCACACTTCGCCATTCTTAATCATAAAAAAATTGGTGGCATTACAAGTCGATACAAAACCGTGGATGTCGAGCATTAATGCTTCGTCACAGCCTGCTTCAATTGCTTGTACCAAAGCCATCACTTCATGCAATTTGCTATGACAATTTAAGCGTGGGTCTAAATAAGCTGGTGAACCTCGGCGAATAGTACTGGTAAAAAGGGTGACGCCATTTTCTTTACTTTTAGGAGAAGCGGCTTTATGTTCTGCAATAATGACTAAGTTAGGTCCGCTGATAGTTAAACGTGGATCTTGAGAAGGTGTTTTCTTAATTCCTCTAGTAACCATAAATCGACAATGCACATTATCGTGCATCTCATTTGCCTTTAAAACCATCCAGATTTTTTCGACTAATTCAGCTTTGGTCATCTTTAAATCCATTCCTACCGTTGCTGCACCTTGCCACAGTCTATCTAAATGTTCTTTCAAATGAACGAGTACACCATCATGTAATCGTAAGGCTTCCCATATTCCATCACCCACTAAATAACCGCTATCAAAGACAGATATTTTGGCTTCATTTCGAGGGAATAATTCTCCGTTGACATAAATTTTTATATTTTCATTGCGTTTGTCAGGTAGGGCATTATGTGTTCCGTGGACCATTTTTTATTGGTTTTATATTGATGATTGAATGAATGGCAATGATACGGAAAAGATAGAATTATCTTAAAGATATGAGTACATTTGGCAAATTTATTCCTTAAAGAGGTATTGATGACTAGTTTTACAAAAAAAGGAAGTGTTGGACCAAGATTTTAATTTAATACAATTGATTGCGGAAGGAGATAAAATTGCCTTTAGGCAGTTTTATGCTCTATTTGAGGAACGTGTTTATAATACAGCAATTAGTTACGTACAAAATGAAGCAGATGCGGAGGAAATCACACAGGATGTCTTTTTGAAAATCCATCAAAATGCCCTTAAATTTAAAGGGACATCAAAGGTGAGTACTTGGATTTATCGAATTACGGTGAATACTGCTTTAAATGTAGTAAAAAAGAAGAACCGTTTCTCTTTTTTTAAATTAGGTAGTGCCGAGACAACCATTCCTGATTTTGACCATCCCGGTATTTTATTAGAGAAAAAGGAGGATGCTAAACTATTATTTGCTGAAATTAAAACCTTGCCTGCTAGTCAACAAACTGCTTTTATCTTAAGTTTGATTGAAGGTTTGCCTCGACAAGAAGTGGCAACTATTATGGACACGACTTTAAAGGCGATAGAGTCATTATTACAGAGAGCGAAGAAAAATTTAAGAACGAAATTGAAAAAACGTTTAACTTGACCGAAGGAAAAGTAGAAATTTGTTGTCAAAATAGAAAATAATGACAATGCAGAAAAATGTAGATAAAAGGATAAATAAAATATTGAATAGTACGCAAGGTAGTCAAAGGGCAAAACCGAAGATGGATTTATTGGTAAATATTGAACGACAGATTTATGAGATGGAAGGACATATTATTCCAATGAATCGGATAAGATTGGTAGCCGCCGCAGCCGCTATTATGCTGATGCTGAATATTTCTGTTTTGAATCATTATTTGCAGAATAGTGGCAATGTGGATTTAGTAGAAATGGAATCGTCTACTTCTTTGATCACCGATTTTAAACTTTACGATTGATGAAAAGCTTACAATTTTATAAATATACAACTTGGGGCTTATTAGGGTTGAATTTATTGGTATTGGCTTTTTTTATGATAAGGCAACCACCCTTTCACGGAGGAATGCGAGCCATGGATACTTTAAACTTAGATGATAAGCAACACACCGAATTTTTAGCTTCTGCACAAAAACATAAACAGTTGATAACAGAGATTAAGCTAAAACAAAAGGAAATATTACACACTTATTTTAATCAATTGGTAACTAGTTCAGCGCAAGTGAAGGAGGCTAATGTCTTAACCACTTATGAACAATTAGAAAGCCAAAAAATCAAAGTTACTTATCAGCATTTTAAAGAAATTAAAGATTTTTTAAGAGCAGATCAATATGCTGATTTTGAAAAGTTTATGACAAGAATGTTAAAAAGGATTCTACCTCAGTCAGAAAAAAGGCTGCATCATCCGAAGGATTCTTAAAAAGAGATGGTCTAAAGGGTAATATTTAATCAAAAACTAATTTAAAATGAATTTTAAGAAATTATCCCTTTTGACTTTTAGCTTAGTAATACTTCTTTTTGCTTGTGGCGATTCCGATAGTACAGACAACGAAATGGAAGAGGAAAATCCAACTACTCCTACTGAATTGCATAATGCTTTTGCCGAATTTGACGAGGAGAGTTATACGATTATGCTAGATGGCGATGAAGTCGTTATTGAAACGGACGGCTTACCCAATCATACTTCTCCTTACTGGTCGAATGACCATCCTTTATATGTAGCCCCAACGGTTACTTCTGCCGAAAAAATGGCGCCGGGGAATATTGATAATTTTAATGGTTCTTATACACTAAGAGTTCCTGCCAGCCCAACCAAAGCATCAAGTAGTTCTTCAACTGGTCTAGGAGCCATTGGTTTAGCGGTTAGTGGTTCTGTTATTTATAATGATGAAGAAGGACCCAACGTACCATTGGATAACGCAGTTGGTTCTTTAGATTATACCGCTGCACATACAGGACCTCAATCTTATCATTACCATTTAGAACCAAAAGCTTGGTCTGATGACGATGATAAATTGATTGGTATTATTTCAGATGGCTTTTTTCTGTATGGCCGAAAATGTGCTGCTACAGCCACTTATCCAACAGATTTAGATGTTTCAGGGGGGCACACAAGTACTACGCAGCATACTACAACTGAAGAGTACCATTACCATATCCAAAACGAATTATATTTAAATGCCTACTATATTTTATTTCCAGAAGATTATCAAGGAACTCCGAATCGGATTAATTAAGACGAGTTGCGGGTTGCGGGTTGCGAGTTTTACTCGTAGCTCACAACTGGTATTATGCTATTGGCGATTGGTCTTACTAAACTTGCTTTTTATTGGCTTCTTAAGTTGTGGTGACCTAGAACGAAAAGAAATGGTAGCAGAAATGACTATTCTTGTTCCTAAAAAAGAAATTTTAAAAGATAGTTTAGTGCTTCATGCAAATAAGGGGCTATTTTATCATTTGGGACAACCCTTTTCGGGGTATTCTATTGCTTATTACCCTAATGGGGAGTTGGTAGAAAAAATTGGGTATTGGAAAGGCAAAAAACAAGGTGTTTATCAAAAATGGTATCCTGATGGAACATTGAGTTTTGAAGCGCATTACGAAAAAGGTCGAAAAGAGGGAACCTCTAAAACTTGGTGGAAAACGGGTGTTTTGCGTTCTGAATCTATTCATCAGATGGGCGTCACACACGGCAATCAAAAGCAATGGTATAAAAGTGGTCAACTATTTAAATCCATCAATATTGTCAATGGAAAAGAAGAAGGCATACAACAAGCATGGCGAGAAAATGGTAAAATTTATAATAATTATGAAGCTAAAAACGGACGTATTTTTGGCTTAAAAAGAGCAGGACTTTGTTATGAATTGGAAGAAGAAGTGGTACAATATTCAGGTCATTGATTCGAATTGTGAGTTGCCAGTTACCAGTTACGGGTTGCGAGTTGCGGCTTTAAATTCGAGATTTAGCTTGATTTACGGGCTAATATTTCTTTGTGTTTTTAGTATTAGTTGCCAAAAGTCGACGAATAAAGAGAGTAGAGTTGCGGCTTTACCTTTTTATAAAGAGGCAACCTTTACGCCTTATTGGTTAGACGACAATAACGATAGTTTAGTTAATTTCCATCAGATTACTCCATTTAAGCTGACTAATCAAAATGGTCGAACAATTACCGAAAAGACCTTTACCAATAAAATATATATAGCAGATTTTTTCTTTACTGCTTGTCCTGGTATTTGTCCCAAAATGACGAAGAATATGGGCGTCATTCAGGATGCCTTTATCGAAGATGCGGATGTTTTATTGTTGTCTCACTCCGTTACGCCTGAATTTGATTCGGTTTCCGTTTTAAAAAATTATGCGACCGATAAAGATGTAGTAGACGATAAATGGCATTTAGTTACAGGCGATAGAGACCATATTTATGATCTTGGCAGAAATGCTTATTTTGTAGAAGAAGATTTAGGCTTGGAAAAAGACCCCGATGATTTTTTGCATACCGAAAATTTTGTTTTGGTGGACAGAAATCGCCATATTCGAGGCATTTATAATGGCTTAAATAAGGCGGCTATTCGGCAATTGATTGCGGATGTGAAGACGTTGCAGCAAGAATAATTTGCGGTATATTTAACTTTATGCTTCTTTATCTAGTTCATTTCAGTTCTCTGCAACTTGAATTAAGTAATAGTTGTTATTCTTTGCAATCAGTTAGTTGTTAAGAAACTGTACCAACTGCAAACTTCAAATTGTAAACTTTTTACTGCCTACTGGATTAGGAATTACTCAATCAAATAATCCAACGAATGATTCTTTGTCAAAGTCAATTTATCATCCACATGGCTTTCTTTTTCTAAAAAGGTTACTAATTCTCCATCAGAAGTATTTAAAAAGAAACCATGTCCCAATTCTGATTGGAAAGTATTCGCTGAAAAGTCAATCTCAAATTGGTGCAAAACCCGTCCTGCCTTGTTTTTTATAAAAATTGGTAGTTGATCATCTGGAGGTAACATGCCATCAATTTCCATAAAAGTAGCTGCTAACCGATTATCTTGTGGTTGGAGTAATAATACCCAAGATTCATCATGTCCACCTAAAGTATAAACGCCTGACAATCCACTAATATCTTTATTTTTAGCCTTATAATTAAAACACGCCACTTCTGGTACACACTTTCCTGTTTTTGGAGAAATAGCATAAATCTTTTCAAAAGAAAATTGCCCCATATTTGGCAAAAATGACCGCTTATAAACAAAGGTTGCTTTATCTGTTTTAGTGATTGTGGGCTCTTCTGTTTCACAATTTTCATACTCTTTTTGGTAATTGACTTTGCCTGAAGATAAGTTATAGTCAAATGTTTCTATTTCCTTGCAAGGATCATTTGCAACTGCAGTCGCACCAATCAATTTCCAATCTCCTTTTTGATATCTATAACGATGGGTATACGCCCATTTTTGTCGACTTCCTCCAGAATGATTGATAACGATGCAGCCTCTTTCTATCTTTAAATCTTGAAATGGATCGCCCATTATGCCGCCATGTTGACTTGATAAAACTGCATTTCTAGCTTTATGCCATAACTTCCAACCTTTTATGCCTTTCAGATAAATACGGACTTCTCTAATAGTACCTAAATCTCCTTCTTCTGGCGTATCAAATACAAATACTTTTTCATCAATACTGTCTTTATCTAAATCGCCATTTACTTCTGCCAATTTTTTATAACCTTTCGGAATTTTAATCACATTGGAAAAAATGGCTGGCTGATCAGAAGAGGTAAGGTTATTGGTGGAATCGGACGGTTGATTTAGGGGGCAAGCAAAAAATGTTAGACAAACGAAGCCTAACAAAATGATATTTCTCATGGTATAAGAATTTATAGTTTCTTGGAATTAAATTTAAGGTAAGTTACAAAAAGATTGGTTAGGAATAAACCATATTTACTAATAGAAGATAAAAGAAGTTAGTAATTAGATTACCGCTACAGAAATAGTCGAAATCATCAGAATAGCTTACCGATTGAACATTTGTAGGATTAAGAGTAGCATTACCTAACTACCATTTTCAAATGGCTACTACCAACTTGAATAATATATATCCCTGATGTCCATTGACTGACATCAATTTGTACATTTCTCAAAACAGTCGCTTCATAAACTGCTTTCCCTGCTAAATTATAAATCACTACAGCTCTGTTTTTGCTTGTTAATTCATTGATCCTTAAATTGAAATATTGACTCGCAGGATTTGGACTGGCGGTTAATCCAATTTGTTCTGTTGCCAATATTTCTGTACTAGTCGTCATGCTATTTTGCGCATTAAACGTAGGAATGATTTTCTGAAAATCCCCTGTTCCATTCGGGTTTCTACCCAAACCAACATCCTTTTTCTGGTCGATATAATTAATTTGGTCTATCAATTCTCCTGCTGGGTTGACTAAATAAACAGATTCTGCGGAAGCGGCTAATTTGAAATTGGCATGTAAGCCCAATTGCATACCATCTTCATCTGCCCATACGGTAACATAACCATTAGCAGCTATAGATGTGCCTGCTGGAAATGTCCATTTCATTAGATTATTAATATTATCAGACAAATAATATCCTTCTAAATCAATAGAAACTGAACCATTATTATACAACTCTATCCAATCTTCAAATTCGCCATCTTGGTCTGCCATCGTTTCACTATTCGATGCCATGATTTCATTGATGACCAAACCGTTGGATGCTGGCATAATACCTGCGCAAGTACAACCATCGGATTGAATTTGGTCATCTTGGGTCACATTAATGCCATCATTGCAAGCTGTGCCTGCGGCTTGTTTTGCCCCTATAGTCGCATCGGCATCATTACAATCGTCATTGGCATTAATGCCATCACCATCACTATCGGCATTATTCTCTGCATTAAAAGTGGGTTTCATGACTTGAAAATCACCTGTTCCGTTAGGAATTCTGCCAAAAGAAATATCTGTTGTTTGGTCTTTATACTCGATGGTATCCACAAAAGCACCTGCTGTATTGGTTAGATAAATCGTTTCTCCACCACTTGATAATTTAAAATTGGCATGCAACCCAGCTTGGTCTTCGTCATTATCTGCCCAGATGATTAAATAGCCTTTGGCAGGAATGTTTGTACCTGCTGGAAAAGCCCATTGTGCTAAGTTTTCTGCATCGTCAGAGAGCGCATATCCTGCTAAATTAATAGGAGCAGTTCCATTATTATATAATTCTATCCAATCCCCAAATTCGCCATCTTGGTCGGCAATGATAGCATCATTGGAAGCTAAAAATTCATTAATAACCAAATCTTGCGCCATAAGATTTAGGGTAATAAATAGCATAAAGAAGGGTAATAATTTTTTCATGTATCGAGTTGTATTGGTTAAATTAATTGGAATTGAACATTAAGTTAAAGGTAATAGATTATTTTAACAACACTTGGAATAATTTTTGAATTTGTAACAATATTATCCCTTCTCTTCCCCTTCTTCCACCTTTTCCTTAATACTCCCCAAAAAAAATTAAAAAATGAAAATAAGATTGACCTTCTTTTTAGCTTTTCTTTTTGCTATCCCAGCCTTTTCCCAATCTGAACAATCAGACCTTTTTGAATTTAAAATATCTCTAGATGATACTGGACTATACACGGTATTTTGGAAGCCAAATATTGATATGGAAAACTATGTTATCGGTTCGGGACAAATTTCTTTTTCTGCGCCAACAGGAAGTTTTGAATTGAC
>Ga0208544_10000333_pt1 | contig 38751 bp, 26 predicted proteins | sample DEB08_DNA_9_FD_184526 | JGI IMG/M metagenome (GOLD analysis project Ga0208544, IMG submission 184526) | Aqueous microbial communities from the Delaware River and Bay under freshwater to marine salinity gradient to study organic matter... | ecosystem: Environmental > Aquatic > Marine > Coastal ... | reverse complement strand
CCGATGCCAGCGGACGGGTATTGACGGTGGTGCGCGGTGATTACGCGGCCGGTTACAGCAACATCAACGTAACCAAGGACATGATCCAGGGTGCTACCGGCGTACTGACGTACACGGTGACCTCGGGCGCGTTTACGGCTACGAAGACGATGGTGGTTGTGAAGTAAGCTAACGGTTGCTTGAAATTTATTTCAAGCGGCAGGATGGCTTGAAATGAATTTCAAGCGACATAAATTTCAAGCGACAAGCAACATTGAGCGCCGCTCCGATTAATTTCGGGGCGGCGCTCGTGTTTGGTTGCAGGTTGCACGTGCTTCAGCGCGGGCCTGGTTTTGGTAAATCTTGCCAGCGAACCTGGCCCGGGAAGAACGCTGGCCGGAGGCCGAATAATACGGTATCGCAGGCTGGAGCCTGCGACAATAGGGTATGACGGGTTGCTTGAAATGAATTTCAAGCGACAGGAGGGCTTGAAATAAATTTCAAGCGACGGCGGGGGGCACGGCCCTAAATTTTAACTATTGATCAGGCTTTGCTGATCGCCACGGGTAGGCGCAGCTTTTCCCAACTGAGGACCAGGCTGCCCCTGGCAATGGTAAATTCCAGGTTTTCGATGCTGTTTTCAACCAACTGGGGTTGTGCTTTGATGCGCAAAACATCTTTGGTTTCGTCGTATTCGTAGGCTCCCCACTGGTCGGCTGTACTGTTGAAGATCAGTTCCCATTCGCTGGCTCCGGGTACGGAAAACAAGCTGTAGGTACCAGCGGGCAGGGTTTGCCCGCCGATGGTGATGGCCTGGTCGATGGTGACGCGGGTCGCTTCGTTGGCACCCGTGCGCCAGACTTTGCCGAAAGGAATAAGGGTACCCCAGAGAGAACGTCCCTTGACGGCCGGGCTGCCGTAGTTAATGGTTAGGTTGACGCCGTCGATGGTTCCCTTCATTTCTTTGCGGGGGCTGGCCAGGTCGGTTTGCAGTACAGTGGTCGTGAAAGCAGGGGTGGTGTCGGTTGGTACATCTGCCAGGGACTGGGGCGCTTCAGCACTTGCTTTATGGGAAGGCGTATTACAAGCGGTGAAGGTGAGTACCAGCAGTAGGACAGGGAAAAGAAACTTGGGCATGATTGAATGGTTGTTTGTTTGTGCAAATTACAGTCAAAGAATGCTAACAGTCAGCTAAAGAGATAGTTTTTAACCAATTTTTAAGACGAACGATATTTCGGTGATTACATGCAGCAAATAAATATGTGTTGAATTCAAGTTGTGGCCTCTCTGTTTTGCTTAATTTTGCACTGTCATCCCTACCACTCCTACCTGTGTCGTAAGCAATTGTCATGCTCTACGGATAAACGTCCATAACGAATTAATTATTTATTGGTGCCCTGAAGGGATAGCCTGAAGCAATAAGCTTCAATCTACATCCTGCTGGGGCGTTACTTTATGGTATCCCTTTCGTCTTGAATAAGCTTAAACTACACACACACACACATGAATATGACTACTATTATTACCCGTTTGATTAGCTCGCTTTTGTTCGTGCTGATACTGGTACTGCCGTTGTCGGGCCAGATGATTTGGCCGGGTGATCTCAATAATAATGGGATAGTTAATGGGGTCGACTACCTCCACTGGGCGGTGGCCAACCACGCAACGGGGCCGGTACGGCCGGGTGGCAACACCAGCTGGGCCGAGCAACCCATGGGTACCCCCTGGGCCAATCAGTTTCCCCAGGGCACCAACTACGCCTACGCCGATGCCAATGGCGACGGGCAGGTGAATGCCAACGATGCGGATGCACTGAACGCCAATTTCAACCGCAACCACGGTACGCTCCTACCCGATGTCTACCCTGGCAGTTTGTCGGCTACCGATCCCCAGATGGGTTTTGTAACCAGCACAACGGCAGTCAATAGTGGACAAAGCGTGGAGATTTTTTTTAGCCTGGGCAATGAAAACGCCATATTCACGGCGTTGTATGGCCTGACTTTTACGATCAACTACCCTCCGCATGCGCTACTGGCCAACGATGGCCTCCTCTTTGGGCTTTTTCAGGATGGCTTTTTCAATCCACTCAATGCCAATACGGCCGTGTTCATCCACAACAACAGCGCGACGGGTAAAGCCGTAGTGACCCTGGTGCGCACCAACCAGGCCAACGTGAGCGGGGGCGGTAAAGTGGGCCGGTTTATCCTGAATTTTGCCGACCTCTCCCTACCCGGTACGCCCGCGAATTTGCCGTTCACGGTGACCAACGTCGAGGCTATTGACAAAGACATGAACCCCGTGGGGGTAAAATCTGCCAATTTTAGTTTCACGACCACGGGTAATACCGGCGGTTGCCCGAATACCGCCAGCCCCGTGTGCGGGAGCAATGGCGTTACCTACCTCAATTCCTGCTACGCCGAAGCGGCGGGCATTACCAGCTATACCCCGGGAACCTGCTTCGACAACAGCTGCATTGTTCCTGCCCAGATGAACCCCAACGCCAACTGCCCGGCCGTGTACCAGCCCGTGTGCGGTTGCAACGGCGTGACCTATACCAACGAATGTGCCGCCACGGCCGCCGGGGTAGTGAGCACCACCGTCGGCCCCTGTAGCCCCAGTAGTTGCTATGATCCGCAGTACGTGGTCACCAGCTCGGCTACCACCCTGAACCCCACCACCGGGGTAATTACTGAAAACTGCCCCACCACCTACAACCCCGTCTGCGGCTGTAATGCCGTCACCTACGACAATGCCTGCCTGGCTCAGGCCAGCGGTATTACCGTATACACCCAAGGCACCTGCGAAAGTGCTTGTATTGACCCCTACCAGCTGAACCTGGACGCAGTGTGTACCACCGAATATGCGCCGGTGTGCGGTTGCAACGGCGTCACCTACACCAATGCCTGCCGCGCGGATGCTGCGGGCGTGGTCTCCTACACCGCCGGCCCCTGCAACGGCACCTCGGCCTGGTGCAGCGAAGCGATTCCGGTACAGTGTGGTGACTTCCTGCCCTACGAAACCACCGTAGGGGCAGGCAACAACATCCTGCAGTATCCCGGGTGTAGCAATACCACCTTCTACGGCCCCGACCGGGTCTACGTTATTCAGAAAGAAACGGCTGGCGATCTGCAGATCGGGTTGGAAATTCTCACCCCCAACCTGGACCTGGATATCTTCCTGCTCGCGGGCAACTGCAGCCAGGTTACCTGCGTGGGCTCGAGTACCACCAGCAATACGGTCACCAACAACGAAGGCATCGTGCTGGAGGATGCGCCCATTGGCACCTACTACATCGTCGTAGACGGACAGTACGCCAATTCCGAAGGCGCTTTCCGCCTGGAGGTGAGTTGTGGCTATTTGTACTGTGGCGCCGCAGTGGCACTGCAGTGTGGTCAGGCCTACCAGGGTACCAACCTCAACGGCAACGACGACGTATCGCTCTACCGCTGTGATGGCAATGTGCTGAACGTGGAAAACAACGGCCCGGAAATTGTCCACACCTTCACGACCACCCAGAGTGGTCCGGTGAGCATCAGCTTGTCGGGGTTGAGTGCCAATCTGGAGTTGTTCCTCCTGCGTTCCTGCGACCGGGGCGACTGCATCAAGTACAGCCAGCAGTCGGGCAACGCCAACGAATACATCACCGAATACCTGCCCGCGGGCACCTACTACGTGGTGGTGGATGGCTACAACGGCGCGGTGAGCAATTACACCCTGTTGGTCGACTGCGCCAGCACCTGCAACCTGGCCCTGGTCGACCTGACGGCCACCTCCAGTGGCTGCGGACAGAACAGTGGCTCCATCCACATTGGCTCCAGCGGTGGAACTCCCAATTACCTGATTACCTACAGCGGCCCGCTCAGTGGCAGCTTCACGACGAGCAGCAACTCTTGTACCATCTACTACCTGCCCCCCGGCACTTACACCATTACCAAAACCGATGCCCAGGGTTGTAGCGTGACGGGAACGGTGACGATCCTGGGTGGCGGCAACCTGTCGGCAACACTCACGCCCCACGATGCCGTTTGTATGAACTACGGCTCAGTAGGGGTGGTGGTCAACAATGGACAGGCGCCCTACCACATCTACGTGAGCGGCCCCACTTCCGGCTCCGTGACGGCGAACGCCAACAACTTCACCATCAACAACCTGGCCGCCGGGAACTATACCATTACGATTACCGACTACCTGGGTTGTTCGATTTCCCAGCAGGTGACCATCAACCACACCAGTGGTAACTTCATCTGGAATTCGACGGTAACGCCCGCCAGTTGTGGGGCTTACGGAGCTATACACATTAACACTTATAATGGCAATGCCCCTTATAATGTGATCGTGAGCGGCCCGATTTCGGGTGGCGCAACGGTATACGCCAACAGTTTTAACATCATTAACCTGCCGGGTGGCACCTACCAGATTACGGTAGAAGACAACAACTGGTGTTCGTACACCCGCACCGTCGTGGTGCCGGATGGCAACCTTACCATTGATGTCACGGCCAGCGCGGGCGCCTGTGGGCAAAATGGCAGCGTCTTGGTCAGCATGTCCAACGGCACGCCCAACTATACCCTCTTCTGGACGGGACCGGTGAACGGATCCACGGTAACCAGCAGCGCCAACTACACCATCCCCAACCTCCCCAGTGGCAGCTACACCATCAACGTCACCGACAGCTACGGCTGCAGCGACTACCAAACCGTGACGGTGAACAACGGTGGCGGAGGCGGACTGGTGCTGAACGTGATTCCCTTGCCGGGAAGTTGTACCCAGAACGGGGCCTTGTGGATTGATATCTACAGCGGTTCGCCAACCTATACCATCAGTTGGTCGGGGCCCCAGTCGGGCACCCTCACCACCAATGCCGACGGGCTCGATATCCCCAATTTACTTTGCGGCACCTACACCGTTACGATTACCGACATCAACGGCTGCAGCGGCTCGCAAACGGTCATACTGGGTGGCTGCGAAACCATTGATGTGGACCTGACACCTCAGAATGGCATCTGCGGGCAGCCGGGCTCCGTGCTGGTGACCATCAACGGTGGTTCGCCGACTTACCAGGTGAGCTGGACGGGTCCGGTGAACGGTGCCACGACCACGAACACCAACCAGGTGAACTTGCCCGGCCTGCCAGCCGGTACTTATTCGGTACAAGTTATCGACGCCAACGGCTGTAGCGACTACGCCGTGACGCAAATCACGACGGTGGCCTCCAACCTGGTCATTGCCACGGTGGTAACGAATGCCTCGTGCGGCACGCCGGGAGCCATCGGGATTACCCTGGCCGGGGGCGTGGCACCGTACCAGATCAGCTGGTCGGGACCTTCCTCGGGCACGCGAACCATCAATACCAATACCACGACCCTGACCGGCCTGACGGCAGGCACCTACAGCATCTATGTGACCAACGGCAATGGCTGTTCGGCGACCCAAACGGTGCAGGTGCTGAACGTGGGCACCAACCTGAACGTCAGCCTGGTGGGCAACGACGGGATTTGCTCGCAGTTTGGCAACATCGGCGTGTACATCACCAATGGCCCCGGCCCCTACCAGATTAGCTGGACTGGACCCGTGAGCGGTAGTGCGACGTCGGCCAGTACGGTCTACCAGATACCCAATACCCCGGCGGGCATCTACAATGTGGTGGTGACGGCCAGCAATGGTTGTTCAGCCTCTAATTCGGTCACCATCAACACCCAAAATGTGCTGGCGGCCACGCTGCAACCCAATAATGGGCTGTGCGGCAGTACCGGTAGTATTGGGGTCAATATCAGCCAGGGAACGCCCAACTTCACGATCAGCTGGATCGGGCCCCAGAATGGCAGCACCACCATTGGTGGCAACCAGTACACCATTGCCAATCTGGTGTCGGGCGTTTACACCGTTGTCATTATCGACCAAAATGGTTGTTCGCGTACCCTAACCACCACCATCGACAACAGCAACGGAGGACTCGACATCCAGACAGCTCTCATCTACAATATTTGTGGCCAGTACAACACCATCTGGGTCGACATTGAAGGCGGCACCCCCCCTTACACCGTCACCTGGCAAGGTACCCAGAACGGATCGGGAACGACCACGACCCAGGGCTATGAAATCATTAACCTGCCGCCGGGTACCTACAAGGTGACGGTGGTGGACGCCAATGGTTGTATGGACATGGTGCAAAACATCATTGTCTACCCGGCACCCATCAACCTGTTTACCGCTACCCCCGTGAACGGCACCTGTGCCGGACCGGGCAGTATTCTCGTATCGGTACTGGCCGGGACGCCGTTGTATACACTTACCTGGACGGGGCCCAGCAATGGCAGCACCACCCTGGCCGGCAACAGCTATACCATCAATAACCTACCTACGGGTACTTATACCTTATTGCTGACCGACAGCAACGGCTGTACGGAAAACGAAGTGGTATCGGTGAGCGCGAGCGAAGACGACGTGGTACTCACGGCCATGGGCACCAACGCGACTTGTGCGGGCGGTGCCACCATCACGGCGCAAGCCGCCGGTGGCGACGGTACGTATCAACTGACCTGGACGGGCCCCGAAAGCGGCTCGGCCAATATTGGTACCACGCCTTTCCTGATCAACAACCTGCCCCCGGGCAACTACACCCTGAGCATCAACGACGGCAATGGCTGTGACGATACCGACAACCTGACCCTCTCGGGCCAGGAAGACGAAGTGGCGGTCACGCTGACCCCCACGGCCGGCACTTGCAGCAGCACCGGACAAATAGCCGTAAACATTACGGGCGGTACGCCGGGCTACACCATCAGCTGGACGGGCCCATCCAGTGGCAGCACCACCATTAACGGACAATTTGTGATCATCTCCAACCTGGTAGCTGGCAGCTACACCGTGACGGTGGTCAGCAGTGAAGGTTGTTCGGATGTGGCTACAGCCCAGGTCAACCCTTCCACCGGGCAGGTCTACGTGACGGCATCACCCGTAGCGGGCACCTGTGGTGGACCGGGCTACATCAACCTGACGATCAGCGGTGCGGCTGCACCGTATCTGGTGACCTGGACCGGCCCTGCCAACGGTAGCCTGACGGCCAACGGCAGCACTGCCCAATTGCCCAACCTGCCCGCCGGGAGTTACAACATCACCGTGGCCAGTGGCAATTGCAGCGCCAGTGTAAACAGTGTGGTGCCGCAACCGAGTCCGGATATCAATATTACGACCACAACGACCAGTGCGACTTGTGGCTACGGCGGCGCCATCCAGGTGACGGTGTCCAATACCACGGGCGCAACGACCATCAGTTGGAATGGCCCCAGCAGCGGTAGCCAGACGGTAGGCAACGGTTACCTAAATATCCCTAACCTGACCAATGGCGCCTATACCCTGACGGCCGTCAACGGCAACTGCTCGGATGTGACGGTGACCACGGTGGGCAACACCACGGCCAACCTTTCGGTGGTCGCTACGCCGAACCCTGCCATCTGCAACCAGAACGGTAGCCTGAACGTGAGCTTCAGCGGAGGGGCAGTGCCCTATTCCGTCAGCTGGACGGGGCCAGTGAGTGGCAGCACCAGTGTGAATGGCAACAACTACCAGATCCCTAATTTGCCGGCCGGCACCTATACCGTGACGGTTAACAGTGGGAATTGTACGGGCAGCGCTACGACGACGATTACGTCCAACAACAATGGGTTGGGGATTGTAGCAACTCCACAAAATGGCACCTGCGCGGTGCAGCCGGGTTTCAACATCCTGATCACCAGTGGTGTTGCGCCTTACCAGTTGAGTTGGCAAGGACCCAGCAGCGGTTCCGTCAACCTGAACACGGCGACTTATGCACTGACCAATATTCCGGCCGGCTACTACAGTTTCACCGTGACCGATGGCAACGGCTGTACCCGCACCGTCAACGGCAGTGTCACCATCACCAACCTGACGATCAACCTCACGCCCCAGAACGGCGTGTGTGGCGACAACACGGCCGTGACGGTGACCATCAACAATGGTACGCCACCTTACCAGATCAGCTGGATGGGTGAGATCGATGGTTTTGCCACCACCAATAGTACCCCTTACACTATCTACAACCTACCCGGCAGTCCGTACGTGATTACGGTGCAGGATGCCAACGGCTGTTCGGCAACGGGCACCGTGACGGTGGTGAGTGGGCCTACCGATTTTGAAGTGGTTCACGTGGTCAGCAACAACGGTTGTGGTGCGTTGAACAACATCTGGACTGACTTTTACAATGGCACGGGCCCCTACACGGTTCAGTGGATCGGGCCGACCTCAGGAACGGAAACGACTACCCACGATTACTACGACATCCAGAACGCCCCCTCGGGCATTTACATCATTATCATCACCGATGCCAATGGTTGTGTTGATGTGCAGCAGGTGGAAGTGGTGAATATTCTGAACACCTTGTCGGTAAACTTTACCCCCCGCAATGGATCGTGTGGTGCGCCGGCAGCCATTGAGGTACGCGCGACGGGCGGACAGCCCTGGTACACGGTGGCCTGGTACTTGGGTAACCAACCCGTAGGGGAGGCCGATTTCAACTCCAGCAACTACACCATCCACAACCTGGCCGCTGGTAGCTACTACGTGCGGGTTACGGATGATAACGGCTGCGAACGAACGACCACCGTGACGGTGAGTACGCCCGCCAACCTGCTGCAATTGCAAACGTCGGTGGTAGCGCCCGGTTGTACCAACCAGGGCTCTGTTGGGCTCATCATGGGCGGTGGTTCCCCACCCTACAGCGTGAGCTGGTCGGGGCCACAGAGTGGCAGCGCAACGGCCAACACGGACAGTTACCTGATTCCGGGGCTGAGTGGTGGTACCTACCAGGTGACCGTCAGTACGAACAGTGGTTGTAGCAATACCATCAGCGTATTCGTACCCGGCAGCACCATCGGCAACCTGGTGGCTAATTTTAGTGCCACCCAGGATGGCCTCACGGCCCACTTTACCAACTTGTCCAGTAATGGGCTGGTGAGCTGGAATTTTGGTGACGGCACCAGTACCTTTGAGAACAACCCTACACATACCTACGCCGCGGCGGGCACCTACCAGGTTTGTGTGACGGTGCAGGGCGCTTGTGGCAACAATACCCACTGCGCAGCCATCACGGTGACGGCGTCGGGTAGCCAGGCGATTCTCGACATTGGGGAGCGGTCGGGTGGCCCGGGATCGCTGGTTAGCATTCCGGTAACGATCTATAACGTCCAGAACCTGATTTCCCTGGCGGGAACCATCGAAGTGATGAACGGCGCCGTGGCAGATATCCTTACGGTAACGCCGGCGCTCATTGCGCCGCAGTTCAATCCGGTGAACAACACGTTCAGCTATTTCAACAATTCCGGCAACTTCGTTACGGTTAACGAGGAACAAGTGCTTTTCTACCTGAATGTGCGCCTGACGGGCAGCGTGGGGCAGTCGACGATCATTAAGTTCGTCCAAACCCCGCTGCCCATTGAAATTGGGGTGATGAACAACGGCGTAGCGACGGTTATTCCGTACACGCTGGCGATGGGTTCGGCCACGATCACCAATATGGCTGCTTTAACGGGACAATTGACGACCTACTGGGGCGACGGGATCATGGATGCCGCTGTAACCATCACGGGACCCGGCTACGATGCCACGATGATGACCGATGAGAATGGCACTTACGATATGCCCGACCTCAATCCGGGGATGGCTTACACCGTCAGCGCAGAGAAAGACCTGGCGCCTGCCAATGGCCTGTCGACCTATGCTTTGTTCATCGGGCAACGCTTTCTGCTGGGGATGAATCCGCCGCAGATTGTTTCACCTTACCAGGTGATTGCCGGTGATGCCAACTGCAACGATGCGTTCACCACTCTGGACCTGTTCCTGATCCAGCGCCTGATCATCGGCGCGGCGGAGGCTTTCGACAACTGCCCTTCCTGGGTGTTCGTAGCCGACGAGAACGAGATGCCTACCGTCTTCGATGCCTACAATGTCTTCCCTTACGCTTCGAGCAGCACCATGCTGCTGGCGGGCGTGGAGACGGAAAATTTTGTGGGGGTTAAAGTAGGGGATATCCTCGGTCAGGCCAATCCCAATAACTTCGGTGGCGGGGGCGATGACCGCACGACGAGCGTCTTGCCTTTCGTGGCCGACAACGTAGCCGTAGCTGCTGGCGAGGAGGTTACGCTCTACTTCCGCAGCAATACGTTTACCGATGTGGTGAGTTACCAGTTTGGGCTGCAGTTTCCGGCGAACATGGTCGAATTCCTGGAATTCCTGCCCGCCGAAGTGGAGCCTTTCCAGACGGTGGTCATTGGCGATACGGAGGCCGCTGGTGGCAAATTGCGCCTCAGCTGGTTTAGCCTCGACGGGCAAGGGCATTCGGCCCAGGCCGATCAGCCGCTGTTTGCCCTGCGCTTCCGCGCCCGGACGGACATCACCGACTGGAACAATATCCTGCGCCTCGACCCGGCAGCAATGCTTCCCGAGGCCTACAACAGCAATGACGAGGCCCTGGATCCGGAAATCGCCTTCACCGATGCCGTGACGGGTACCGATGACCCGCTGGCCCGGCCATTCGCTTTGTACCAAAACACCCCCAATCCCTGGCAGCAGGAAACCGCTATTGGTTTCTATCTGCCAGCCGCTACGCGGGCCGAAGTGACCATCCACGACGTGTTTGGTCAGGTGGTCTGGCGCCAGGATAAAGCCTACGGCGCTGGTGAACAACGGCTGGTATTAGCGGATTTGAAGCTCCCCGCAGGGGTCTACTACTACAGCCTGCGGGCGGGTACGGCCCTGGCCACCCGGACGATGGTGGTAGTGGACTAGCGCGGTATCGAATTGGCGAATCGGGCGGAGCGGCAGCTACCTACATTCGTTTGATCCCATTATAAACACAATTTGGAGTTGCTAACCTGGCAGCTCCGGAAAACCCAAAAACCGAACCACATGAACAAGGGGCTACTGCTGGGAATTATCCTGCTGGTGTGCCACGGCCTGCTGGCCCAAACCCTGCGGCTCTCCTTGCCGGAGGTGACGGTGGCCAACGGCGCAAGTGTGACCCTGCCCCTGACGGTAGCGGATTTTGACAGCATTGTCAGCTTGCAATTGTCGATCAATTGGAATACGCAGGTGGCCACTTATACGGGGTTCACCCTGGAAAGCTTGCCCCTGCTCGCCATTGGGGATTTCCAGGCCGCTGCCGGCGAACTGCGCCTCAGCTGGTTTGACAATACGGGCAACGGGCGTTCCCTGCCCGACGGCAGCGTAATTGCCAACCTTACCTTTACGGCAATGGGCAACCCCGGCGATTTTACCGACCTGCGCTTCACGGGCAGCCCGCTGGCGATCCAGCTCTTTAAAGCTACGGGTACACCGGGTGTATTCGATCCCGTAGAACTGGCCGCTACTGATGGCCGTATTGCGATCGAAGCCCCCTTGGGTTTCTCGATCACGGCTTCTGACGTCAGTTGTGCCGGCGCCAATAATGGCAGCGCTACCGTGACCCTGGCCGTTGATCCGGCGGCTTATACCCTGAATTGGGTGGGGCCCGACAGCTTCACCGCTACGGGGCTCCAACTGGACAACCTCGCAGGGGGGGTGTACGAACTCACCATCACCGACGAGGTCGGCACCACCGTCTTTACCTACGAACTCACCATTGCGGAGCCTGCCGAGCCCCTGGCATTGACCACCCTGGCGGTGACGGATGCCGATTGTGGCGTCGCCAACGGAAATGTGATGGCCACCGCCGCGGGCGGCACCAGCCCCTACACCTATACCCTGGGCAATAACAATTCAGCTACGGGGAATTTCACCAACCTGGCGGCGGGCGATTACGAATTGACCGTCGGCGATAGCCAGGGTTGCAGCCTGGTGGAAGTCGTCAGCATCATAGAGCCGAATGCACCCGTAGTGGCGTTGCCAGCCACCCTGCAACTGTGTAGCGACAGCCTGGTACTGGCACCCGGTGGGGTGGGCAACTACCAGTGGTCGACGGGCGCCACGACGGAAACCCTGACCGTCAGTACCGCCGGCACCTATAGCGTGACCGTAACCAATGCGGCCAACTGCACGGCTACGGCCAGTGTGGCGGTGGTGCCAGGTAGCGCTCCTACGGCGGTGTTGGAGACGGACTTTCCGGAAGTTTGTCCCGGCGACAGCCTGCAACTCAGCGTCAGCGGTGGGCTGCGGTACAGCTGGTTGGAAGGCACTGAAACCCTTTCGGACGCTGCGATTGCCGACCCCCTGGCTTTTCCGGATACGACGACGGTCTACCGCGTGGCGGTGGGTAATGACTGCGGTACGGATACCCTGGCTTTCAGCGTGCTGGTGTACGACATTCTGGCCAGCGCCGGGCAGGATACCTGCATTGCCCCCGGCGATGAGGCACAACTGCGGGCGCAGGGCGGAATTTTCTACGCCTGGGCCGAAAATCCTTATCCGGTAAGTGACCCCACGGTTTTCAATCCCACGGCCGCACCCGCCGACAGCACCACCTACCAGGTCGTGATCACCGACATCAACGGCTGCGTGACGGTAGACGCGGTGACGGTGTTGGTGGCCAACGACCCGGTGAGCAGCATTACACCCTACAACCTGATCACCCCGAATGGCGACGGGTTGAATGATGTGTTGGACTTTGGGATGGTCGGAAAATTTGGCGCCAATTCCCTCAAGGTGTACAACCGCTGGGGCGACCTGGTGTACCAAAAGCTAAACTACGGCTCGGACGAGGAGCGTTTTGACGGGCTGTACAAAGGGCAGCGCCTGCCGGCTGGCAATTACTTTTACGTGCTGGCTTTCCGCCAGGGAGAGATCAAGCAGACCCTGACAATCATTTGGGAATGAAGCAGTTTATAAAATATTGGGGATGGTGTTTTGGCCTGCTGGCCAGTGGGGGCGTCGCGGCCCAGCAGTTGCCAGCGCGGAGCCCGTTTGCGCCCAATAATTTCATTTGGAATCCGGCCATGACGGCGGTGGAAGATTACTGGGAAGTGGGGGTGACCCACCAGCAGGAATTCGTCGGTTTTGAGGATGCGCCCCAGACCACGGCCATCTACGGCGCCTACCCCATGTTGAAACAAAATTCCAGTCTGGGGGGCTACCTCGTGCTGGATGAGATAAAACCCATTCGCAACAATACCCTGGCGCTGACCTACGCCTACAAGCTGAACTTTGAGCAGCGTCGCCGCCGCCGCCGCAAGGGACCCCGGCAGACGGCTCAGTTGTCGCTGGGGCTGCTGGTGGCCATGCAGCAGGTTTTTGTGGATGGAGCCGACTACCTGGTGCGGGACGCCGGCGACCCGCTGGAGCCAGTGGGGGAACTGAACGTTTTTGTGCCCAACGTCGGGGCGGGCATATTCTTTGCCTCGCGGCCCACCGGACCCAACGACCAAAGTTTTTTCTACGCCGGCGCGGGTACCAACCAACTGCTGCCCCAGGATGTCACCTTCCGCGACAGCGGCCCCACTGGCAACCTGCAGCGCGCCCTGCACACCAACGCTACCATCGGCTACCGCTCGGCGGGCGCGAAACTGATCGTCGAGCCTTCGCTGTGGCTCAATACGGCAGGGAAGAACATTGCCAGCAGCCAGTTTAATCTGCACGTGGAAAAGCCGAACGCCTTTTGGAGTGGCTTAAGCTACAGCCTCAACCAGACCCTCGCCATCCAGGTTGGCTACGTGCTGCCAGGTGGGTTCACGAAGAGTGATACCCTGCGGCTGGGGCTACTGGGGTCTTTTAATATGGGCGGCTTTGGGGCTGCGCGTGGCCTGGGCTACGGCTTTTACCTGGCTTACCGGACGGGAGCTTAAACGTGGAAAGGTGTAAACGTGGAAAGGTGTAAGTGCCGGGACAATAATAAATTTACATGCTCAAATTATTAGTGAAGAAACAAGCGATTGATAATGAGCGGTTTCGAGCTAATCATTTGAGTCGAAAAATGTAAATTTATTATTGTCCAAATGCTTAAGCGTTGGGCAGGTGTAAGCGCTTGTTTAAACTTCGATCTTTAAGCAGTCGTTTGAATGCACAGCGAGACGCTCTGGTTCAGCGTCATTTATGGCTGCGTATTTTGCTTGACTACATGGAAATGTCCAAGCTCACGCTGAAGCATAGCCTGCCAAGCTTTAGCATGGGCGAACCAGCGTGTACGCCTCCGCTGGGCTCCTGAATTTGGGAAGATTTAAAGTTATTGCCGGAGGATAGAATACTCTTTTTACACAATCAGCCGGTTGGCCCCGCAGTCACAGACTGCTGTCCATATTTATTCGTAGACTAGGCTACGAATAGCAGGATTACGGAAGTAGCTTTTCCAACCTTTTCATTGACATATTATCGTGTATTAGCTCAATAATGATAACAATAGCGGCTGGTTCTTCTTCAACAGTGTAAATGATCTTGTAGTGTTCGACGGGGAAGAAGCGATAAGGATTATCGTTTTTCTTGCGTTTGATCCGAAGTCGACTATACCCTTTCGGTATTTTCTTCAATGACTGGATAGCCTCAAGTAACTTGCGTTCCTTGTTAATTGCAGTTTGTAAAGAATATTTATCTGTGAGATGACCGAAGATGTAATTTATACTAGCTTGAGCGGCGTTAGAGACAAGTACTTTGTACTGCTTTGCCATCGAGCAGATTTTTGTGCGATTAGGTCATCTACTTCAATGTAGTTGCCTTTTTTTACATCTTCAACAATAGCCTCAAAGACATCATCCGCTTCGCTGGCAAGAAGCGGCTCATTAGTGCCAACGCTATAACCAATCACTTCATCACTGTCATTTTGCTGATCGTAAGTCTGTAACAACGCATGTACTGCCGCTAAAAAGCGGTCATCTATCCGATCTAAGATTTGGTGGCTTTCAGTGCGCATGTCGATGGTACTCATAATCTTTGGTATTGTTTCTGCTTGCATAAAGTTAACGGTTTTTGTGATTAAAAAATTCATTTTAACGGATGATATTTCGCCACCGCCGTGCTCAACTCCTCCAGCTTATTGGTTCAGTAGGCTTCGGTACTGGAGGGTTGGCGGTGGTAAGTGAGGGCGTTTTTCGCTGGTTCAGCGTCATTTATGGCACCGCATTTTGCTTGACTACATGGAAATGTCCAAGCTCACGCTGAAGCATAGCCTGCCAAGCTTTAGCATGGGCGAACCAGCGTGTACGCCTCCGCTGGGCTCCTGAATTTGGGAAGATTTAAAGTTATTGCCGGAGGATAGAATACTCTTTTTACACAATCAGCCGGTTGGCCCCGCAGTCACAGACTGCTGTCCATATTTATTCGTAGACTAGTCTACGAATAGCGGGGATGGTTATACCCTAATGATGATTCAGGAACCATGGCTTTAGCCCCCAAATAACCATGGGATTGTCGCGGATTACATCCGCGATACGATAGGCTCAAGACGAGATGAGCGTATGGGATCTCCATCACAGACCGGACGATCTGGGGTTAGGAAGCGTTACGTGAACTGACTGTTGATCCAACGATCACCACGATGCCCATGATATACTTGTACTACTACAACCTGTAAGACATCATCATCAACAGTAAAAACAATTTTGTATTTCCATTGCAAGGTCTTGTGATAGACTTGCTGTTCAGCGCTGATCTCTTCGAAGATTTCGTGAGATGCTGGTAAGTTATTCAGACTCTTAATTTTATCCATGATTCCCCGACGGACATGCTGAGCAGCTGATTTTGATTGCTCTTCTTGAAGATAACTGATGATGTGCGTAATACTTCTTCTAGCTCGTGGGGTGAGCTGAACCTTGTATTTCTTCATGCAGTAAGCTGATCTAACTCCTTTTCAAAGTCTTCGACACTCATAAACTCTTCTGGTTTACTAAGGTCTTCTGCGAACTGCGCTTTTGCGACACTTGCTGTAACGGGACTGCCATCTGCCTCATAACCAATGATTGAATCTTCCAGCTCCTGGACGTAAGTTCCTAGCATCGAATGAACCACTTTCAAGAAGCTTTCGTCTTTGACTTGTTCTAGGTAAGATTGGATTTCGGCTCTGATTTCTACCGCACTCATAAGCATTTGTTTTACGAACCTAAATATAACGTTTTAGATTAAAAAATAGGTTCATTTTAGAGGATGATATTTCGCCACCGCCGTGCTCAACCCCTCCAGCTTATTGGTTCGGTAGGCTTCGGTACTGGAGGGTTGGCGGTGGTAAGTAAGGGCGTTTTTCGCTGGTTCAGCGTCATTTATGGCGCCGCATTTTGCTTGACTACATGGAAATGTATAGGCCAAGCTTTAGCATGGGCGAACCAGCGTGTACGCCTCCGCTGGACTCCTGAATTTGGGAAGATTTAAAGCTTTTGCCGGAGGATAGAATACTCTTTTTACACACTCAGCCGGTTGGCCCCGCAGTCACAGACTGCTGTCCATATTTATTCGTAGACAAAGGCTACGAATAGCGGGTTCAGGCGCGCTGAAGGAGCTTGGTTCCCCGTATCCTTACGGCAATTTTACCAACGTAAAGTTTTTACAACAGACCAGCCTGCGCTTTCAGTACCGCTTGTTTTAGCCGGGGTTGCAGGCCGTTTTGTTACCACTCGTCAGGGAATCTTCAGGGAATAATTGCGGGTGAGTTTGCCATTGGCTTTCACCACCAGGCTGTAGGTTCCACTCGGCGCCTTACTCAGGTCGAGCGACTTTTGGTAGGGCCCGGGCGTCTGGTTGTTGTATTCCAGGCGCGCCATCTCCTGCATGCTGCTGCTGATGAGGATGAGCTGCACCTGGGCGTTTTCGGTCAGGGTGTATTCGATGTTGACGTTGCCGTTGGCGTCGCGAAAGATCGGAATGACGCCGGTTGATGTCGATGAACTTACACCGGGCCCCGCAGTGGCAGGGCGGGCATTGGGGCTCATTATCCGTACGACGTCACCTTCTTTGGGGCTCCAGATGACGAGGCCGTAGGGGGGCTCGAAAATATGGCGGGGATCCACCTCTGCCACCCGGTTGGAGCCTTCGGTCTTGATGGTTCTAACTTCAATCTTATCCTGGTCTACGAAAATCCAGTTGAACTGGTTGAACTGTCCGTAGCTGCGGGTCCAGGGCTTGATGTCGTCGGCGGCGCGCAGGGGCGCTCCCCAGCCGCCTTCGCCCAGGTAGGTCGTGCCTTGGGCGTCGTCGCGAATGAAACCCTCGCTGCTCCCCGCCTCGTTGCTGGGGCGTACGGGCCAGGTAATTTTTACGACGTGGGCATCGGACTCGATAGCCAATTGTACTTTGTATTTCTGAAAAAGCGTGGCCCACTGCAGGATGAGCTCTTCCCGTTCGGGTTTGGCCATGGTATGGGGGCGCATCGACTGGTGGTACTGGGCAAAGCGCCAGGTAACGGCCTGGTTGGCCTGCAGATCGCGGCCCAGCCAGTCGCGCTGTTCGCCACCACCCGGTATTTGGGTATTGAGGGTATAGATGCGGATGAGGCTCCCGCCAAGGGTAAGTGCGTAGTACACGTTCGGATTAGGGACATCAAAGCAGTTGACCAGGGTGGTGTTGCTGGCTTCGTGGTTGCCGCGGGCGGCGATGAGGGGAAAGATGCGCCCGTCGCTGCCGATGGTCAGTTGCCAGTCGTCAAACCATTCGCGCCACTCCAGGTCCGAGTCGTCGTCCGTCATGTCGCCGCCAAACATCACGCAGTGGGGCCGAAGCTTGCTCACCAGGCGGTTGGCATCGCAGCGGGCCAGGCGAAAGTTGCGGGAGTCGCTGCCAGCAATGATGGACAGGCGTACGCTCGGGTCGTTGGGTGCGGTCTGGAAGGAATAGCGTTTGCTGACCCCTTCGGTGTCTTTCACCACAAAGTAGTATACCGTGTTGGGTTGCAGGTTTTCTAGGCGGACGAAGACGTTGTTCATGGCTTTGTCGCGCACGGCCCACGACGGTGGCGTTTGGTAGCGGTAGGCATCGGCATTTTGCCCGTGGTCGGTGACATCGTAATAGAGGGTGGGCCGGCCAGCCGACACCTGATCCCAGCCGATCACCATCGTAGTGGCAGGATCACTGCGCCAGGTTGCACGCAGGCGTTCGATGCGCGCATGGGCACAAAGGGGCAACAAGAGGAGGAGCAACAACAACGAAGTTGAAGCATGGGAAACACGGTAAAAATTGGACGCCAGTATAGGCATAAAGTCAGGTGATTTTGATTCCAGGGATTAGAGCCTGTTTAAAAATTTAATTTGGCTAAAAGCGAATATACCAAATCAAACAAAACAAAAAGGTTGATGCTTCCTGATTTTCAAGGATTTAAGAACCTGGCGTCGGCATGAAAATTTCATTTAGCCCGCTAAATTCAATTTTAATCCCTTAGCCAGAACCTCAAATCGTTGAAAATCAGTTCGCAAAATTTTTAAACAGGCTCTTAGGGCCAACGCACTAGTTACGAAATAGCTCGCAAAGATAACAACGCTGTCTGGAGTTTGTGAAAATGGCAGCCATTGGTCACTTAATAAAGGCACAAAAAACCTAAATTATTGTACCTTTGCGGCGAAGAATGTAAATTTATTTTTATTCAAATATCAAGGAAAATGGCTACCGATACGCAGGTTTTTGATCTCATCCAACGGGAACACGAGCGCCAGTTGAAAGGGATAGAATTGATCGCTTCGGAAAACTTCACCAGCGCCGCCGTCCTGCGTGCCACGGGTAGTGTACTCACCAACAAATACGCCGAGGGTTACCCTGGCCGCCGCTATTACGGGGGCTGCGAGGTAGTGGACGAGATTGAGCAGTTGGCGATTGACCGGCTGAAGACCTTGTTCGGCGCGGAATATGCCAACGTGCAACCCCACTCGGGCGCCCAGGCCAACGCTGCTGTTTTTCTGGCCGTATTGCAGCCTGGCGATGCCATTCTCGGGTTCGATCTGGCCCACGGTGGCCACCTGTCGCACGGTTCGCCCGTCAATTTTAGCGGCAAAGTCTACCGCCCCAATTTTTATGGGGTAGAACAAGAAACGGGCCTGATTGATATGGACAAAGTGGCCGCCAAGGCCCGCGAAGTGCAACCCAAGTTGATCATCTGTGGCGCTTCGGCCTATTCCCGCGACTGGGATTACGCCCGCTTCCGCGCTATTGCCGACGAAGTGGGGGCTTTGTTGTTGGCTGATATTGCCCACCCGGCCGGGCTCATCGCCGCGGGCTTGCTCAACAACCCCATGGACCATTGCCACATTGTAACTTCCACCACCCACAAGACCCTGCGCGGCCCCCGCGGCGGGATCATTATGATGGGAAAAAATTTCGATAACCCTTGGGGGCGTACGACCCAGAAGGGAAGCCCCATCAAGATGTCGGCGATCCTCAACAGTGGGGTCTTTCCCGGCATGCAGGGTGGCCCGCTGGAACACGTCATCGCGGGCAAAGCCGTCGCTTTTGGCCAGTGTCTCCAACCGGGCTTCAAGGCCTACGGGCAGCAAGTGATCAAAAATGCCCAGGCCATGGCCGAGGCGCTGGTGGAACGCGGTTACCAGCTCATCAGCAACGGTACCAGCAATCACCTGATGCTCATCGACCTGAGCAACAAAGGCGTGACGGGCAAAGTAGCCGAAGCCGCCCTGGGACAGGCCGACATTACCGTCAACAAGAACATGGTACCCTTCGATACCCAGTCGCCGATGGTCACCAGCGGAATCCGCATTGGCACGGCCGCCGCAACAACCCGCGGTTTTACCGAAGCCGACTGCCAGCAGACCGTCGAGTGGATCGACACGGTCTTGCGCAATCCCGACAACGATCAGGTGATCAGCCAGGTGCGGCGCGAGATCAACGCCCACATGGCCAATTTTCCGCTTTTTGCGGAAGAGCCGGTAGCGGTGGGTTAGTGGGCTGTCAAAGCTAAAAACAGGGGTAGCCGGTGGCGTCTTTTGCGGCTCTGGGCTGTGTTGGCGAACATCTTACGTAGTGCTGCTATGCGCGCGTGCCCTCCTTGATTAGCCCCAAAATTCGCTCACATGCCACCTGGGAATTAACACTAGACAGACCACTAGCTTCGGTATAAATCACGCGTCTGGACTCCCACGCCGAAGGGGGCGTGGCAAGCTCTTGTTTGAAATGAAATCTAAATTTAAAAATAAATAAATCAAAGATTACTTGCATTTGTGGATTGTTTTTTTTGTTTTACGAAAACGATAACACATGAAAGCAAGAAAATTTAAGAATTACCTAATGATGTTCATTTTGGCTGTTGCAACAATGATAATGTAAGTTGCGATTGTGACTGGGAATATATTCCAGACCAGCATACCGTTGTCATTGACTGTAGTCTATGTGATTATCCAATTAATTAAAAACCCATCAATCATGAAATCAAAATATTTCCACACCATACTAGGTCTAACTTTCATTCTGCTACTGGCGGCCTGTTCAAAAGACAGTATCGATCTTGTACAGGAAGAAACTGCGGTGAATGTACCGGCACAGCTAGCAACCCCTTTGCTATTTGTAAAAAAAGACTTTCGAACCAATTTCATTTGTTACAATTCGTTTTTGGAAGATCCCCGGCAGCGCAGGCCGCCCCATCCTTTAAACTGGCAATATTACAAGCGCGTGGCTAAAGACCAAACTACCGACTGGGTGGCCCTGGCGGCGGAAATGAAAGCCTCCTTTGAACGCGAACGCGAAACGCATACCATGGCAGAGTTGTGTGACCCCATACAAGGGCTGTCGCTCAGACTGATGCATTGGTACATTATCCCTAATGGAAAGCTGGAGTCGAAAAATGACCTGCCGTGGCTCGACTATTACACCCGCTTACTCTTTGAATACAAAGCCGTTGATATCGATGTAATGGCCGATGCCCTGCAAGCCCTGCAGCCTTATATCAGTGAAGCGGATTACCAGCAATACCGGAGCTATCTGTATGAAGTGTGTTTGCGCAATGAAAATTACGTCAAAACCCATTTCCAGGAATTTTACGACGCCTACAAAAATGCCCCCACCAAAGGAGAATCAGACCAATACCTGGGGGAAGGATATGGGCTTCGCAATCGACTCGCAGAAGCCAATTACACCCGGGAATTGATGGGCTTTGGCCCACCTCATCAGGATTAATCGGGCAACGGAACGTACTGGCGGCAGGCAGCATTGATTCCTGCCGCGCCCTGGCGTGCAGCTTTTCATGAGAAGGGCTGCACGTTTTTTTTTGAAGGGGGGCTGACGCCAGGACTGTCGAATCCTAAAAACAACTGCTGCCCCCGCGCCAGGGATGGCAGCAGGCCGCCAGCGGCGGCGCCCGCAGGGCCGAGCGAATAGCGAGCTGCGTACAGCCCGACCCAGGGTGCTGCGGGAGTGGTTGCCTTTGGAAAAGCCGCTTCAGCACCCTGGGTGGCGCCCGAATTATTGAGAAAACGCCTATATTGCCTCGTGGTCTGTCAAAGCTAAAATTTCGGGTGGCGGTGGCGTCTTTTGTGGCTACGCTGTGTTGGCGTACCCCTTGCGTAGCCCCGCTATGCGCGGGAGCCCCGCCTTGGTTAGTCCTAAAATTCGCTCACAGTCCACCGGAAAATTACTACTTGACAGACCACTAGTCGCTAAAATAAGGCTCATGATGTATCGATCTATTCCCCTGCTAAGTACCTTGTTCCTAAGCAGTCTGCTGCTCTTGACCGCTTGCGGCCCCGCGGGCAGTGAACAGCAAAGCGCCACCGCGGAAAAAGAACTGCCACCGGCGGAGGAAGACGAGATGTTGCTCCACCTGTCGGCTTACCTGTCGACGGATACCAGCCGGGCGGCGGTGGAGCAGAATGCGATTATTGGCTACGCCATCGACAACCTGATAGATGTCAGTGCGACGCCCTCGGGGTTGTTCTACCAGGTCATCGAGCCCGGCACGGGCGCCCCGATTGCCTGGGGCGATTACCTGGTGGCGCATTACCGGGGCTACCTGCTGGATGGTACCGTCTTCGGAGAAACCTACCAGCGGAACCAGCCTCTGGAATTTTACGTCGGCAATATGATCGACGCCTGGAATGAAGGACTGGCCCTGATTCGGGTGGGTGGGAAGATTCGCCTGCTGGTGCCCAGCCGGCTGGGTTACGGCGCCGAAGGGCTGGTGAGTAGCACGGGCCGGGCGGTGGTGGCTCCGCACCAGATTCTGGCTTTTGAGGTGGAGGTGCTGGAAAAGAAAGATCCGGCGGAGTAAGGGGTCGGGGGCAGCATCCTTCGGTATTTATTCGTAGATATAGTTTACGAATAGCGGGTATTTATTCGTAGACATAGTCTACGAATAGCGGGGGAAGGATGAATACGCCGGATGTTGGTCTGGCCCTACTTTTACACTTTTACACTTTTCCCCTTTTACACGGTCTAAAACTTTCGACCTCCGATTTCCCACCTCCCACCTCCGACCTCCGATTTCCGACTTCAAAAAACTTCCCCTCACCACGGTCTCCCACCTGTCCTCTTTTTTTCCTAACTTTATATTCCTAACCTTTATTTAAACCATCCTGATCTATGGAAGCTTATGCTGCGGTGCTTGCTTACGCTATTCCGGGTTTTCTATTGCTGATCCTGGCCGAGTCGTTGGTGGCCCGGTGGCGAGGGGTAGTGGTGAACCGGGCGGCGGACACCATTTCGAGTCTCAGTTCCGGGATCACCAATACCTTGTGGACGCTATTGGGGTTGGCCGTCGTCATCCTGAGCTACGAGTGGATGGTGGCGCACTGGGCGCTGTTTCACCTAACGAACCGCCCGTGGGTGTACGCGCTGGCGTTCATCGGGCTGGATTTCAAGGGCTACTGGTCGCACCGCTGGAACCACAAGGTCAACCTGTTCTGGAACCGCCACGTCATTCACCACAGCAGTGAAGAGTACAACCTGTCGTGTGCCTTGCGGCAAAGCGTATCGGCTATTGTGGGCATCTATTTTTTTCTGTACATCCCGATGGCGTTGCTGGGCATCCCGACGGAGGTGGTGGCGGTGGTGGCGCCGATCCACTTCTTCAGCCAGTTTTGGTACCACACCCGCCTGATTGATAAGATGGGTTTCCTGGAGTATATCATTGTCACACCTTCTCATCACCGGGTACACCACGCCATTAACGACGAATACCTGGATAAGAACTTTGCCGAAATTTTTATTATCTGGGACAAGCTCTTCGGGACGTTCCAGGCGGAATTGCCCGACGTGGTGCCCGTTTACGGGACCAAACGTCCGGCGAAGACCTGGAATCCGCTGCTCATCAATTTCATGCACGTGTGGAGCATTATCCAGGATGCCTGGCATACGCGGTCCTGGTGGGACAAACTGCGTATTTGGTTCATGCCCACGGGCTGGCGCCCGGCCGATGTTGCCGTCCGATTCCCGATTCCCTACTACCAGCACGCCAGCCAACAGCAGAAGTACGACTCCCATCCTTCCCGGGCTTTGCAGTACTGGTCGTGGGGGCAACTCGTGGTCACCATGGTGCTGTTGTACTACCTGATGTTTCACCTGGGCGACCTCCGTTTTGGGCAAATCCTGGGCTTTGGGAGCTTCCTGTTGCTATCGATTTTTGCTTTCACGACCTTGCTGGATCGCCACCGCCTGGCGCTGGTGGCCGAAGGTGGTAAGCTCGTTTTTGGGCTGGCGCTCAGCTACCAGTTCGGAGGCTGGTTTGGCATCGACCAACTGTGGTCCTACGGCACGGGGTTGGTCGTGGTCTACTTGTTGGTTTCCTTCGTAGGAACCGCCTTTTTTACCTGGAAGGAAGGACTGGCGACAACTGCTACCGGACAACTTCTCGCTTAACGCCGAGGTGGCCCAGCGAAAAAACGATCCACCACCGTACCCGAAAAAAAATGCCCCCTGTACACACGTTGTGTAAAGGGGGCATTGGAGCAGGCCACGACGGTGGTCTGGTACTTGTTGGTTACTGTTTCGCTTGCTGGTCGTTTAGTTCAAAAACTTGAAGTTGTATTTATAAATACTAACGACCATGATCACGAAGAGTATAAAAGTCAGGAACAGGTACAAAATGACATAACCCTTCCGACCCACATTTTTTATTTCATCAGACATGATGATTCCGTTTTTCTGTATTTTAAAATACTGCCTTTATCTCTTTCCGGCAACTTTTCCGGGACAAAGATAAAAAAATACCTTTGCCAAGCCATTTCAGCGCACCTTAAATATCGTCACCCGTTGTTGGTGTGGGTGGTGGAGTAGCAACTGGTGGCGTCCCGTTGTTGTTGTCAACTACGCCGCTCCAATCCTGGATGGCGTGCGCGTTTGCATCCACATCTACCGGGCGCGGACCGATGAGTTTCACCAGATCGCTTTTCAGGAGGACTTCCTTGTCGAGCAGTTCCATTGCCAGGGTTTCGAGTTTATCGCGGTGTTCGATGAGTAAACCTTGGGCTCTTTGGTACTGTGAGTCGAGCAACTTGCGCACTTCATCGTCGATCAGGGTAGCGGTATCATCGCTGTAGGGGCGCTGGTAGGTATCTTTGGACATGCCGTAGAAGCTCACCTGCCCGACCTTTTCGTTCATCCCGTAGATGGTGACCATATCGTAAGCCATCTTGGTGACGCGGTCGAGGTCGTTTTGGGCACCGGTACTGATTTTCTGGAAAACCACTTCTTCTGCTGCGCGGCCGCCGAAGGTCATACACATTTGGTCGAGCATCTGTTCGGTGCGGGTGATGTACTGTTCCTTGGGCAGGTACTGGGCGTAACCCAGGGCAGTTACGCCGCGGGGAACGATGGTTACCTTTACCAATGGCATGGCGTGTTCGAGGAACCAGCCACACAGGGCGTGGCCTGCTTCGTGGTAGGCGATGATCTTTTTCTCGTCGGGTGGGATGAGTTTGTTTTTCTTCTCCAAACCGCCGATGACCTTGTCGAGGGCGTAGTTGAAATCTTCCAACTCCACGGCTTTCTTCTCCCGGCGGGCGGCGATGAGGGCTGCTTCGTTGCAGACGTTGGCGATTTCGGCGCCGGCAAAGCCGGGCGTCATTTCGGCCAGCACCAGCGGGTCGATTTCTTCCGCCGTCTTGATGGTTTTCAAGTGTACCTTGAAGATGGCTTCCCGTCCTTTGATGTCGGGGCGGTCAATACCGATCTGGCGGTCGAAGCGACCGGGGCGGAGCAGTGCCGAGTCCAAGACGTCGGGGCGGTTGGTCGCAGCCATGAGGATAACCCCTTTGTCGGTACTGAAACCATCCATTTCCACGAGGAGTTGGTTGAGGGTATTTTCGCGTTCGTCGTTACCGCCCTGGACACCACTGCGTCCGCGGGCCCGTCCGATGGCGTCGATCTCGTCGATAAAGACGATACACGGTGCTTTTTCGCGGGCTTGCTTGAACAAGTCGCGCACCCGGGAGGCGCCTACGCCTACGAACATCTCTACGAAGTCCGATCCGGAAATCGAGAAGAAGGGAACACCAGCTTCCCCGGCAACGGCCTTGGCCAGCAGGGTTTTACCGGTGCCCGGAGGGCCTACCAGCAGTACGCCTTTGGGGATTTTACCCCCCAGGGCGGTGTATTTCTTTGGGTTTTTGAGGAAGTCGACCACTTCCATTACTTCTTCCTTGGCTTCGTTGAGGCCAGCGACGTCGGCAAAGGTGATGTTGACCTTGGCGTTCTGGTCGAAGAGGGTCGCCCGGGATTTGCCAATATTGAAGATCTGCGAGCCTGGTCCGGCACCGCCGCCGCCTACCCGGCGCATGATGAAGATCCAAATGGCAACCACTACGATGATGGGCAACAACCAACTGAGGATATTGCCAATGTAGTCTTGCCGGGTTTCAAAAGTTGGCCGGATCCATTCTTCTTTGGGAATGCCTTCTGCCTCCTGGATATCCTTCAGGTCATCGCTAAACTGTTCGGCGGAACCAAATTCCATGCGGTATTGAAAACGATCGCGGGAAAAACTGCCCTGGGCAGCATCCTTGTAGCGATCTTCACCCAGCTTACTTTCTTTGAGGTATATCTGCGCTTGTTTCAGGTTGGTGACCACGATAATGTGATCTATTGCGTCATCGGCAATCATTTCCTGCAGTCTATCGTACTGAATGGGATCCCGATTGCCTTCCGACATCGTATAAAAATTCAGTGCCAACAGGAACAACGCAATGATTGCGTAGATCCAGTAGGAACTGAATTTTGGGCCCCCTTCATTAGAATTACCTTTTTTCTCGTTTTCCATTCTTGGCGAATAATTTTCTTTTATTTCCTACTTATCATAACGTATAAATAGGGAAATCGTTAACCGCTGGCGGCAAAAAGAAATGCTGCTATTGGTTAGAGGGTTTCGTACTCGGTAAATTTAGCGTCTCCCCACAGGTCTTCTAATTCGTAGAAGGTACGTGTTTCGTAGTGAAAGACGTGTACGACCGTGTTGAAATAATCGAGACAGACCCAGGTGCCGCCACCCAGGCCTTCCACGTGGTTGGGCAGTACAGCGTACGTTTCTCTTAAACGCTTGCTGATGTTTCCGGCGATTGCTTTGACCTGGGTAGAAGAATCTCCTTGACAAATGACGAAGAAATCAGTGGGAGCGTCTTCAATACGCCGCAAATCCAGTTTGACGGTGCGTTTTCCCTTGATATCCTGGATGGCGTCAATAATCAGGTTATTTAGTTCTTCTTGTGTCCAACTGGGTTGACTGACTTGAATGGCTTGATTCAAATTATTTCCTGGTTTTTTGGATGATGCTTACATTTGTAAGGGTTGGTACTTCCGCAATTTTTTTTCTAAGCTGCTTTAAGCTTACCTTCACAAAAAAATCTCAGAGAAGGAATAAAGCTAATAAAAAAAATCCTTTCATTGAAGTTCAACACACTTTTTGTAGGAAATGTTGTCCAGCATTTTGCGGAAACCACCTCTACCAATGTATTGGCTGTAGAAGCAGTAGCAAAAACCAAACCAACTGAAGGAACTGTCATAAGTGCGGATGTTCAGTTGGCGGGGAAGGGACAAATTGGCAGGAGCTGGTACAGCAGCCCTGCTCAAAACCTCCTTCAGAGCCTGATTTTGTATCCCCACTGGCTGGCCGTACGCGATCAATTTGCCCTCTCGCAGGCGATGGCGCTGGGGGTTGCGGATGCGGTGAGCGATTTTTCCACCGAAGCGGCACGGGTCAAATGGCCCAACGATGTTTACCTGGCCAACCGCAAAGTGGCGGGTATACTGATCCAGAATGGCATCTCGGGCGCGCGCCTGCAGTGGTCGGTGGTGGGCATTGGGTTGAATGTCAATGAGGTTGATTTTCCTGCTGAGCTACCGCTGGCGGGCTCTCTGTGCCAGCACCTGGGGGTGTCGCTGGAGCGGGCAGCGGTGCAGGCGGTACTTTTTCAGCGGCTGGAGCAGCGCTACCTCCAACTCAAGGCCAATCCGGAAGGCATTCGGCAAGCTTACCTGGAAAAACTCTACCGCTATCAATCCTGGCATCCTTACCAACGCACCGCTACCGGGGCCATTTTTCAGGGACAAATTATTGGGCTGCAAACTTCGGGGGAATTAGGCATCCAAATGGTGGATGGTACTGTTGAATACTTTGACCTGAAAGAAGTGGCGTTCCTTTAAGCGTTAAATGGCAGGTTCTGCTACGCCGGGCGTAGCAGGTTAGGCGTAAAAATCCCTGGGGGATATAAAAAAAACAAACATGCTCAAAATAACAACCCTCACCATTGGTGACGAATTGCTGATTGGCCAGGTGATAGACACCAACTCGGCATTCATGGGGCGGGAATTGAACCTTCACGGGATGGAGGTTTTTCGCAAACTGACGGTCGCCGATACCTTGCCAGAAATTATGGATGGTCTGGCGGCGGCACTCGCGACCAGCGATGTGGTACTGATGACCGGGGGGCTGGGCCCCACCAAGGACGACATCACCAAAAAAGCACTGGCTGATTTTTTTGGGGTGGAAATGGTTTTCAGTGAAGTGACCTGGGAGCGGATCGAGCGTTTTTTTGCCCGCTTGGGCCGCCCGACCTCCCCTGCGCACCGCGAGCAATGCTTTATGCCCGCCAATGCGGAGTTGCTGACCAACAAAATGGGTACGGCCCCTGGCATGTGGATGGCGCACGAAGGAAAGATCGTGGTGTCGATGCCGGGCGTACCTTACGAGATGGAATACCTGTTGCTGCAGGAAGTGATTCCCCGCCTGCGGGAACGCTATGCCTTGTACCCCATTGCGCACCGGACGTTCCTGACGGTGGGGGAAGGCGAGTCGCGTTTGGCTACGTTGATCGAAGACCTGGAAGACCAACTACCCGCCCACCTCAAACTGGCCTACCTCCCCAACCTGGGCCAGGTGCGCCTGCGCCTGACCGGCCGGGCAGATGATGAACAGCAATTGCAACGGGATTTGCAAGTTTACGGCGACCCCCTGCGCGACCGGCTGTCGCCTTTTGTCTACGGGGAAAATAACACTTCTCTGGAACAGGTCGTTGGCCAATTGCTGCTGGCCCAGGGGTTGCAGTTGGCTACCGCCGAAAGTTGTACCGGGGGCTACCTGGCGCATCGTATTACGGCGGTGCCGGGCGCATCGGCGTATTTCAAGGGCAGCATCGTGGCTTACGATAATGCCGTCAAAGAAAAACTCCTGGGGGTACAGGCCGGCACCCTGGCCAGCCAGGGTGCCGTGAGCGAAGCCACCGTGCGGGAGATGGTCGCAGGTGCTCTGGCAGCGCTGGAAGTGGACGTAGCTATTGCTGTGTCGGGTATTGCGGGCCCCGGTGGGGGTACGCCCGAGAAGCCCGTAGGAACCATTTGGATAGCCGTTGGCAACCGCGACCACATCCAGACCCTGCTCCTGCAAGGCACCAAAGACCGGGACAAGAATATTCGCTACACGGCTACCCGCGCCCTGGGCCTGCTGTGGGACTTTTTGCGGGCGGTGTAACCCAGCATTTATTTAAAGGATTCAAACCAGTTGAATTTTTCTTCAATAATTTGGTCTTTTTCCTGACGCAGATAAGCCAGGAAAGCATTGGCCGCCGGCGAGAAATTTTTACCTTTTGACCAGATCAGGTTCCAGGACGTGGTAATGGGCAAGCCTGCCAGGGGGATTACTTCGATGCTGCCGTTCATGATTTCGTTCCGGATGCCAATCAGGGGGAGTATCGAATACCCGAGCCCCGCAACGACGGCTTGTTTTACCGCTTCATTCGACGTCAGCTCCATGCGTTTGGTGGTGGGTAGCTCCCGCTGGGTGATAAAGTTTTCCATCTGTTGGCGGGTCGCCGAGCCGTTCTCCCGGTAGATCAACAGCGATGTTTTGAGGATTTCCAGGTCGAAATTTTGGCGATCGTAATCCATCCGGGGGCTGCCCACCAGGTAGAGCTTGTTGGACAATAGTTCCAGCCGTTCGATTTGCAGGTGGCTGGGCAGCACCGAAACCATGGCAAAATCAGTCTTGTTGTTTTCCAGGCTCTGCACGACCTGTGCCTTATTGGTAACATCCATGACCAGATCGATACCCAGGTGCTGGCGGAGAAAGTCGGAGAGGAAATAGGGCATCACGTACTTTCCCGTAGATACGATCGAAAATTTCAGCTGCCCCGTCAGTTGACCGCGGAACGCCAGGGTTTTGTGTTTGATGGCGTGCACTTCTTCCAAAATCCGCCGGCTGGCTACCGCAATTTCTTCGCCAAAGGCAGTGATGTACAATTGCCGGCCGATGATTTCCGTCAGCGGCACTTCGAACTGGTCCTGGAGCTTTTTCAGCTGGATAGAAACCGCGGGTTGCGACAGGTGCAGTTCCTTGGCGGCCTTCGTAATACTCTTTGTTTCCACGATCTTTTGGAAGATGCGCAACTGGTGCAAGGTGTAATCCATAAACAAAGACTATGTTATTTATGATAAATATAAATAAAAGATTATAAATAAAACTCCTTTCCTTTGCCTTATCAAATAAAAAAAACACGGGGAGCCGTAGCCGTGCCTGGAAAGGCGCTCAAAAAAGTTTCTTGTGGTCAATTTTCATCATCAAAAATAGTTTTAAAATGGAAAAGCAACACCGTATTAAATTTATCGATGGTTCTTTTACGGCAGCGGAAGCCGCGGAGGTTTTATTTGCTGTTTTAGGCGATAAAATTCGCTTTCACAACATTCAGGTTCTCAGCCTTCAGGAGCGGTTCAACAAAGACGCCAGCCTTTCCAAAAAGCGCCTGGCAGAACTCCATATTGCTGAAAACGAGGTAAGCGAACTGCTGGCTGCGGCCCGCGAGGCTGGCGCTACCATCGAGATCCAGAGTACGATCCAGCTGACGATCAAACAAAACAACCAGGTGGCGGCCAACCCGGAATACATCGCAGCTGCCAATTCATAGACCTGAGCAGCGTGCTAATTCCCCCATCTATCTAATATTTAAAAAACTTATTTTATGTCAATGAATTCGGTTTCAGCCGTCCGCCAACCCGCCCTGACTCAACCGGACCCTACCCGCATCACCGTTGCCTACGGTGACGGTATCGGTCGCGAAATCATGGAAGCTACCCTGGCCGTACTCCAGGCCGCCGGTGCGCCACTTGCCTACGATGAGATCGAGATTGGAGAGCAAATGTACCTGCAGGGTTTTGCCTCTGGCATCAGCCCCGAAGCCTGGGATACGTTGCGCCGCAACAAGGCTTTCCTCAAAGGGCCGATTACCACACCGCAGGGCGGCGGCTACAAGAGCCTGAACGTGACGATCCGCAAATCCATGGGGCTTTACGCCAACGTGCGCCCCTGCCGGGCCTACACCCCCTACATCGAGAGCCACTTTCCCTACCTGGACCTGGTGGTGATCCGCGAAAACGAGGAAGACCTCTACGCGGGGATCGAGCACCAGCAAACCAGTGAAGTGGTTCAGTGCCTGAAGCTGGTTTCGCGGCCCGGCTGCGAGCGGCTCATCCGCTACGCCTTCGAATACGCCCGGGCCCACGGTCGCAAGAAAGTGACCTGCATGACCAAGGACAACATCATGAAACATACGGACGGGCTTTTCCACCAGGTATTCAACGAGGTGGCCAGCGAGTATCCCGACCTGGTTTCGGATCACTATATCATTGACATTGGTGCAGCCCTCCTTGCTGCCAGCCCCGACCGCTTCGACGTGGTGGTGACCCTCAATCTCTACGGCGATATTATTTCCGACATCACGGCGCAGGTTGCCGGTTCGGTAGGCCTGGGTGGTTCGGCCAATATCGGCGACAGCATCGCAATGTTCGAAGCCATTCACGGTTCGGCTCCCGACATTGCGGGCCAGGACATCGCCAACCCTTCGGGGTTGATCAACGCGGCCTGCCTCATGCTCACCCACCTGGGGCAAAACAAAATGGCGGCCACCATCATGAACGCGCTCCTGGCAACCCTGGAAGACGGCATTCATACGGCCGACCTCTTTAGCGAAACCTATACCCGCCAGCGCGTGGGCACCCAGGCTTTTGCCCAGGCCATTATCGAGCGGCTGGGACAGGCACCCAGCAAGCTAACCCCGGTGCAGGCCAGCACCATGAACAAGCCCATCGAAATCCGCCTGGCTCCCCGGCTTAAAATGAGCAAAAAGCTGGTGGGGGTCGATGTCTTTCTCGACTGGACGGGCGACAGCCGCGATCCCAACGAATTGGGCCGCCAGCTAGAGATCGTCGCGGGCAACGAGTTAAAGCTTAAAATGATCACCAACCGGGGGGTCAAAGTGTACCCCAACGGCTTGTCGGAAACCTTCTGTACCGATCACTGGCGCTGCCGCTTCGTTGCGCAAGCTGCCCACCTGAAGGCCAACCACGACGGCCTCCTGACCAGTGTTCCGGTCACCTACCCCCAACTGACCCAGCTGCTCGACCGACTCATTGACGCCGGTCTGGATTTCATCAAAATTGAAAACCTCTACGAAATGGACGGCACCCGGGCCTACTCTCTGGGACAGGGAGAGTAACCGAAAAAATGTATTTGTTCCATCTGGTTTTAGAAAGCTCCGCCTGGCTCGTTCCGGCGGAGCTTCTTTGTGTGGCTAGTAGCCTCCGGCTGTCGAACCGGCCCGGGTTGTGTTAGTGCAGGACATATTATAAAAAAATGTGTTGGCATCCTTTTTGGTAAGGTAGTAGAGAACAAACGATTTACCATCCGTTGCATTCGTGCCCCGCGCACGGACGGGGCGGGGTATTACCACTGCAAAAGGATTTTTAATGAAAAAAAACCAACTTGTACAGGATTTGCGCTTTTGGCTCATCATGGGCTGTCTGCTGGGTTTGATTGGCCTCATGCTAAGCGGCTATCCACTCTGACTTAAACTGGCGCTGATCGATTTGCTGCCCATTTCAAAAAAGTATGGCCCCTTCGTTGTTGAACGAAGGGGCCATTTTGGTGAAACCTATGCTTGTTGTTCGTGGCTACAGCGCCCTTTTGGCATCAAAAGCCTCCAGGTAGTCGGCGACTTTGCGCAGGAATGATCCGCCCAGGAAGCCGTCGACCACGCGGTGATCGTACGACATGGAGAGGAACATCATGTGACGGACGGCGATGAGGTCACCAAATTCCGTTTCCACCACGGCGGGCTTCTTGCGGATCGCACCGACGGCCATGATAGCTGCCTGGGGCTGGTTGATGATAGGCGTACCCATGACGTTGCCAAAAGTACCCACGTTCGTGACGGTAAACGTGCCGCCCTGGACGTCTTCGGGCTTGAGTTTGTTGTGGCGGGCGCGGTTGGCCAGGTCGTTCACGGCCTTGGTGAGCCCGATGAGGCTCAGGTGGTCGGCGTCCTTGATGACCGGCACGATGAGGTTGCCACTGGGGAGGGCCGTGGCCATCCCAATATTGATGTTCTTTTTGCGCACGATGGTATTACCGTCTACCGAGACGTTGATCAGCGGATAGTCGTGGATAGCCCGTACAATGGCTTCGATGAAGATGGGTGTGTAGGTGATCTTTTCCCCAAATTTGCTTTCAAAAGCCTTTTTGTTGCGTTCGCGCCACTGCACCAGGTTCGTCACATCGGCTTCTACGAAGGAGGTGACGTGCGGCGAAGTGTGCTTGGAGTTGACCATGTGGTCGGCGATCAGGCGGCGCATGCGGTCCATCTCAATGATTTCCACATTGCTTTCGCCGCTGTGGTTGGCGCGGGCGTCGGCAATGGGCTGGTCAATAGCGGGCCCTTTGGGCAGGGTTGGTGCCGTGGGGAGCTGCTGGGGAGCGGTAGCTGGTGCGGTGCTGCGGTGTTCGAGGTAGGCAAGCATGTCCTGTTTGGTTACGCGGTTGTCTTTACCTGAACCGGGAATGTGCTCCAGCTCGGACACACTGATGCCTTCTTCTTTGGCAATGTTCCGTACCAGGGGGCTGTAGAACCGATCGCCGCTATTCGCACTCACGGCTGCTGCCGGTTGGGGCTGGGGTGTTGGCGCGCTAGCCGGCTGGGGGCTGGTTGCCGCAGCTGGTGCTGGTGCCGCCGCTGCGGGTTCGGCCAGACTGGGGCTGGGTTGGGCATTGGTGCTAGCCCCGTCGGTTTCGATAATGGCGATGACCTTGCCAATTTCTACCGTATCGTTGACCGAAAAAAGGATCTTTTTCACCACGCCTGCCACGGGGCTGGGTACTTCGGAGTCGACCTTGTCGGTTGCAATCTCCAGGAGGGTCTCATCGACTTCGATGCGTTCACCTTCTTGCTTGACCCAATTCAAAATGGTGGCTTCCATGATGCTTTCGCCCATCTTGGGCATAATAAGTTCTACCTGCGCCATATGTGTTGTCTTGGTATTTTTATTTGGTTGGTTTGGTTAGGCGTCGTTCAACTGCCAATCCCTGCTTTTACAATAGCAGGAAAACGCAACTTGTTCACCGCCGGTTGGTTTGGCACCGCAAAAGTACAGCTTTTTCTGGTTTCAATACCAATTATTAGGTAGCCAGGGGAGTGAAGGGCGCTGCTGCAAGTTTCCCTTATTCAAGCTGGCCAGCGCATTTGTTTCCGCCAGAATCAGGGTTATTCCGGTTTTGGCGGAAAGGTGACAATACGGCTTTAAAGTTGTGATACTTCTTTGATACTTAGGCGGTTATTTAGTACTCAGCTTAAAACCACAACTCCTTAACCTTTAATCTACAAAACAAAAGATTATGTGCATAAGATTACTCGTTTTTACCTGCTTACTGTTCCTTTCCTGGAATTTACAGGCACAATTCCCTTGTTTCCCTGGGGAAATCAGGGTCGCCAATGACTTTGAGGCCAGCTTCTGTGACGATGGCGTGGGGCCCAACGTGATTAGGTTCCGCTCCAAACCGGCGGCTTTACCCCGGGCCTACCTGGTGGTCAATGTCGACAATGTGATCGTCTACATTGGCGCCAGCGGCAGAATTGATTTTACCGGTTTGGGGGTCGGCCTGCGGGTCTATTCCTTTACCCTGGCGGGCTCCATCAGAGGACGGGTCGGCGATGTTCTGGGCACCACCGAGCTGGCCTCGGGCTGTTACGCACTCTCCACCAACTTCATTGAAATCGACAACAACGGCGGTCAGGAAGGCGGTACGCTCACCGGCGGACCCTTCGCCTTCTGCGTCGGTGACGGGATAGATGATATCCTCACGTTCAGCAGCAGTGGTACCTTTGGCGACCCTCAAAATCGTTGTGGGCTCCAGCCTACGACAATTTAATTATGCGGATACGCCCGCGCTGAAGCACGGACAACCTACAGGTGTCACACCAATTAGCGCGCCCAGTCTACCCGTTTCGAGCGGTAAAAATTGATGCCCATGGCTTCCAGACGTGGTGCGTGGGCACCCAGGCGCACCCGGTACTGCGCCCAGTTGCGTACGGCTACGGGCGACCAGCCCAATTCGGCGTGCCCCAGCAGGCGGGGAAACACCAGGTATTCGATGTCGGCCATGGTGGTGACGGTCTCCGTCCAGAGGGGCGACTCGAGGCCGAGGATGTCGTCTTCGTTCAGGCCGGGCACCAGGGTTTCCGGCGACCAGTTGTAGGCGCTGTCGACCTCGATGTAGGCTGCCCAGTGCAGGCCCAGGTGGGTAGTGGAGTCGTACTGCATGTCGAGGTAGACCTTGTGGGCTGGCGAGAGGATGACTTTGGCGCCCTGGCTGGTACCGCGCAGGGCATTTTCGGCCTGGGCCCAGTACTGCACCACCGAGCTTTTGCTGAGGCTGGCGTGGGCGACTTCGTCCCAGCCGATCATTTGCTTGCCGTGGGTGTGGACGATTTCCTGTACCCGGTTGATGAAGGGGATGTAATCTTCGAGGTCGGTTACGTGCGATTCGTCGCCCCCGATGTGGAGGTAGGGCCCGGGGGTGAGGGCGGCCAGCTCGCGGACCACGTCGTCGATGAATTGGTAGGTGATCTCCTGGTCGGTACACAGGGTGCTGAATCCGACCTCGGTACCCGTGTACAGGGGAGGCGCAATGCCGTTGCAATTCAGTTCCGGGTAGGAAGCCAGGGCCGCGTTGGTATGGCCGGGCATATCGATTTCGGGCACGATGGTCACGAAGCGGGCCTGGGCGTAGCGCACCAGCTCGCGGTAGTCGTCCTGGGTGTAAAAGCCGCCCGGACCACCCCCGACGGCGGTGCGCCCCCCGATGGTGGTGAGTTGGGGCCAGGATTTTATTTCGATGCGCCAGCCCTGGTCGTCGGCGAGGTGGAGGTGGAGGAAGTTGATTTTGAAGGCTGCGATGAGGTCGATAAACCGCTTGACGTCGGGGACGCCAAAAAAATGGCGCGACACGTCGAGCATGGCCCCCCGGTAGGCGTAGTGGGGGTAATCGGTGATGGTGCCGGTGGGGATGTCCCAGTAGCGGTTGCTGCTATCGCGGGAAACCAGGGGCACCAACTGGCGGAGGGTTTGGCTGCCGCGAAAGATGCCCGCTGGCTGGCTGGCCACCAGGTCGATCCTTTTTTCGGCGATGGTGAGTTGGTAGCCTTCGGCGCCCAGCTCCGGTTGGTTGGCGTCCAGGGCGAGGTGGATGCCTTTGCCGGCTGGATCAGGGGAGCCGACTTCGAGGGCAAAAGGCTGGCGGGTGGCTGCCGTCAGGGTTTCGACCAGGTAGGTGCCGAGCGCTTCGAGTGCTGGCGGGGCGTAGATGGTGGTTTGGGCCTGGAGGGCAAACCGTTCGCCGCCGGTGGTGACGGCGACGGGGTAGGGGATGAGGCTGGCCTGGCTCAGGTCGGTTGGTGGCAGGGGCGTGCACGCCGCGAGGAGGGCGAGGAGGGCGAAGAGGATGGTGGTTTTTTGCATGTCGTTTTGGTTATGTTTATGTTAGTAGGTTTTGCCACGGAGGCACGGCGTTTTTTTTTAACAACAGGCTCCTACTAAGCTTGGCTTTAGCCAAGCTAACGCAGGCTGTTCACCGTCATCAGGAGGAAGTTCAGCGCCTGGGAATAGTCGAGGGTCTGGTATTCCAGGCCGATTTTCCGGATGTTGCGGTAGTAGTCCTTCCGGTGGGTGTAGTAATTTTTTTCCAACTCCACGGAGACGGCTGTGGGGCCCAGTTTTTCGAGTAGAAACCATTTTTCGAGTAGTCTGGCGGTTCTGCCATTGCCGTCTTGCAGGGGGTGGATTTTGACGAAAACCAAATGAATCTGTGCGGCGTAAAAGAAGACTTCCAAAGCCGAAAGGTCGGTGGCTAACAAATCAGCTACGCGGTTAAAAAATCGATTCAATTCGCCCTGGACTTGTTCGGGTGCACAGGCTACGTATTCAATGCGATCGTCTTCGTTGATGACAAACATCGGATTGGTCCTGATCTTTCCCCGTTGGCTGGCGGGTAGCAAATGCTTGCTCAGGATGCGGTGGGCCTGGAAAACGTGGTCGTGGGTTAGGGGATTTTTTTGAATAAAGACGTAAGCAGAGAAAAGGTCTTCTGATCTTTTGGTGTAATCCGATTGGTACTTAACCCCCAAAAATTTGTGCTTGTAAAAGCTGTCGAAATCGATGTTTTCACCTTCAATTTTTGAGGAGTATACGCTGGAGATGGCCTGGTAGAAGGCGAAATAGTCAACGGGCAATTGTTCTTCCCTTTTGGTCGCAATCCTTTGGATTGGATCAAAAGTTATTGCTTCCAGGAATGCGGACTTTAGTGTGTCGCTGATCATAGAGGTCTCCTTATTGCATTGTGCCACGAATTTTGACCAAAGATAAGCAACGGGTGGGAAAACTTTTCGGTCGATTTGCCCATGCCTACTGCCCGGCATTGCGCACCGGATTGGCGTACATACCCAGCAGGTACTGGCGGCCAGCGGGGTACTGGTCGGCGGGCAGCTGGTTCAGTTGCTGGTCGAAGAAAAGCTGTTCGCGGGCCAGGTCGGCGCTGGTGTAGAGGTGTTGGTAGTGGGCGTTGCCGGTCAGCAAGTCGTGGGCAATGTAGTTGACGGGGTGCAGGCGGTAGCCGCGGTGGATGTGCCGGTCGATGAGCAGGGCCAGGGCTTCCAGTTGTTTTTTTGGGCCGTCGCCAGCCGCCACGGTATCCAGTTCCGTGGTGAGGGGGGCGCTGAAGTGGAGGTGCACGCGTCCTTTCTGGCCACGAATGCCGAGGAGGATGTGCTCGAGGTCTTCCTCGGGGCGTTTTTTGTAGTCGGGATCGAGCTGCTTGCGCAGGAAATCCTGGGTTTTCACGAGGCCGGTGGGGTCGTACTCGTAGGAGATCGCTACGGGCACGACGTTCAGGTCGCGGAAGTGGGGCACCACTCCTTGCGCGTGGCAGAGGCTCAGCATCTTGAGTACGCCGATCTGGGTGCAGTCGTTGCCGTCTTTGGCGCGGCCTTCGCGCTGGGCGATCCAGACGGAGTCTTCGCAGCTGGTGATGACGCGGTGGATATGTGCCGACATGGCGAGCGAGTGCTGGTACACCTGGCGGGGTGAACCCGAGCGCAGCACGGCAAAGCTTTTGTTGATCCGGAAGATCAGTTCCGCCAGGCGGTGGGTCATGAGGTTGTCGCCGATGGCGATCTGGGTGGTGGTGAACCCGTTTTCGGCGAGGGCTTTGTTGAGGAACGCCGAATCCAGGCCGATATCGCGGTGGTTGCAGATGAAGAGGTAGCGTTCGGCGGGGTCGAGGCGGTCGAGGCCGCTGGCCGTGAGCCCGTTGATGCTGATGCGTGCCACAAATTGCAGAAAGGGCAGCATCATCTGGTGCTGGAAGTCGGTGCTGTTTTTTACCTGGTCTTTGGCGGTCAGCAGTTGCTCGTAGAGGTCGGCGGGCAGGAAACTGCGCATGCCGGCCAACATGTTTTTATTGGAAAAAACTTCGCGCACGGCGGCCTGCAACTCGGTGTCGGTGTACTTGCGCAGGGCCAGATCGGCAGGTGAATGATCGGGCAACGTTTTTTCGGATTCTTTACCTTCCATAGTTAGTGACCTCAGGTTTGTAGGGTAGGAATGGGTGTTGCGTTTAGGGCGGGTAAAGATACAAAAACAAGTGGGGAGTGGGTGGGTGGTTAATGCTGGGGTGGAGTGGGTGGGCATACAGGGCTGTCGAATCTGGAATCATTTAATACGTTATCGCAATGTTTATCCGAAATGGCGCATTCAAGAAAACCCATCCCCCGCCCACGCCCCTTCGGCGTGGGAGTCCAGACGCGCGATTTTTGCCGAGGCTAGTGGCAAATTCAACGCTGGCAGTTGGCCTGCAACATGTCTAAAGCGACTGCCCCAAAGGCGAGAAATTACGGATGACCGACTTTTTACAATCGCCGATTGCCGACTATTCACAACTGTTAAAACCTCGCGAATACGTGCAGTACGCCTCCCTTCCTTGAAAGGCTAATCTCACTACACAAAAAATCAAGTGGAATTATTTGAGATTTGCTGAAAATATAGTAGTGCTGCCTTCCATCCTGAATACCGTTGCGTGAAATACTTTAGTCCACGAGACATCGTAATAACACC
>Ga0208544_10000332_pt1 | contig 38778 bp, 35 predicted proteins | sample DEB08_DNA_9_FD_184526 | JGI IMG/M metagenome (GOLD analysis project Ga0208544, IMG submission 184526) | Aqueous microbial communities from the Delaware River and Bay under freshwater to marine salinity gradient to study organic matter... | ecosystem: Environmental > Aquatic > Marine > Coastal ... | reverse complement strand
CTGACCGAGGGAACCGTACGTGAAAATGTTGCCTTAGGTCTGCCTGACCTAGCTATCGACGACGAACTCGTCTGGGAGGCGCTGGAACGAGCCCACCTTGCTGAGTTCCTGCGAGATACACGTGAAGGTTTGCACACCGTGATCGGTGAACGAGGGGTTCGACTCAGCGGTGGGCAACGCCAACGACTAGGTATTGCGCGTGCGTTGTACACGCGGCCACGCTTACTAGTGCTCGACGAAGCCACGAGTGCTCTTGACGCAGAAACCGAACAGGCAATTACCGAGACGCTCCGTGAACTCGAAGGTGAGGTAACCACTATCACTATTGCCCATCGACTCGCCACCATTCGTTTCGCCGACGAGGTTGTGTTTATGCGTCACGGCGTTATCGAAGCGCGGGGATCATTTGAAGAAGTACGCGCCAGCACCCCTGACTTTGAGCGTCAAGCACACCTTTTGGGACTGTGAGTCTCGATTCAATGAGCAATTTGCTGGCTACCGGGGTAATTCTTCTTCAGGTTGTCGCAGGTGTCGTAATCTGGCTTGTTCTCCTGGGTCGGTATCTGAAAAGTCTTTTACTCACCCTCGGTATAGGAATTGCCCTAGGCACTTTTCTTTCCATGATCAGCAGTGTTTTGCTTCACGGAAGCACTCTTGGATCAGTTGCTTGGGCGCTGCCTAGCATTCTGGCGATCGCACTGGCGGCATTGAATTGGTCTCGTTTGGTTACATCACTACGGGCACTAACTCTCTCACGCGGTGAGGTCGTTGGTTTGGGAATTACTTTCTTGGTAGCCGGTGTAATCATGGTGGTGAGTTGGATCCGGACGCCACTCAGTGTTATTGCCGCAGGTGGCTCGGTTGACATGTATTTCTTTGAAGCTATCTCTCAAGGGATAGCAAAATTCGGGCCTGCTGAGAGCATCCTGATGTCCGGCGGGAGCCTGAGATACCACTGGTTTACCTACGCATGGGCGGGTGAACTCAGCGCTACGGCGGGTCTGGACAATTTTGTTGCCCTTACCCGATTTCTTCCTTCGGTGACCCTTATTGCGGTGACTTTGTTAGCGGTTGGCTGGGCGGCGAGCATGAAATTCGGAGTGCGCAGATCCCCTGTGTGGGTACCCGCCTTGGCTGGACTTCTTGTCACCGTCGGTGGTTATACGGGGGCACTGTACGGAGTAATTCTTAACTTCGACTCACCATCCCAAGCCATGAGCACTATCTGGCTGCTTGCTCTGGCGGTGATCTTCACTACCTACCTGCTTTCCCAGGAAAGACCTTTGTCGCGTGGTACCCATGGCGCCTTCCTCACGGTAATTGCCGTACTCACAGTCGCCACCATGGGAGGTAAAGCGAGTACCAGCATTGTTGCTATTGCCGGAATTGGTTTCACGGCAATCATCGGCTTAGTCTCGCGGTCCTACTGGGCTAAACGTGCAATCCTCGCAAGCCTTGTCTCCATCACGTTGGGTGCGGTCACCTATGTGTTGGTTCTCTCTGGAGTTTCCATCAATGACAATCTCACAGATGCAGTCAGTGTCCGCGCATCCACTTGGCAGCAACTTGACCCGGTCATCGGTCGCTGGGCTCCCATGCTCGGAACTATTGCACTGCTGCTTGCCGTATTCGCCCGACTCGGGGGGGTAGCGTGGCTGGGGGCGAATCGCTGTACTCGAAAATCACCTGAGGTGTTGTTTTCTATCGGCGCTGTGATCATCGGTGTAATCGCCCTCATTGTTTTACGGGGCGGAATCAACGACCTATGGTTTCTATTGGCCGCGTCTGCCCCAGCCGCCATTGTTTCTGCCTACGGTGTTGGTCAAGCCTCGGCAAGACTTAAGCAACCACTTCTGATTACCGCTGTGCTTATCGCCATTACTGCGAGCCTTGTTTCATTGCTCCTGAGCATGAACTGGGCGTTCGACCAAAGTTCCGTGAAGGACTCATTCTTTGCATTCCCCGGCGTGCTGTTCTGGTTAGCCGCGGTAACACCGTGGCTGGTCATTCCATTATTGGCAGCCGCCACCTTCCGTCTGCACGGAAAAGGAATTCCCGTTCGCTCAGTTGTAATGGGTGCAACTGCATTAAGCGTCATTGCTCTCACCCTCACATCTTTGTTGACCCGACCGGCGGTTGTGTGGACTCAGTCACGACAGTCGGTCACCGACATTGGAGTAGTGACTCCCACTCCTGCCAGTGACGTTCTTACAACTAATAATTCCTCTGGTAAATCCCCTAGCTATGTCTACCGGGCCGATGCCAGCGTTTGGCTCAAGAACAACACTGCCGAGTCGGACCTAATTGCAACATCAGCACCAAGTTTGACAAATATCCCAGCATTCACGGGTAGACAGATGTATCTCGCAGGGTCGGTGTATCAACTTGGTTTAGGAAACGCTGAGGAATCGGATACTGTTCTGAGTCGTTCAACTCTTTCCACCGCTTTGTCCACAAGCGAGTGGCCAACAGCAATTGCGCAGATGTGTGGTGCCGGAGTGGATTGGTTTTGGATCGAGGGAGCAGACCCAAACCTTCTAGAAAAAGGTGTGACCGTTAGCTTCGGATTTGTTTCGATTTACTCCAGAGCTTCCATGTGTGACTAGTTCTTAATGAATGTACTTACGTGCCGCATTCAAAATTGGTTTCTCCAAAATTCGCCAAGAAACCCAACCGACTGCCCAGGAAATAAAAGTCGCCATAATCCAGATCACAATCAGCGTGGCGATATTCCACGTCACTGAAGTTTGATCATTGCCAGGAAGATCCAATCCACGGTAAAGATCTTCGATCCAGCGCAGCGCCCAGAAATGGAAGAAATACATAAAATAGGAGTAACGACCAATACTGCGAAGCATCTCGCCAACACCCGGTATTGCATTAAGCGCCAGCGCTAAAAATACGCCAAAAATTACATATCCCAGAACAAAAAAACCCGGGGTTTCTTGGGAATACGTGCTGAGCCCAATCAACACCAAAGCAACCGTGACCAGCACTGGTGTCTTGACCTGATTAGGGAACAAACCTGTTAGACCTTGTTTGCTCCACATGCGGAACAGTGCTAAACCAAGGCCACCCAAAAGAAAAAATGGCCACGAATTAAACAGCTGCAACCTCAACCAGCCATTAATTGCGATACCGAATACCGAATCAGGGTCAACAGACTGTTGAAGGTATCGAGCGAGCACAGCGGATAAATATCCAACAATTACTGTCCCAGCAAGAAATGCGGCACTTTTCTTTCGGAACAAAGCAAAGAGCGTGTAGTGACCCATTTCCTGCTGAATTGTCAGACCGCCAGTTGGAACAGAAGCCAAATTGGGGGTGAGCCATCCGAGGAAAAAGATACTGATTACCAGAGACAGCCAAATATTTCCCTCAGGGTTTGGGTTAGAAAGAAAAACAAATGTTCCGATGACAAAAACAATCCACAAAGGCCAAATTCTTGCCCACCTTCGCGCCCAATAGATTCGCTGCGAGAAGTCTCCATGACCGGTGTACAGGCTAAACATCAACCAGCCTGAGAGGACGAAAAAAAGTTGAACTCCAAACTGGCCGTAGTCAAAAAGTTTAAAGAGTGGCGTAGGGATGTTGTAACTACCGGTGACGGCCACCGTGGCCGAAAGTGAGTGAGTAGCAACGACCATCAAAATCGCTATACCCCGGACAGCATCCAGTGCAGGGATACGACTGTGATGTACCTCCATCTGAACTCCCATCCCGGTTTCGCTGCTCAACAAATTATGTCCGAGCGCTACCCTAGGAGATGGATAGGCACTTCACATAATGGTTCCTCAGGGAGGGGAAGTCCCATGTCACTCTTAACACAAGTCGCGGATCGAGTAACCGGTGGCAAACTCACCAAGCGCTCCTACGAAAAGCGGCTCGAGCGCTATCTGGAGACAGGGCAGAGAAAATCCGGTGACGGTGAGATCCTGACGGACGCGTTCCTAATGTCCGCTGGTGAATGGCTAACCGAATCCTCTAAAGCAATGGCTGCGGGTCAAGGTCGATACAACTTTGAAGAAACCCATGACTTCTTGGGGCTGTGGTCACAGCCAGGGTCGAAAGAAGCTGCACTTTCTGACCTACGCCGAGATGGTTACGCAATCCTCAAGACCAAATTAGATTCAAACATTGTCAGGGAACTCACCGAGAAGTTTGCTCAAGCTCCCTGCACATTGACATCAGATAAAGAAACGTCACTGGCAAAAGATGAAACGGTCGTCGTGGACTTGGCTAACCCGCTAGCGGAAAAGTACACAATCGACACCAATTTTTTACTCTCTGTGCCGACCGTTCGTAATCTCCTTCTCGACCGTGGCCTCTTGGAAATGGCGCAAGATTACATTGGGTCAGCGCCCACTGTTGACATTATTACCTCGTGGTACTCGTTCCCATCTGATTCACCCAGCCATCAGGCCGCGCAGTTATTTCATTTTGATCTCGATCGAATTCGTTGGGTCAAAGCTTTCTTCCTGCTCACCGATCAGACCATTGAGACAGGTGCCCACCTCTATGTTCCTGGCTCACACAGGGACGGCGGTATTCCACGCGAACTCCTCGACCGCGGTTACGCCCGTCTTGAGGATCCAGAGGTCGCCGAGTTCTTCCCTGAGAGCGCTTGGAAAACAATGGAAGCTCCGGCCGGCACAATTCTTTTGGAAGACACTCGAGGATTGCACAAGGGAATCTCGCTCAAGCGGGATCACCGCTTGATGCTGCAGTTTGAATACACCCAATCCCTATTCGGTCATGAGCCCTTCTTAGGCACACTGAAATTCGACAAAGTGACCGACCCCTACTGGAATCAAATGCGCAGCTCATACCCAAAAATATTTGAAGCCATTAACGAGCGTTAGCGGCTTGGCGTGCTCGTCGTGTAACACTACGCGCCGCGACTCGCGTTGCACCACGAACAGGCTTCTCCCAAAGCCAGGAGAGTTTGCGGGCTCGCGGTGAAAGGTAACGCCGTTTGATCTCTTCGCTTTCATTGAGTGAAGAGGTTCGGTCTGAGACCGTAAGTGAGTCAGGGTGCCAGCGGAATTGGGAGACCACCTGCCCTACATCAACAAATCCGCCTTGGCCGCGCAATTTTAATAACAGGTCGAGATCGAACGCAAAGCGCAGGGAAGTGTCTAATCCACCGACCGCGGCCCAAGCATCACTCCGTACCAACATTCCCGGCTGGGGAATCAGATCCGGACCCCAAGACAAAATTCTTTGCGCCCATTTCCCTGCGCGACTCACCCACAGGGTCTGGCCTTCCTCATCAATATATTCACACGCCCCGTAAGCGATCACCACCCCTGAATCGGCGCTAAGGGCTGCATGGGTTGCCAGAAGTGAGCCTGGGGCTAATAGGTCGTCGTCACCCAACCAATTCACGTAACTGTGCTGAACACCAGCCTGGGCAACCCCGAGATTGATTGCAGCCGGGAGTGAGCCGGGGTCATCAATAACCTTGGCACCGAACTCGTGGGCTAACGATCTGGCAGTCACTGAACTTGACGGAGTGACGACTGTTATATCCGCCTCAACTTGCTGGTTCCGAATGGACTCGAGTGTCTGCCTCAGATAGTCGACTCGCTGACCCAAGGTAGGAATCACAATTAACACCTCGGTGGCCACATGGGAACTCTATCGGAGCAACGGCAACGGGTACGCTTTCACGAATTAACGTCCGTTGATTTGGTTGGAGAGGCGCGACTTGTGAGCAATCTGCTCTTTGGCATTGGCTTGATTGGCCTTCTCGCGGTCGCAATTATTGCCAGTCGCTCCATGGCTCGGTTAGCAATTGTGACACTATTCACGGTCACGGTGTCCGGGGCGATACTTCAATTTCTCAGTTACCACTCCCTTGACGTCACATTCGGATTAACACAATGGTGGCTTCTCCTAACGGGGGTGTTGCTAGCTCTGCTTTCCTTCTACTACGGTCGGGGCTCGGGCCGTTTGGCCTTGTGGAGCAGAACTAGTAACGCAATCCTGATTGGGAGTTCAGGACTCATCACCGTCGCTTTCCTCGCCTCCCGCCTGCTAGCTCCCGGGGACTTGGCGCCACTGAGTGCAGTGGGATTCTTCGTTGAAAAAGTCGCAGCCGAAGACAATGCGAAATGGCTCAATGCAACTTCACAACTTGCTGATTCAAGTGTGATCGATACCTGGGCAAATGTGGGTGGGCCGATCCTCCTCATCATGTCAGTCGGTGCAACCTTGATCGGCGCTGTTTCATTTCTACTATATGGATCCGTTAATGAAGTCGCGGTCTCCGCAGGGTCAGTTATTTTTACCCAAATCTTTTTCGTTGTTATTGCACCCTTTGCTCTTGCACCAATTGTCGAAAAAACATATCGAAAAATAGTGGGCGGAGCGCAACTTCCCAAGTTGTATTCGTTACTGAGTATCGCCATCATCACTGCAAGTAACGCGGTTTTGCTGACCTACGGTCACATCACACTTCAGTTCACAATAATTGCCCTGACCCTATGGATCGGTGCCTTCTTAGCCCCGGTTTCACGTTTCCCTGCCCGTCTATTCACCACTTTAGCCGTGATAGCCACGTCCCTAGTGTGGTTCCCGCTCGCTGGAATTTCACTGGTAATTTTGCTCGGGGCCGTGATTTATTTTGGGCGAGGACTCTTTCGAGGTTCCCGCGAATCGCGCAAAAAGTCTGCGGTTGGTTTTGCCTTGAGTCTGGTACTTGGGGTATTGACAATCCAATTTCTCAATGAAGCCTTGCGCTACTCCCTCGGTGTTGATTCTGTGAGCGCGACTCCTTCTGGTGGTGAGCCCGTGTCTGGTTTTGCCGGAGGGATCTCCGCTGCAGTTCGCTCAATAAGTGCACCGACTCTGCCGCTCTTTGACGATCCAGGAGGCACCGAACAGATCACAACTCTGCTTCTGATTCTCACGCTGGTGTCGATCCTCGGACTCGTCTGGGTACGTATTGGAAATCAGACATTTTCGCGCAGTCGGACAATCCCATTCATTCCCATTGTTTTAACTGGCTGTTACGCCTTAACTATTGCCTTCGTAGATTTCTGGGCTGTGGGAGATGGCCCCAACTACGGTGCACTCAAAATCAGTTTCGCCGTTTTCCTCCCGATCTTGGTGTGTTCACTTCCGTTCGCCCTCATGACTTTCCACCGAGGTTCGGCCATGGTAAATGGTCTCGGGGTAGGTGCTGTCGCGTTGATCGTCATCATGCTGACTTTGGACACTCTCTTTCCTCGGGCAGTTCTTCAACTCAAGCCCGCGAATTGGCCAGGAGTTACTGGTTCGCCCTACTGGTACCCAGCCGAAGTGCGAGACACCGGTGATCAAGCACTTGCCAGCAATCCCATTGGTTGCGTGTTCCTTCCACGGGGGGCGAGCGCTCCGACCGGATTGCCGCAAGGACAACTTATTTACACCTGCACCAGGCTCCTGGCCGGAGTTGCCGGTGTGGAGACCCTCGCAGCCCCAATAGTGAAATGGGAACTGGACGAGTGGTTGCAGAACCGCAGCATGTGGAACGAAGTCCACCCCCAATTCAGTGCCCTGAGTCCGGAAATTCAGAAGCGGACCCTGATCCTGTTGGACGACGACCGTCAAGTGGCTGGCCTCGAATCCCTGGGGGTTTTGCTGAGTCGGTTCCCGCCGTTAGAGCCGTGATGCGAATGAAAAGAATTAGGTGGTGTGTGTGAGCTGGCAATCCTGGGTTGTGCCAGCAGGTGTAAGCAACTGGGCAGCACGCCGCAGCAGATACCTCACTGTATTTGATGATTCCGGCGGTACGTGGGAAGCAGCGCAAGCTCAGAGTTCCGGGTATAACGCCGGTGAAATTCTCAGCAGGGTTAAGACAAGTACCCAAGCGGTATTGCGGGCCGAGGCTGCCTTTGAGCGAGATGGTGTTGAGTTCGCTGCACCCCAATACCGCTGGCCGGTTTTGGCCGGATTGCTTGAAGTGGCTACGCGTGACGGTGAACTGAAGGTGCTGGATTTTGGTGGCTCTCTGGGATCCCTGTACTGGCAACACCGCAAGTTTTTTACAGGGCTCAAGGTTTCCTGGGGTGTAGTAGAGCAGCCTGAATTCGTTGCTGTCGGGAAAGATTTGGATCAAAGTTCTATTGATTTTTTCTCCAGCGTCACCGAATCCTTGGAATCGGTCACTCCCAACGTGGTGCTCCTCTCCAGTGTTCTGCAGTATCTGCCGAATCCGGAGCAGACTTTGCGTGAGTTGCTCGCAACCCCTGCAGACACCGTGATTCTCGACCGAACTCCCATCAGTACCGCTACTTCCAATGTCCCCTGCTTACAGGTAGTTCCGCAGCACATCTATGCCGGCAGTTACCCCGCTTGGATTTTCTCAGAAACCTGGTTGCGCAATCAATTGGCAGGGTGGGAGATCGTTGCGGAATTTGACGGAATTGAGCCGGCCGGTCAAACAAAAAATGGCATCAACTTCAGTTGGGATGGCCTAATTGTCCGAAGGAAAGCCAATGACTGAGTTGGCTCTGCTGGTAAAGAGTTACCACGGTGACTTCGAATACGCCGAGCGCCTAATGCAGTCAATCAATGCTCACAACATTGATGCGTTGCCCGTCTACATTGTGGTTCCCGAGAAGGATCTTCAGCAATTCAAGGTTTTTGCAAGTGACACCACAAAAATTTTGAGTGAAAATCTATTTGAGAACCACTTAGTTCACGGGGAAACTGCCGGCTTTCGACCTGGCTACATTAATCAAGAGATAATCAAACTTGCGTTTTGGGAACTTGACTTGTGTGACAACTATTTCTGTGTCGATTCAGATGCGGAATTTATTCGCGACTTTGACCGCGCCGATTTCATGGCCCAACCGGGCATTCCCTTCACATTCTTGACCGAAGACCGCGAGCTAGTTGTTGAACCCGACTACTACCAATCCACCTGGGTGAACCGCATGAAGTCTTTAGAAAAAATTCGTGAAAGCATTGGTTACACCGGACCGTGGCTCTTCACCGTGCACGGTCACGCGGTTTTTTCTGCAACAGTCTTGCAATCCTTCGTCACAGATTTTCTGGAACCACGCGGGTGGGATTACAAAGATGCACTCGCAATTTCACCTTATGAACCAACGTGGTACAACACCTGGTTGCTCCACACGGGTGTGATCGAGATCATTCCTCGCGAACCTTTGGTCAAGACCTTTCATAATGCGCAACAACATTTGGAGTATCAGCTTCGTGGGATTCGCAAGGAAGATGCAGCACGTGGGTTCTTGGCAGTTGTGGTAAATTCAAATTACTCACGCGGACATGGCGTGATGGATGCGGAGAATTCACTGAAGGACACACTGGCTGCCTACATTCCCTTGCCGCAGTTGTTAAGAGCACTCGGTTTTAAATTGAGGCGTGACGTGTTTATTCGACGCACACCACTGCGCAAACTCCGATTCTGGTTAGGTGCACTCGCTCTGAAGATTCCCGGTGTGCGCCGACTAGTTCAGTCTGGCTGACAGCACTTCGTTACAACTTTCCAAAAAATATTTTCTTGCACGTACCCCGCCATGGTGGCGTGACCATTCTCCGCGATTCGCCGACGTAAATCGAAATCAGAAGCAATTGCTGAAATTTCGGCAACGGCCTGATCAACGCCCTCAAACTCGAGATAGTCCGATTCTTTGATGAAGTACGGAAAACCACCTTCAACGCATTGAGCAACTAATGCCGTTCCTGCAGCCATGGTTTCGGCGTAGCGAAATACCGCCTGGCGAACCCAGATCCAATCCATAAATCCACGGGTGGGTCCTTGAAGTGTGGTGGTGAAGATAATGTCTGACTCCACCAAAACCCGCCAGTAATCATCATTGGAGGTCCCGGATTTATCCGAATTGATCGTGAGTGAGATTCCTTTGTCGGCAAGTTTTCCTTGAACTACCTGAAGAAATTCATCCCGCGGCGAGTACATGGAGCCGATGAATTGAATGACCAAGGGCGTGGTCGAATCACGACTGCTGGTGAAATGGGCTTTCGCCAATTCCAATTGGGTTAAACGCTTTTGGGAAACCGGCATGAACAGGGGTCCACATATTCGAGAGTGCGGGAAAATTTTGCCTGCAATATCTGTATGAGCAAAAGTAACCACACATCCGTGGAATGCGGTGAGAACCGCGGCCTGCCAGCGATGCCGACGATAAAAGGCGTCGGTGAGAACCACAATCGGAGTGATTCCTCTGCGATTCAGGAACCAGGCCACCCGAAATCCCTCAACCAGTGAACGTGGCCAACTTTGTCCCGGAGTTCGCACGTCAAGTACTACGGTGTTTGCGCTACTTTTCTGTTGGTTGACTGCAAATTGAGGGTAGTAGGGCTGGTCACGGTCAATAACTTGCTGGTAGACGTGGCTCGATCCAAAAAAGTCCTGCGCCGAGCCCAGAAGTTCTTCGAAATACACGTGGGTCCAGCCAATTATTCCCGACTCGATCGCTACTAGTGGTTTTTGATTGCGGTTACGGCGGCGAGCACCCGCCCCAAGCACCCGCGCGGGTAGTAGAGCCACCCAATAGACCCAAAATAAGGGGATTACCAATCGTGGCAGTATTCGATCCCGCCACAGTCGATGTGTTTCGGGAGGGTTGAACCCGCGCGAATACAACTCAGCCTGCTCCACCCGCCTAGGCTAGTGGGGTGACCACCGCTCAACCCATTGCCATTATTCCGGCGCGCGCCGGATCCAAGAGGATCCCCGGGAAAAACTCTCGATCCATGCTCGGGATCCCCTTGATAACCCGGGCGATTCGGATCTGCCAAGAGTCAGAGATATTTGAATCGATTGTGGTCAACACCGACTCAGAGCAGATCGCTGAACTTGCCCGAGCAGCAGGTGCCCAGGTTCACAATCGGCCCATTGCCTTAGCCGACGACCATACCCCCTTACTCCCGGTGATCGCCGAGGCCACGGTGGACACGGTAGACACTAACCCGACCATGCCCATCTGTTGCTTTTATGCCACCGCAGTTACCGTCGACCCCGGAGAGCTCGTGAATAGTTGGCGGGTTTTTGGAGCGATGGTGGCTAATCCCACCAGCGCCAATTCGTTCCTCACGGCAGTTGTGCGATACCCACATCCCATTCAGCGGGCATTGGAATTGGGTGCAAATGGAGACGTGACCATGCTTTCCCCGGAATACGCCCTCACGCGCACGCAAGATTTACCCGAACGCTGGCACGATGCCGGCGCGTTTATCTGGGGTAGTGCATTCGCTTGGTCACAAAGTGAACCCGTGTTAACCCGTGCCCATGGATTTCCGCTCGCACACTCCCAAATTGTCGATCTTGATACCGAAGAGGACTGGTTACGCGCCGAAACACTGCTTACGGTGAGAGAAAACAAACTTTCACCAACGACCGATAGTCTTAACCAGCACGAAAAAAACACATAAGGAGACTAAGTGTCAGTCATTGATGAATCCTCGATTTTGATCACCGGGGGCACGGGTTCCTTTGGCAAGGCCTTCCTCCAAGAGGTTTTGACAGCTCACAATCCTCGCCGGGTTGCGATTCTTTCCCGTGATGAACTCAAGCAGTCAGAAATGCGGGCACACTTCACGGATAAACGAATTCGCTGGTTTCTCGGGGACATCCGTGACAAAGATCGCTTGATTCGAGCTTTTCATGGTGTGGATTACGTTGTCCATGCGGCGGCCCTCAAACAAGTTGACACCGCTGAGTACAACCCGTTCGAGTACGTCCAAACAAATATTCTGGGCAGTCAAAATGTGATTGACGCTGCCATAGATTCTGGCGTGAAAAAGGTCGTTGCTCTCTCAACGGATAAGGCGTCCTCGCCCATCAATCTTTATGGGGCAACAAAACTCACCGCCGACAAACTATTTGTCGCAGCCAATAACTACAGCTACAGCTACAACACGGCCATGGCCGTTGTGCGCTACGGCAATGTCATGGGCAGTCGAGGATCAGTGATTCCGTTCTTCCAAAAATTAATCGCCGAGAACAAACCACTTCCCATTACCGATCCCAACATGACTCGGTTCTGGATCACGCTGCCCCAGGCTGTTCAGTTTGTTATTGATTCATTTGACTCAATGCACGGTGGGGAACTGTACGTCCCACGAATACCCAGCATGCGAATCATGGATCTGGTCGAAGCTCTCAAGCCGGGTGCCGAAACTCATGTTGTTGGTATTCGCCCCGGTGAGAAACTCCACGAGGAAATGATTGCCTCTGACGACAGCTACCGGACACTGCGCCAAGCAGATCGCTACGTGGTGCAACCAACCGTTAAGGAGTGGTGGTTCAAAGATTCTGAGGGTGAAGCGGTTGCAGAGGGTTTCTCATACTCCTCCGACACTAATGACCAATGGTTAACGATCCCGGAATTGCAAAACTGGATTGCTAAAGGCTAAGTGAGCCAATCCATGATTCCTTATGGGCGTCAGCAGGTCGATGCCGCTGACATTGCCGCCGTTGAAAAAGTTCTCAAAAGCGACTGGTTGACAACCGGTCCTGTTATCACCGAATTCGAAATGGCTCTCGCCGACTATGTTGGAGCGAAATACGCAATCACATTTTCATCGGCCACGGCGGCCCTGCATGCTGCTTGCGTTGTTGCAGGTTTAGGACCTGGTGATCTGGTACACACGAGTCCTCTAACATTTATCGCAAGTGCAAATTGTGCGCGCTACGTTGGCGCCACACCTGCATTGATTGACATTGATCCATCCACATTCAATATTGACACCGACCAAATCACCGAAAACATTCAGGCCGTTATTCCGGTGCACTATGCGGGACTGCCAGTGGAACTGGGCGCAATACCTGCTCGCCCTCGGGTGATCATCGAAGATGCATCCCACGCTCTCGGTGCACGGAGTACAACTGAAAGGGTTGGAGCCACCACGCACAGTGATATGTGCGTCTTTTCATTCCACCCGGTCAAGCCAATCACCACAGGCGAAGGTGGTGCAGTCACCACTAATAATGCGGATTACGCGCAAGCGCTTAAGGAATTCCGCTCCCATGGAATCAAAGCGAATACAGATCCACTGTCCTGGGAATACAACGCGACTACCCTCGGTTACAACTACCGATTAACCGACATCCAAGCCGCTCTAGGTCTTAGCCAGTTGAGGAAACTTGACCGATTCATTGCCGAACGTAACGCGATTGCTGAGCGTTATCGGGAGAAACTCTCGGAACTACCACTTGAATTACCCCCAGCCGCGCCTGCAGGCGCACTGCACGGTTACCACCTTTTTGCCATTCGGGTTCCCCAGCGACGCGAAGTATTTGCCGAGTTGCGCAAACGGGGAATAGGTGTTCAAGTGCACTATGTACCCGTTCACCACCACGGCGTGTCTGCTGACATCGAAATCCCACTAGGTGGCTACCCGCACGCCGATTCCGTCTATAACGGTCTGATCAGCATTCCTACTTTCCCTGGACTCACCGAGTCGGAACAGGACATTGTGATTGCAACATTGACAGACGTTCTGGAACTTCATGGTTGAGCATGACCTTCAGTGGGATTCGGGCTATCGCTTCTTCCCCGAACTCAACGCCACAAGTGCCGATAAACGCTACCAACTCCGTCCCCTTCACTGGAATGATCGCGATGCAATCCGAGTATGGCGCAATGCACAGATTGACGTCCTGCGACAACAAAATCCATTATCGGCGAATGAGCAGGATAGTTACTTTTCGAGCATAGTTCTGCCTCAACTCGCCGAGAAACTCCCTGAGCAAATTCTCTTCGCTTTCCTCGAGGATTCCCAGCTTGTTGGTTATGGCGGCTTTGTGCACATTGTGTGGGCTGATCGCCGCGCGGAAGTGTCATTCTTAACCGACATAGATCGCTCGGATCAAAAGATATTTTCCCAAGATTGGGTGGAGTACCTGAAGTTACTTGTACAGCTTGCCCAAAAAATTGGCTTTCATAAACTCACTACCGAGACATACAGCATTAGGCCGGAATTAATTAGAATTCTCGAGAATTTTGGTTTCACTCGAGAAGGGATCCTGCGTGATCACCATCTCATCAATGGTGTACCAGTTGACAGCTTCGCCCATGCGTATCTGATCAACTAGAACTTGTCCTGCGTCCTTTGCCAAGGAGTGAACGGACGCGTGGCGCACGAACAAACATTCTTTCAAACGCAGCACCAAAAAGAATTCGGTAACTGATGTACCGAGAGAGGGTGTTGGAAATTGGTTCCTGAAAGTCAATGACACCATGGTCTTGCGCAAAACCTGAGTTGATCAACACTGCAACATAGCCTCGAGCGAGATCGTTTTCCGTGATTCCCTTCAGTGAGTACTCAAGGTGCTGGTGTGGTTGATGCAGCATTAACATTATTGGCTCGCGAATTTTTCTCGCAGCTCCCTGATCTTTCTCAACCCAAAAGTTATACCAACCAAATTCGTAGGGTGAAATCTCCAGAGCACCCGCCCAGTTCAATCCGCGATCAGACAGATACTTCTTGAGGTTAAGAACTTGCTCACTGGAAAAGACCGCCATGTTGTGACAAGTTGCAATCGGTGTTGCAGGGAGTTCAAGGAATTCACGAATTTGTACGAGGAACTGCTCTCTAGCAGTCCAATATGCATCAAAGTAAACCGGATCCGCGTGCAATTCGTGGTCTTCAGTGATGAAAGAGTACGGGACTCCACTGGGGTCCATGAAGTCGCGGGAACTAAATAAACGAATAAAAACAGCCTCTGAATCGGCGCAGAGATAGTTCCTGAGATACCCACCTTCGGCAAAAGCTAATTTTATGATCTCTTGATTGATGTACCCAGGGTTATTCCCGTGGATTGGATAGTCAACTAATTGATCCGCCCATAGTGATTCAGACAACACGGTTGCGTGACTGGCAAACACCTCGGTAAATGCAGGGACGTCTTGATCGGGGACAACAACGAAAAGCGGGATCGGTTCAGTTGCATATGCAAGAAAGGACTGTAGAAAACGCTGGGCATATTGCAAGTCCGGACCATAGGACTTCAGCATGATCCCAAAGTTGTCCATTGACACAGCTCTAGTAGCCAACAACTTCAAGGTCAGGGAGCGGGAAGATCAAACGCCCTCCACCAGCGAGGTAGGGCTGTAGGCGCTCCATGAAAGTCTCCCGGAAATGCCACGGCAAAATCAAGAGGTAGTCGGGGTTCTCCGCGAGCACCTCTTCCTCGCTCACAATAGGGATCTGGGACCCTGGCAGGAACCGCCCGTATTTGTAAGGATTAACGTCACCCACCTTGGACATGAGTTCCTTGGTAACCGGCGTGGTCATGACAAGAACATTGCCCTTAGTTGAAGCCCCCAGACCCATGACGGTCGCACCGGAATCTTTGAGTCGCTCAAGAAGTGATTTGAGGTCATGTTGACGTTCTTCCACCCTAGTGCGAAATTCGATCCATGTTTGTGGGTCATGGACTTTCGCTTGAGCTTCCTGCTCAAGGAGCCACTGAGCGTAGACAGAAATCCCTGCACCTGGTGAGGGTGAGGCGAGTACTGAGACAGAACCACCGTTAACCGCATTGGTTGCTGCATCAATTAAATACAGTCCGGCTTCGTCAAGAATTCGCTTAATTGTTGTTAAGGAGTAGTACTCCAAGTGCTCGTGGCAGATCGTGTCGTAGGCACCACTACGTAGCATCCAGGGCATGTAACTTTGCTCGAAATACCAGATTCCCTCGGGGGTCAGGCAATGCTTCACGTCTTGGGCAAAAGCCACCGGGTTATCAAGGTCGTAAAACATAGCAATTGAGGTGACAATGCTTGCCCGTTCTTTGCTTACCGCATCAAAGTTTTTGGCGTTGAAGAAGTCGGGAACCGTGGTCACCGGGTTGGTTACCTTTTCTGCTTCGTAGAACTCACTGAATTTGGCAATTGTCGGATCAATTCCAATTTTTACAAGGCCGGGGACACTGTAACTGCGAAGCAGTGTTCCATCATTTGCCCCGATATCGAGAACGGTTTGGCCGGGGAGCAGGTTGGCCCTGACTTCGAGTCGGCGAGCAATCCTTGCCAAGTGAGCCACCATTGAGGCATTCAGTCCGCTGCGGTAGCCGTAGTTGTCCCCGTACATTTCTTCGGGTGGGAAGGTGTCTCCGAGTTGAACCAAGCCACAGTCATTGCAGACCAGGAGGCGCACTTCACCCGAAGAGATTTCCTCTTCGCGCGTGGCGGGGAACACTCCGGTGAGCGCCAAATCACCGAAATTGAGGACTTCAACGAGGTCCGTTGTGCCACAGACCCGACAGTTCTTCAACTTCGCCACAGTTTTGGCTCTCTCTCTGATTACACGGTTCACGGCTAACTAGATCAAAATGGTCTCGGTACACCGTTTTAACAATTATTGTCCCGTCCTAGACTAGCGAAGTCATTAGAGCGATCCAAAGAACTAAGGGGTACACGCGGGTGAGCCACGATCACGACGAGCACCACAAGAACACTGAACACGTCGACGACAGCCTGTTGGCGAAAGCAAAAAGAACCCTCCCCCTGGTACCTATTTCCCGTGGCTTGAGCCGAGCAAGTCGCAAAGCTGCTTCCGCCGCCCACAAACTCCAATACCAAGTGGAATGGGGCGCAGATAACCCCGAATATTTTGATCACTTCATTGACCAACACTGGCAGTGGTCAGCGAATAGGCAGTCATTCCCGTGGGAGCGCGGTGTCTACTCCTCGCTCGCCCTTCAAGCAACCCGTTCTGGGAGCCGACTGCCTAAGGTTCTGGAACTCTGCTGTGGTGACGGTTTCAACACCTACCACTTCTACAGTGCTCAAGCCGAATCAATTACTTCGATCGATTTTGATCCCTCCGCGATCGCGACAGCTAAGAAGAATTGCTCCTACTCAAATATTCGCTACCTCCTTGGTGACATCAGAACAGATATTCCTGAAGGCTTCTACGACAACGTTATTTGGGACGCTGCGATTGAGCATTTCACGGAAACTGAAATCAAAGCCCTGATGGGAACCATAAAGTCGCGCTTGGCTGAAGGTGGAATTCTGTCCGGTTACACCATCATTGAACCTGATGACGGTGGGAAGCACCTGCACCAGCACGAATACGAATTCCATGACAAGTCTGACCTGGCTCGATTCCTTGAGCCGTGGTTCGCCAATGTTCAGGTTCTCGAAACGGTTCACCCTCAGCGCCGAAACCTTTACTTCTGGGCAAGTGACTCGGCTCTACCCTTTAATAGAGATATCGCGCTCACAGTTGAAAAGTGAGCAAGTGAGGATTCGTCCCGCAACTTCCGCCGACTCTGTCGACGTTTTACGGTGGCGCAATGATCAAACGGCGCGGGAACAATCTCGCACTACGGAAGTCATCACACAAGACGTACATGACGTCTGGTTTGAATCAGTCATCAATGACACCTACAGGTATCTTTTCATTGCTGAACTCGAAAACGCTGGGTCCTTTGGCCAAGTCAGGTTTGATCTCCTTGCAGGTGAGTCAAACGTGTTTGAAGTTTCAATTTCGATTTCCCCCGAGTATCGGGGGCAAAATCTCGCGATTCCCACGCTGTTACAGGCCGAGAAGGTATTCACTGACGACCATTCACCCAGTCAATTGCGGGCTTTTGTCAGGTTGGGCAACACCCTCTCCCAACGCATATTCACCGCAGCGGGCTATAGCATTGAGTCCAAGGTAAGTGACTCCGGCAATTGGTGGTTTAAGGACATAGATGATTGATTCAATTTCCATAGCCGGGAAAAAAATAGGTCCAACATCATCTTGCTATGTCATTGCTGAAGTGTCAGCCAATCACAAACAAGACATTAATATTGCCAAGGAAACTGTTCGTGCTGCCGCCGAGGCAGGCGCCGATGCCGTCAAGTTCCAGACTTACACTCCGGACACTCTCACATTCAACTCGGACAGTGAGATTTTTCGGATTGATCATGGAACAGCTTGGGACGGTCGGACCCTGTACTCGATTTATTCCGAGGGGTATATGCCGTGGGAGTGGCACGCAGAACTCTTCGAGCTCGCAAATTCACTGGGCCTGGCTGCGTTCTCCTCACCCTTTGATTCAACCGCCGTTGACTACTTGGCGGATCTTGATGTCCCAGCATTCAAAATCGCATCTTTTGAGATTGTCGACATCCCTCTGATTCAACATGTTGCTCGACAGGGGAAACCAGTACTCATTTCAACGGGAATTGCCCGCAAAGAAGACATCGAGGCCGCAGTAGCAGCGTGCCGTGAAGTAGGTAACTCCGAAATCATTGTTTTGAAATGCACATCCGCCTACCCAGCTCCCGCTAACGAATTGAATTTGCTCACTATCCCCGCGATCACTGAAACGTTCGGGGTTATTGCCGGTTACTCCGATCACACGATGACCCCAACTGCAGCCATCGCTGCTGTCACACTCGGGGCGCGAGTCATTGAGCGCCACATCACGCTCGATAGACTCACTGGTGGTCTGGATGCCGGCTTCAGCACGACAGCCGCGGAGTTTAAGGAACTTGTCCAGCAGATTCGCGAAACAGAAGAAGCTCTCGGTGTTGTCACCTTCCAACTGAGTGCAGTGAGTGAAAATAGTCGGAGATTCTCTCGATCCCTTTTCGTCACAATGGACGTCAAGGCTGGCGACTTGGTTACCGGTGACAACCTGCGTTCAATTCGCCCAAATAATGGGCTTCACCCCAAACTATTACCTAACTTAATCGGTCGCACTTTTTCATGCGATGTCACCGCAGGGACGCCAATGTCAGCCGATTTCGTTAGCTAACCTGCCTGTCAATCGATCAATTTTGATTATTTGATCAGCGATTTCCAATTTTTCTTGATCCTGCTCGAGTGAGTCACCGCGGACTATAGCGAGTGGGTTCCACACGGTTGAATTATCAAAATCATTGATTCGTTCGATACATTCCTCAATCCAATCCTGTGATTGTTCTTTCATGGAATCTGATTGGGTTCTACGAGCCTTATCCCTCATTGATAATTTTCGTGAAATTTTTTCTCTCCAGGCAACGGGTATCACTTTCCGTATCGCGGAAAGTGACTGCTTAGAGTCCCCCACATCTACATATTCAGGTTGGTGTTGCCACGTTCTGTGGGTAATCGCACGAGCCAGTGTTATTGAGTACCATCGCCAAGCTTTGATCGCTATTTCAGTTGATCTTGGAGTGGTAATCGCTTGATTGATCGTGGTGCTGTAACCATCCGCATCGAATCTCTCAACTTCAAGGCCAAGTGATGCTGGATAGGCATTGAGACGAGGCGGGTCGTAGTGCACAACTGGAATACCGAGGGCAAGGAATTCAAGACCGGCACTCGAAGCGTGGTTTATTCCAATGCTGGCAACACGAGCCACGTCATACAAACCTATTCCGTCATCTGGGGAGTTAATTGAAACGTTAGGTGTTCGCTGCTCAAGTAACTCCTCAATACGGTCTAGATCCGGTGATCTAAGTAGTTCACGTTTATTTGGTGCAAGCCGCGGATGTAACCTGAAAACAAATTCAATATCAGGCGAATTGCGGGCCGCCAGTAAGGATTGTTCAATGAATTCAGTGACCGCAGAGACTTTTTCAATCGGCACTCGCTCAAATTCAGCGCCCACCAATGCAGACGATCGTGTTTCATCTGGGCTACCGATCAACACAACCGCAATAGGCTTGCTGCCCGATGTTCCCAGTTGATCATGAATTTCTTGAGTCGATCTGAATGTCGGTGCAGTGGAATAGACCCACGGGTCCCTTCCCATTATTAGATGCCCCAAATTTCTGGCAACAATTTCTACTTCGAGCGGAGTTAATGGTGTTTCAAGTGACTCGATGAGTCTCGCCGAATCGACAGCGGTTTGACTTGACTGAATACTTCGGAAGAGAGCGATGGTTGCATACCGATCAGGTATAAACGCACCCGTACTCATACCAACATATTGGATCGCAGGACTCGAAAGGGCGAGTTCTGTGAAAACTCTATTTGTTGGGTACAAAGGGTTGTAAACAAAACAGTGGGTGGGTTTTATCTCCTTGAAAATATGAGGCAGGGCATGGTAAGCGAATAACGAACTCGTCAGATCACTGAGGTATTCATTCCATGAGAGGTCAGTTGAGGTGATATCAGGAACTTTGTGGTGCAGCATCGACAAATATGTTGCATGACGATTAATGGGAAAGGGGTGGTTTCCAAATTCCTGCCAATTTTCACGCGTTACATATCCGACCTCAGTCACAACCTGACTTCTCTTTTCTTCAGTCAAGTAATCATCGATCCACACGGTCGAATATTTAGCTACGCTGTGAAATGACGCTTCACTGCTCTTGCACTCCTTACAGATCGATTGTTTCTGCGAATTCGGTGACATGACCTGGAGTCCGTTTGATTGCATAGTGGGGCACAATGATTCAAATAGTCCACGACATCTTATGACCACCACTTCAGCCCCTTGACTTACTAGGCCATTCGCAAAATCGTGTTCCAGCTGACTGGTTTCCCACAGACCTGCGTTGGGAGAAAACCAGAGAATGCGCCACTCTGATACGGGCAATCCAAGAGCCACTAGGAGGACCTTCCCAACAGTTGAGAAAGGGCAGAAGTGATCCGTGTGGTGATTTTATCTGGTTGCACTCGGGCACTCTGCAGCGTCTGAGAAATCACTTGACGCGCAGCAACGGACTCCACAACATCGACTACTTGGATGGGTAAATCAATCCTCTCGGCCGTTACTTCATGTGATGTGGCCGATTCCGAGTGGGTTCCACTGCCTTCTTGTCCAATGTTTTCAACGAGTGATCGGCCTGGGTAGAGGGTGAGTTTGTTGGCAAGAAATGCCGATGCGTACCAGCGGATTGCCCACGAGTCGATTTTTCCCGCGGCTTGGTTCCTGAGCATCTGTCGGTAGGGGAAAGCTCCATTGAAATCAAACTCTGCTCGATCCGGTGACCTATCAAGTTCCTTCAAGAGTTTTTGGGAGTCGGATTCAAAAATTTTCCAACCTCGACGCCAGGTGGCCCAGCCCCAGCAGTCGGCACCGCGCAGGAAAACAGTTTGAGGAAGAACCTGAGGAACCGAGTACATGAAACCATGAATACTGATTACTTCTTCATCGTTGACATAAAGCTCAAGGGCCTGATTCATGTACTCCAAAAAGTCGGGGGAAACCACCAAATCGTCTTCCATGACAATTACGCTTTCGTGGTCTTCCAGAGTTTGCGTGACACCGGAGATAACCGAGGCCGCTAGGCCAATGTTGTGATCACGTTCTATAACGCGAACCGAGGCAAACAAGCTTGAGCCTTGGATCTCACGAGCGATTTCCTTGACCTGCTCCACAGCCTCCTGGTCAATCGCTGATTTGGCGCCATCGCAATAGATACTCAAAGCAGTTCGATCGGCGCCAGGATTAGCAGCAAGTGAGTCAAGGGCCCTGCGCAGATGATCAGGGCGCCGGTAAGCGAAAAGTACTACCGGGGCATGATCGCGTGACACCGCATGAGCATAGAACACGTTACGCTGAACCCCATGGTCCCAAGTCAGAACGCCCAGTTGTCTGCGGCGTTTTCGGGATCTAACCCCTTAATCACAGGGGGTTTAGGCTTCATCGGTTCCCATGTTGCTCGACGACTGGTCGATTACGGGGCCCACGTCACCGTGATCGACAATCTTGTCCCCGAATACGGGGGTAACTGGTTCAACGTTGCCGACATCAAAGATCGCATTAACGTCCATATTGGCGATATTCGCGATCAGTCCCTGATCGACCAACTTGTCCCTGGCGCTGACTTCATTTTCAACCTTGCTGGGCAAACTAGCCACCTTGACTCCATGACCGACCCGCACACGGATTTAGCTATCAATGCAGATGCCCAGCTTTCGATACTGGAGGCGTGTCGGGGGCAGAATCCGGCAACTCGAGTTGTGTTCGCGAGTACCCGCCAACTCTATGGAAAGCCAGATTTCCTTCCGGTAACCGAAGAGCATCCCACCCGTCCAGTTGATGTCAACGGGATCAACAAACTTGCTGGCGAGTGGTATCACTTGCTATACCACGACGTTTACGAAATACCAGCATGTGCACTCCGTCTCACTAATACCTACGGTCCAGGAATGCGCGTCAAAGATGCTCGCCAAACATTCCTCGGTATCTGGATAAAACAAGCACTCAGTGGTGAAACCATCAAAGTCTTTGGGGACGGACAGCAGCTGCGTGATTTTAATTATGTAGATGATTGCGTCAACGCACTCTTGATTGCCGCAATATCACCCAATGCTGAAGGAAAAGTGTTCAACCTTGGTAGCAGAGAAGTGATCTCACTGGAAAAACTTGCGCAACTGATCTGCGAGATTGAACCCGGGGCGAGATATGAACTTGTTCCTTTTCCCGAGGATCGGAAAAAGATAGACATCGGTGACTACTACGCTGATACAACTTTGATTCATAAAGAACTCGGTTGGGAACCAAGCGTGTCATTAACCGAAGGAATCACGAAGACTCTGAATTTTTATCGGGAAAACTCGTCGGAATACTGGGGCAAGTGAGGGAAGCGCTGTGATATCCATGAATGGCTTCAGCCAAGAGCCCGCTGAAATTCTGGTAGCGGAGCAAGAGGCTGCCACTTCGGTCTTTGCATCCCACTATTACGTACTTGGGACTCAGGTCACTGAATTTGAATCAGAGTGGGCCGATTACTGCGGTTCCCAACACGCCGTCGGTGTTGCTAATGGTCTTGATGCACTCGAGATCATTCTTCGCACGCAGGGGATCGGGGCCGGTGATCAAGTGATCACAACTCCCATGACGGCCGTGGCCACTATTCTGGGGATCATTCGAGCGGGAGCCACACCTGTATTGGCTGACATTGACCCGGAAACAGCATTACTAGATCCTGCAAGTGTTGAACGTTGCATCAATGAAAAAACTCGCGCAATTATTCTGGTCCACCTCTATGGACAAGTCCGAAACATGGCTGCATGGCAGAAGCTTTGCGATTCACATGGGATTGCCCTCATAGAGGACTGCGCCCAAAGCCATGGTGCGCAAGAGAACGGTCTTGGTTGCGGGTCCTTCGGTGTTGCAGGAGCTTTTAGTTTCTACCCAACGAAAAACCTTGGTGCAATCGGCGATGCCGGCGCTCTAGTGACAAATAATTCGAAAATTGATCAGCAGGCTCGAATGCTTCGAAACTACGGCCAAGTCAACCGATACGAACACCATGAAATCGGAATGAATAGTCGTCTTGACGAATTACAGGCAGCCATATTGCGTGTTCGACTCAATTGGTTGGATGAGTTCACGGCACGCAGAAAGCAGGTGGCACTCCGGTACCGCACAGGAATCACAAACCAGTGGGTGAAATTACTTGCTGCACCGCTGAATCCTGAACAACATGTGTATCACCTATTTGTGTTGACAACACCCTTTCGAGATCAAATGCAACAACACTTAGTGGAATCCGGTGTTGAAACACTCATTCACTACCCCATCTCTGCTGATCAACAGGTGGCGTTAAAAGGAATCGCAACAGATCCCCACGGCTTACCTTTCGCGCAGGAACATGCCGAGATGTGTTTTTCTATTCCATGTCACCCGCAACTCACAGATAGAGATCTCGACCATGTGATTGCATCCGTGAACTCGTTTGTCCCGCGGGAGTCTTGAATCAATGACGGAGCACTTCGTAACACTTTTTGATTCAACATTTTTACCCAACGGTGTGGCCCTTCATAAGTCACTGATGCGGACTACCTCGGACTTTCACCTTTGGGTAATTTGTATGGATGAAATGACGGAGCGCGCATTAACTGCTTTGAAAATGGCACATGTAACCTCAATTCCTCTTGGATCAGTGGAAACCCCTGAGTTACTTGCCGTTAAGAATTCGAGGTCTATCGCTGAGTATTGCTGGACCCTCACACCTTTCAGTGTTGATTTTGTTTTCGAGCGCGCTCCAGAGGCACAACGGGTGACCTACATTGATGCCGATGTATGGTTCACCAAGTCACCCGAGTTGATCTTGGCGGAGATGGAATCGGCGGATTCACTCGTTACGCCGCACGCTTATTCCCCTGAACACCGCGAGCACATCAAGTTCGGCATTTACTGTGTTCAATTCATGCCCTTTACCAGAAATGGATCAACTGACATCCGTCGCGATTGGCAAAGCAAATGCTTGGACTGGTGTTATGCGATCGATGAACCAACACGTTTCGGTGATCAGAAATACCTAGACGCATGGACGGATCGATTTGGGGGCCGAGTGCATGTACTCATGGCAGTGGAAAAAACCCAAGCCCCTTGGAACGCGCTGAGTTATGATCCGGATTCCGCAGTGCTCTACCATTTTCACCGATTACGTTTGGTGAATACCCATCGTGCTTATCTGGGAACCTACCGTCTCCCCAGTAAGACCATTCGCACTCTCTATCGCCCTTATCTCACCGATATTCGAGAATCACTGGCCGAACTGGATCAAATCGGCATCCCATTCAAGCCTCAAACTCAGCCGCTCACTGGTTGGGCTCTTGCTAAAGACTGGTTGGACTTTCATCGTCACAACTGGCGCAGTCCACTAGCTCCCTACTCACTAACGTATTGATTGCCGCATCAAAGGCTTGTAACTTGGTTGTAAAAAATAATCAACTGATCCAGTGAACCAACATTGTGTAAATAGGGTGTTCCGTCCATCCCTACCCATACGGACAACGGGACAACTAGCCAAGCCAGTGCTTCAACATAGACAAAGTCTCTCGAGCTGAATAGATCTGTTGAGCGCGCAAAAACGACCGTCATGATTGACAGGCTCAACATGGAGGTCATGACAAAAACCCGCGTGTGATCCAACGTAAAGACGGCGGGAATCAAACACAGTAAAAATGCGGCAAAAAGAACAACCTGTTGTTTGCGCCGAACCGACAGGCTTACAACCACAATAAGCCCCCAAGATCCCGCGAAAAGTGAAAGCAGAAATACGGCCCAAAAATTGACTGAGGTTACAAGTGAAATGCGGAACCACTCCGCGGTCCAAAATGCACCACGGCCAAATGCCCCTGATTCCGAACTCAGGGTGAGTATCAATGTCAGTGCTAGTTTTCCAGAAATTAATCCACTGAGTGTGAATAAAAGTTTCCTTGGACTCAAAAAGTCTTGCGGAAGGCGGTCCCGCATGGCCACAACAACGAGGTAGGCGGCAAGAACAGCGAAAACAGACTGTTCGAAGTGCTGGAAACCAAGAATCACTCCACCAAGAAAAATTAAGGGTGTCTTGTTGTACATCCACGACAGCAGAACCAGCGCGAAGCCGATTACGGTAAAAGGGTCATAACTGCCAAGAAAAATCAAAAGTAAGGCCACCCAAGGAGAGAGGATTACCAATCTAAATGCCATGAATCGTGACCTTCGGGGCGTCATTGCGGCAACCCACCAGAGCGTGAGAACCAATGCCGCCGCAAGCGCAACAACGTGCAATCCCAGAAAGACCACGGGATCGCTATTTCCGACAATTGTAAAAATGAATGAACCAATCGGGCTTGTCGCAGAAAAGGCTGAATATTGCGACAGTTCCTTAAACGGCCAACCGAAAGCTGAATCCGCCGCCGTGGCAATCCCAGGTATGGTGCTCAATCCAACTCGCGTTACGGCCCACAATACAGAGGCGGCGACGAGTGCTAAAGCGATCCCGGGAATCTTGGATCGGACTGGTTCACCCACCATTACGACTCCACCTTTGTGCCGCTATGCATAGAACCTTGAAGGAACAGTCCCGGTTTGATCCAATAACATTCGACAGGCGCTGCTTTCATTTCCATAATGAGCTGATTAAGTCGCCAGTCAATAGGAATGCTGGGAAGGATTCCTTGAACCTCTATCGCACTCCCGAATTCACGAGCAAAATGGAGCGAATACATATTTGCGCACACCGTGTTTGAGATTGCCGGGGAAATCCCCAGTAACTCTGATTCATTCGAGAGAGTGAGTACAGAATTACCGCCTGAGACAATCCCGTCTACCCTCAGTTCAATAGTGTCAATGGATTCTGAAAGATTGATAAAAACGCGACTCGAGTGGCCGTTGAGAAATTCAATTATGGTTTGCAACATACCCGCTGTCGTCACAATATTTCCGAAACGGGCATCGTCCTCAATAATCAGCACCCAATCAGCTCCGCTGGCAACCCCCTCTTTCAATAAACGCAGATGGGACAGGTCAATGTTGGCGAGGCGGGCAAGTGAACTTGAATTAAATACATAGGAAATAGCCCTCTTAACAAACATGCCACCGAAGAATGTGATCCCGTGTTTACGGGAGGAAGTTGAGCATCCCGACCCCGAGACGTATTCATCCCAGGCCTTTTCAATCAGAACCTGATTCCAAGCTGATCTAACCCGGTCAACGACCCCAATCACTTTGCCGCTTGACGGGAAATCGTTTCGATCACTTATGAGTGTTACAACATTGATTCCGAGTTGCTGCATGGCATTAGCTAGCTCAATAATTCTCTGGGATGCCTGACCCTCTGAATTGAAGCGTGAATGAGGGTAAGTCACCAGCCCTATGAATATTTTTGGAGTATTACCCACCTTGGAACCCTATCGCGGGTAAGGGTATTCAACCATTTACTAGGCTTTAGACATGTCAGTAGAGGAGTTAGATGACTCTCCACTCCTACTGAGTGTTATCACCGTTGTCAGAGACAACACATCCGGTTTTATCGAAACCTTGAACTCACTAAAGGAGCAATCGCTATCGGAATTCAATTGGGTGGTCATTGACAGTTCGGGGGACAAGAACGTCATCCCTGCCCTCTTGGAGGCTTCCTGCATATCCGCTGATTACCTCTGGGTTGAACCAGAGGGTATTTACCCCGCAATGAACGTAGGAGCGCGAATCTCACAAGGTCGTTATCTATATTTCCTAAACTCAGGTGACACATTATTCAATTCCGAAACCCTTAGACGCGTCGATGAGGATTTGGCCGCAACCTCTTCACTATGGGCCTTCGGAAACGTAGATTTTTGGAACCAAAAAGGCCGGAAGCTCACTGAACCAAATTGGGATTACGTTTCAGAGCAACAACATAGATTCGCTCGCGGAAGATTCCCTAGTCACCAAGGTGTTTTTGTTGAAAAGCAAACCTTTGAGGCTCTGGGCGGGTTTGACACCCAATTCTCAATCGCCGCCGATTACCACATGATCTGCCAGCTCTCTCAAATTGAGACTCCACTTGAACTCGGGTTCGTTGTCGCAAACTTCACTCAAGGGGGTGCCTCGACTTTGTCATGGCGCACAGCACAAAAGGAATTTCGTAGGGCCCGAAAGATCGTGTTCCCGTTGAACCTAGTCGACCGACTTGAGGAATTGGGCTTCGGAGTGAAAGCCTACGCATCTCACATCATCGCCAGCCGCCGTTCAACCTCCGGGCAATAGGATCACACACATGCAGGTCAATCTCGAAAGGTCCTTCCTAGGAAAAATTGGGCTCCAGGTCGGCAAAGTCTTTCCCCAATTTGACGCCACTGTTTGGCAGGTGAAACGCAGACGGTACTGCTCAAAACAACTCAAGGCTCTGTCCTTGGTGGCCTCCCAACTTCCAAATGATGGCAAAACTCAAAGACCGATCCATCTGGTTGTTACTGCTCACCACGGACCAGATGCACCTAATTGGCACATAGCTGGAGGCAATATCGGGTTTGAGACCTACCTTTCAGCTGTTGAACTCCTTGGTGAAGAAAACGTCTCACTTTTTGGTGCCCGCAAAGACGAACCTGAAATTTCCTGGCACTCGCGGCTACTGGAACTGATGGCCGAAAAAAAAGCGACACATCTCATCGGCCAAATAGAAATTGACCCTAATCAAGCCTTGAACTGGTCCTGGGATGTCTTGGCAACCGTTTTTAAAGAACACTGGGACGGTGTCTTTATCGGGTTAATGTACGACTCGGCATTTGAATGGCTGCGCCTCAAGACAAAGAGGGTAGGCAAGATCTACCCGAGGGTACTCTACGTTGATATTTGCGAACCTATTACAGGCTATGTCGTTCCTGGTCGGTCAGAGGTGGGTCCAGTAACAATGCCCATGAGTCAAGCTAGTGTGAATCGAATTGATGAGTACGTGAGCGGCTTAGAAAAATTGCACCAGGTCTCATTTATTGGTGCCCTTTATGACTACCGAGTTGAGTTGATCGATGCTCTAAAGTCAGATGGGTTCGACGTCGTTGTAAACCCTCACCGACCTGACACCACGTTGGATTACCTTGAGAGCCGCACAAATCAACCAACTTACCTGGACTATATGGCAGGACTTGCGCAGAGTGAGTTGACCATTAACTTTTCACTCGCTAGCGGCGGTCCCCACGAGCAGTACAAAATCAGAGTCCAAGAAGCATCCCTCGTTGGGACCATTTGCCTTACCGATGATCGCGAGCGAACCCGATTGTTTTTCGAACCCAATGAATACCGATTCTTCGAATCAATTAGCTCAATTGAAAAAGTTGTCGAGTCAGCTCTTAGCGAGCCAAATCAACTAGCCTTGGATCAAAGTGCCGCCAGGGAGAGAGCTCATGTTCTTGCCCAAGCAGATTTCTGGGGAAAGATAAATGATACTTTGGAAATTCGGCGACTTCGAACGTTGACCTGATGAATTAAGTCGTTTTCGCTATTTCCCTGAAATAGGCAATTGTCTTGTCGAGTCCTTCATCCAAGGCAATCGTTGGCTCCCAAGCCAATTGTTGCTTGGCACGAGTGATGTCTGGCTGCCTGCGAACGGGGTCGTCCTGAGGTAGTGGCCTGAACTCCATAAGGCTCGTTGTCGGGATCTTTTCGACAATCATCTCGGCAAGCTCTTTAACCGTGAATTCACCCGGGTTACCTAAATTGATTGGTCCAGTGATCGCTGCATCGCTGTTCATCATGGCAAGTAGGCCATCAATTAGATCGTCCACATAGCAGAATGAACGAGTCTGGCTCCCATCCCCATAAAGGGTGATCGGGGAGCCCGTGAGTGCTGACATGACGAAATTGGAAACCACCCGGCCGTCTTGGGGGTGCATGCGCGGGCCGTAGGTATTAAACAAACGCACCACTTTTATTTCAAGGTTATGTTGCCGCCAATAATCAAAGAACAAAGTCTCAGCTGCGCGCTTACCTTCGTCATAACAAGCCCGGGGACCAATCGGATTTACATTTCCCCAGTAATCCTCCGTTTGCGGGTGTACCTGTGGGTCTCCGTATACCTCTGAAGTAGAAGTGAGGAGTACACGTGCCTTTGTTCGCTTGGCTAAACCGAGCATATTTATGGAACCATGTACAGCAGTTTTTGTTGTCTGAACGGGGTCACGTTGGTAGTGAATTGGTGACGCGGGGCAAGCCAAATGGTAAATCTGATCAACTTCGACAAAGAGAGGGAACGTTATATCATGACGCAATAACTCAAAATTGGGATGCGGCAGCAGGTGCGCAACATTTTTGCGTGTAGAGGAATAGAAGTTATCGACACACAGAACCTGATCTCCCGCGTTGAGAAGACGTTCACACAGGTGAGAACCAATAAAACCTGCGCCACCTGTTACTAGAACTCGATTAGACATACATGGCTCCCTTATTTCTTTTTTCGGTAACGCAGAAATTGCTGCACTAAGCCTAGTGTCGTCGCCTGATAAACCGATCTATTCAGGTAGCGATCGGCCTTTGAGTCGACTTCAATCAAAGGATGCTTTAAAGGGAACTGTATTTCTTCTATCGACTGAAGAGATGGAGGAACTTCCCGAGTGTGTGTTGCTTCACTCCCCCAACCAATATTCTCCACCAAATTCACATTGGGTACTACGGTAAGCGCCTCGTGGCGCATGGCAGCATTAACTAATTGAATATCCCAAGTATCGATGGCCATTTTGGCCATCAATTCAAAGTTTGCAGACCAATAGACAAAAGCAGCCGGTGAGTAGCCAACCGCCTTAAACAGTTGTCGATTAGAAAGTCCCTTATCCCTCCACCGTTGAATATCTAATGAATAGAGGTCCCAACGATCGCGCCAGGTAGCCCATCCCCATACCTGAGGGATAGCAGAGAATCGGTATGAGAATTCGGCCGAACGTCCCTGAACCGGCAATCGGTTTGATCCACTAATACACCACACTCGTCGGTCGAATCGAAACTTGTCAAGGAGTTCGGAACTATATTGGAAGAAAGAAATTGCGGGAATAACATCATCTTCAAGAATTATTCCTTCACTCACGTGGGTGAAGAACCAATTTATTCCAGACGTGACACCTTCAGCGCAACCTAAATTGCTCTCCTGAAAATGGGTGGAAACTTCACAACCCCAATTGAATTCATTCACAAGGCTCTGGGTCTCGGCAACCAGAGTCCTATCTGTTTCGACATTGTTCCTTGGTCCATCAACAGCAAAAAAAATTCTCACGGGTTTAACCTCACGCAATCTTTCAATCAGCTTGCGTACCTGATCAGGTCGATTGAATCCAAGAACCAAAACTGGAACTTCAAGGTGTTTCATTAGGCTCTTCTAAACGACGCAGTCGTTCATTGAGTAGTGCTGTTTCCTCAGCCAGCCTGCGAATTCTTGCTTCGTGTCGGCTTAGCTCAAAACTGAGCTGGATATTAACGAGCACCAAAACAACTAAGGTCACAAAGAATACGAGATTTGAGGGAATACTGACCCCGATTGAATCGCTGATCCATTTCAGTCCCGCCGGAAAGATCGAGAAAAAGAAGGCAACTCCTGAAACGACTAACCACAGGACCGCATATTTCTCCTTCAGCACGCCTCTGCTCAGGAGGTATAGGACGAAGAGAAAAACGGTCAGGGCCGAGATCGCAGCCAATATGCCTGCTGCCACGTGAGACACTCCATTCGATCGCGTTTCATTAACGTTGGCTAGATTCAGCCTCTAAGGCTATCCAAACATAACCAAGGGGAAAACGTTGACTGCAGCAGTGAGTCGAGTAAAGCCGATACTCCTAGCCCTTTCAGCATGGATTGCCTTGCCATTTTCTCGAGGGGGGCGGCAATTGTTGACCTGGCTGCATCACAGCCAAGTATTTGAATCGGCGCGTGCTACGCATTCGTTGCCCCAATTGTGCTGGGCACAAGATGGCGAAGATCTATTATTCGCGGAACTTTTTCCAGCATCTGGTTTCTATGTCGACATAGGGGCCAATCACCCCGATCGATACTCGGTCACGAAACTCCTCTACCAAAGGGGCTGGCATGGTTTGAACGTTGATGCTTCACCCGGTTTTAGACAACTATTTGACAAGCGAAGGCCCAGGGATACCAATATCGAATCACTGGTAGGCACCCCCAGAACTGAAGTGTTTTACGAATTCAGCGAATCCACTCTAAGTACACTCAATGCTGTTCGAGCACAACAACTACAGGAACTTGGATGGGGCTTAAAAGGTCAACGGAACGTACAAGTTCGAGACTTGAACGTGCTGCTGCAAGACAATATGCAGTCGCATACTCGCATTGATCTACTCTCTATTGATGTTGAAGGAGAGGAATTAAATTTGCTGTCCACATTGGATTGGGATAGGTGGGACATTCAAAGGTGTTTGATTGAAATAGTTGAACCTGCCTATTTAATCCCTGAGCACCCTGTCGCGCGCCAACTGCTCAATCAGGGATTCAAATTGACCCGAGTCTGGGGACGATCCTGTCTTTTCGAGCGAAACTTTCAAGCGGACGAGCTAGATCGCTCACTCAATTAAGAGCTTTCATCGCTCTTCCGTGTTCGTCGAACTAATTGAACAACCAACGCCAAGGAAGCGCGACCAAGATAGAGGGTCGACCACAATGCATTTTTGCTCGGGCGACCATATTCACGGAAATACATGGTGACCGGGACTTCGTCGATTTTTAGCCCCGTTCGAATTGCGATTGCAAGCGAGCCTACTGTGTCGCCGAGATATTCGGCTGGGTAATTTCCACTGAACAGTTGAATAGCCCTCGGGCCAGCCGAACGAAAACCAGATGTTGGATCGGATATAGGTGACTTGGCCATTTTCGATAATGCGCGGGACAGCAATCGCATGGCCCACCGGCGCGGGCCTCTAACGTTGTAAGTTGAATCGGGGTGGAATCGTGTTCCCACGACAATGTCGTATTGATCTAACCCTTCAATCAATGCGTGAAGTTCTGCTGGTTCGTGCTGACCGTCGGCATCGACCTGGACGAGTGCCTCGTACCCCCCGCGAATGGCGTACAGAAATGCCGTGCGCATAGCTCCACCCACTCCAACATTGAATGGGAGGGAGACCACGACGGCGCCAGCATCTTGTGCAACCTGTGCTGTGGCGTCGGTTGAACCGTCATTCACGACCAGAATGTCGACATCTGGTTCATGTTGCTGAATTCTGCCTATTACATCTGCAATGGAACCTTCTTCATTCCAAGCCGGAATGGCTACCAAGGTTCTGCGACTACTCACAAGGTGGACGTTAGTCCAAGTCCCTCCGTTGCCGCCTGAGGCGTGCCCACTCAAGTCTGATTCAAGGCCTGGTGGTAGATGGACGCCGTTTCTAGGGCGGTCTTCTGCCAGGAGAACTGGGCGGCTTGCGTCAGCCCGAGTTCATGTAACCGAGCGCGTTCCTGTGGATCGGAAAGTACCGCGTCCATGTGCTGCGCCAATTGCCCCGAATTGCCCGGGGTGAAATAACGGGCAGCTAGCCCGCCCACTTCCGGCAAACTGGACGTATCCGCCAAAATCTGAGGGGTGCCCGATGCAAGTCCTTCAAGAGTGGGCAACCCGAACCCCTCATAGCGTGATGGAACAACGCACAACTCTGCCTGCGCGTAAATCGAAGGTAACTGCTCCTCGGTGGCGCAAAGCCAACTGATCCGATCCCCGCCCGTAAGAGAGGCCCACTGCTTGCGTTCAGTCGGAGTTGGTGCACCTCCACCGACATAGAGCAGTGTGATGTCTGGATGGTCCCCAGCAATCCGCGTAAACGCCTGAGTCAGAGTCCAGGAATCCTTATAGCCTGATCGATTGCCCACATGCAAGACATACCTTCGGGGCAACGAAGGATCATGCGCCACATTGGGGTTGAAGGCAGGGTTTGCACCTAAATACACAACGGACATGGGTGCCTGTAGATCAGGCCAAATCCGTTGAACGTCATTGAGTGTTGACTGCGAAATACAAATCACATGATCGGCTGCCTCAAGAAACTTGCGCTTCCTTGTTGCAAAATCCAAACGCCTCTTTGTGTTTCGCATTAATTCGGGGATCATGTCGTAGACGGTCACAATGCGCTTGGCATTCTTGTAGCGATAAAGACCAGGGGGTAAATAAAAGGTGTGGTGCACAATTTCAGCTTGACTGTCGAACTGTCCGGGCATCGCTTGTCGGAATAAACCTTGAACGGTTGTCTTAGAACCCACGGGCTTCAGCGATTCACGCAACTGGGGATCCGTTAACACATAGTCATTAATAATTGGTCGGGCAAAAGGGAGAAGATCAACGTCAAGATCCGGATTAGCCACGTACTGTTTCATTACCTCATAAAAGAGCCTTGAGATGCCACCGTGCTTTTGGAGAGCAAAGATCTGCTCATCTACGGCAACTTTCACGCCGCAATGCTACCTATGGATCGAGTGGTTTCAGAGAAGCTGGCCATACTCACCTCAATTACTCACATTCCTGTCAAGGATGAAATCTAGGGGCTTGATTTGGTGAGCCGTAATCGGGGAAACCGCAACTTCTTTGCTGCTACCCAACTCATCTTGAATAGAAGCAGGCCGTGACTGAATCTGGAAATATTGGTTTCCCCATAGGTCCGTTCCTTGTAATGCACAGGAACATCTCGAATCTTAAGACCCAACCTAGCCGCACCAAATAGTAAGTCAAAGTCTCCAAATGGGTCGAAGTCCCCAAAGAATGCTCGGTTACTCGCGATGATCTCATAATCGGATTTCCGCAAAACCTTTGTTCCACACAAAGTGTCTCGAACAGGCTGTGACAGTAGGAACGTGAAAAGCGCTCCAAAAAATTTATTGCCCAATAAGTTTAAGAACCGCATTGCCTTATCGTCCATCGGATAGACGAGGCGCGATCCATTAGCGAACTGGCAATGGTTCTTTCCAATCGCTTCCACGAACTGTGGCAATTCTTCGGGAGGGACTGACAAGTCAGCATCGAGAATCATGAGGACCTCCCCGGATGCTGTTGCAAAGCCGGCTCGAACAGCGTCCCCTTTGCCTATTCCCGTCTGCTGAATTGCGACTATTCGATGTGTGGGTGACGACTTTGCCTCGGCAATCCTGAGAATTTCATTCCATGTGTCATCCTTGGAACCTCCTTCAACAAAAATCAGTTCTTGGTATGCAGCCATAATGGGTACGCGCTCAACGAGCTCAGCAATATTTCCCTGCTCATTACGGGCAGCAACGATCACGGATACTGAATCAATTTCGGCAATCGGGATTTCAATCGGACGCGCTACTGTAATCCTTACTAGGGCTAGGTGACGAAAAATGGGCAAACTTGAAATCCAACGATTGACCCAATTTGCAATGATCGGTATGCGAACTGGGACAAGGATTCCATCTTTGCGAGTCACTACCTCAAAACCGTTTAGCTCCAAAAGGTTTTCTACCTCGCGCCAAGGTACATAGTTTTCCTGAGGGCCTTTAATTTTGATTCGGAGAAACTCGGCTAATTTTAGAAATGGCTGCCAAGCTCTGTTATAGGTGACAGCAATCAACTTGGTTTCGAGATCCGACACTTCCCGGATTTGTTTCATAACAGAACTGACGTCATAGACTTGATCGAATATTAGGCTCGCAATCACATACTCTGGCCGTAACTCATTGGGAAATTCCATTGATTCAATCCACGAATTGTGGAAACTAACTTTCGGACATTTATCTGACGCTTGAATGAGAGCATCTTCATCAATGTCTACCCCAATCCCCCGACGCGGTTGACATGCCTCTAACGTTTTTCCATCCGAGCACCCCAAATCAACGATCACCGAATCGGGTGCAACTTGAGCTCTAATCAATCCATTGACAAGCTCATGAAAATAAGAATTTCCCTCGCGGCGGCGACGGATCTGTTTTTGATTGCTCGATAGGAAGTCTTTCCATCTTCTTTGGTGTTGAATCGTGAAGTTGGCCCCCGAAACTGAAGTCATGGGCATAAACTATCGGTCGCTATGCAAAACTCGGGGAAGCGCCTTCAATCAACAACGCCCATGTCTACACGAACACGAATCACAATCGGACTCATGCCTGTGGCATTTATTGTCTTAGGTGCTTGGGGACTCATTGCCCTGCCACCTATGTGGTTCATGTACGCAGATCCTGCCTATCAGTACCTTCTCAACGGTCTTGCGATAACTATTGGCCCTGGGCCTGGACATACAGATCACCCGGGGACCTCCCTGCAGTTGATTTCAGGGCTTTTAACACTGGCTTCACACATGCTAATTCGCGACGGATCGGGAGTGGTCGCTTCGGTGGTCGCCAATCCTGAAATGTTTGCCCTGATTTCGGCAATTACTTTGGTCATAGGACAAGGCGCTGCACTCTATTGGACTTCAATCAGGATTTATCGGTCAAGCAATCTTGGGTCAACCGCGATATTTCAAGCAATTATTCTCGGCGCTGGCGTGTTCTTCCCGTTTAGGGTGTACCTCATTCCAGAGGCACTCGTTATTGTTTGCGCAATTCTTGTGATTGGTTATATCGCCCCAGCCCTGCTCGGAATGAGTGACCGCATTGATAACAAAGCCGCATTTGTTTTGGGAGTCGTTTTAGCAGTAGGTCTCACCGCAAAAGTTGTTTTTATTCCGATGTTAATCCTGCCACTAATCGTTTTAAAGTGGCGACAAACCCTCATTACTTACACCTCAATGGTTATAAGCACCGCGGTAATCATGTTTTTTGCACGAGACCAGATCGCAAGATCGATTGAATGGTTCACTCAGGTCTCCACAACCTCGGCTCGCTACCCTGATGAAGTTCCACCCGATTCCTTTTTCGCGAACTTTGTAAATATACCCAGTGCTCTTCTCGAGTGGTACCCCATCTATTTATTTGTCGTTGTCCTTTCTCTACTAATTCTTGTCTACGTTGTGACCCGACGAAGAATAATGACATTCCCCCTGCGAGGATTACTAGCACTGCTCGCCGCTTCCGTTCTCGCTCTACTCATGGCCTACAAAGCTTTTAGGGCTAACGATCTATTTGTGCTTGTTCCGATTAGCGGCGCAATAGCCGCTTTGCTTTGGTCATGGGGGAGTATGCGAGTGGCTTTCCTTGCCAAGTCAACAACACAATTAGGAGTTGCCACTCTGGCTGTGGTCCTTGCGATCTCACTTAATGCAATAGATACAAGATCAAAGGTTTCAGAAGCCAACACCAACTTTACAGAGAACGATATTTCGGAATTTCTTGATTCGTACGTGTCACGCGGTGCATATGTTGCGGTTGGATACGGAGTATTCACTAAGGAAACCGCTCTTTACTACGCAAACACAACTTCACGCAATATTGCGTTACCCGAGATAGTGAAGCAGTACCCTGGCTGGCTTGATTTCAATATTTGGAATTCGATGTTTTACACCTTTTCAGCCGAGGGAAACCGATTAGCCACCTGCGAAGAACTCCAGGCAATAGTTAATTCGGAAAGTGGGCTAATTTTTGTCCCGGGTAGGGAATTAAACCTAAGTGCTCCTACTATGCAATACGCAAGTTTGATACTGATTCCAGAAGCGATACAGGGGCGGAATGTGATTTACCGAGTGGCATCTGCAACTTGCTGAACAAATTCTCCCCATCGGGGAACATTTGAGGGTTCTAGTGGAATTAGCCCTATTGATTCCGAAATCGTGAAAGCCTGCGACAGTTCCCGACGCAGGCCACCACAACCTTGCATTAATTCGGCAGCGGGTTGGATTCCATCAAAGATCACGGGTGTTCCCATACGGATGGACTCAAGTACTGGGATTCCGTACCCTTCCGTGCCATAAGAAAGAAAAAAATCTGATTCCTCAATAATCTGCATGACCTGCGCATCAGTTGCACCCTGAGTCCAGCGGATAGGCAATTCCCTTGCTATTGCTCGTTCAATTGCGTCATTGAGGTAAATGTCAACTGATGCTGGTTTGCCCACAAAGTGGAGTTCAATGTCCAGATCGGGATTCCCTGTGAGCGCTCGCTTAAATTCCTCGAGAATTTCTAGTGGTGCTTTTCGGGCCTCAATTGTCCCCAGCCGAAGGTAACTCGTTGTCGTACTGCTCTTGGGTTTCTTCATATGAATTGGGATGTGGTCACCGCCGGGGTGGGCAACAGTGGTTCTCTTGTCGGGATCACGGCGCAAGGTTTCCATGATCGAGTCTTTTGCGTAGTCACTGATACAAATCAAAGTGTCAGTGCTGGCAACAAGTCGAAAGAATTCGCTGACATTGGCCAAGGTGCCAGGGGTAAACATGTAATTTCCAGGGTGGGTCATGGGGAGAACGTCGTAACCGATCATTGCGGTGGGAACTCGTTGCTGGAATTCTTCGAAACGTCTGAGCACACTTGGTTCATAAGTGACTTCGGGCAAAAACCATGTGGTGAACATATTCATGAGTTGAGTTTCCGAACAAGTTTCCGTTTCGAGTTGGTGAACATGTTCGGTGACAGCCTTACCCAAATCCAATCCGGTGATCCCGGAATCAAATGGAATGCTGATCAATGTGTATGCCTGCTCGGGGGTGAGCAGTTTGTAATGATCCGATCTGGGAATAACGAACCGTGCTGGTAGATCCGCTGGCCACTCTTTGGCGAGGTACTGCAAAACCCGTTGCACCCCAGAGGCAAATGGATCCAAGACAAACTGTTCAATGTCTATTCCGACCACATTTTCCGAATTCGGCATCAGTTATTCACCCGCGCATTTGTACCGTTGGCGAGATGCTGCAGTACTTGTTGGGCGTATTGCGCAGGTGATTTCTCTGCGAGATATTGCCGGCGTTGGGACTCAATGTCTTCGGGGTTGTGGGGGTGGGCGATTCGTTGCTCAATTGCTTGAGCAACCATGATCGCGCTGACGTCGTCGGGTAAACGATCAATAAATGCAGGTGTGTCAACGTCAACGCACACACCCCGACTCCCCAACGCTGGTGTTCCATGGGCAGCCATGTCACTCAGTGGGCCGGCCACACCCAACAAAGGGCTGATGCGTAACTGAACACCCAGGTCAATTGCCAAGATGTAGTCGCGATACTCAGTCTCGCTGGTGTAACCGGTGATTTTGAAATCGAATATTCCTGTTTGCCGGGCACGTTCTTCGAGCGAAGCCTCTACCTCTGGTTGGGCAGAGCCAACAAAGTGCAGCGACACCGTGTGCCCCCACTGGGTGAGCCAGGCCGCAGCCTCAACGAGGACGTCAGCCATTTTGGTGCGTGTGTCAATGAACCCGAAAGATGCCAAATGAATTGTGTCTGCCGGGTGCTGGTCAAATCCGAGCTTGTGACGAGCATGTAGTCGCATGTCGCTGGTTATGTGGTCACTCTTCGGGGCCCGGTACACCGCAAAGGGGAGAATCACCGGATCAAGGCCCGTCTCCCTCAAGATTCGTTCTTTGGCCATAGGTGTGTGTAGGAACAGTTGTTTAACTTTGTGTGCCACTTCCCAGTAGCCGGCATTTTGTAGAAGTCGAAGGTCATCAAGTTGTTGGTAGAAGGGCGGGTGGATCACCCTTCGCCCGTTGGGGTCTTTTGTTTTGATCATAAGTTGTTCAACGCCACCACCGGAGTAGGCCGCGTAATACTCCACAAACCGGGTGTCGTGAGAGATCACAACCGAATCC